>Ga0334898_1000369_pt1 | contig 75394 bp, 64 predicted proteins | sample GraSluR3_MG_10_FD_207228 | JGI IMG/M metagenome (GOLD analysis project Ga0334898, IMG submission 207228) | Sludge microbial communities from methane-producing bioreactor in Wageningen University, Netherlands - Granular Sludge_3_08-R3 | ecosystem: Engineered > Bioreactor > Anaerobic >... | reverse complement strand
TTTTGGGCGAGACGAATGCTTTGCAGGTAAAATCTGTCGAATCGGTTTTCAGAGATTACGCTTCGCAATTTGCTCCTGTTGAGCTAACGGTTAAGGGAGCGGGAACTTTTGGCCACAAAGCAAACCCAAAAGTGCTATGGTTAGGCGTTGAAGGAAACGAAGCCTTACATGACCTCCATACGATTATCAACAAGAAGGTGGAACCCATTGGTTTTACTCCCGATAAAAGAGGGTTTAATCCGCATATCACAGTTGGTAGGATTAAGGATGTATCAAGCCTAAGCGATTTTTATGATACTGTAAGCAGTTTTAGTAAGGTAACTTTTCAGCATGCATTAATTGATAAAATAACGCTGTATAAAAGTACGCTAACGCCAAGCGGCGCTGTGTATACTCCAATAGCTGAGCAACGATTAATGGGTTAGCGGTTTGGTTTGCTATTTTGGAGCAAGCCTGTAAAGCACAAGCGCAATTATTGCGTATAGAACGTTAGGAATCCAAACGGCAACTATGGGAGGAATACTTCCGCCAACCGAGAACATGGTTGAGAATCGCATGAAGAGGATGTAGCTAAAGCTAAGGGCTAGGCCTAGCCCAATATGTAGTCCAATGCCACCTCTAACCTTGCGCGATGAGAGCGATACGCCAATCAGAGTTAAGATAAAGGTTGAAAAAGGATAGGCCATGCGACTGTATTTCTCAATGAGGTAAAAGTCAACATTGTCCGCGCCTTGTAGTTGTTGTTCCTCAATAAAATCGTCGAGTTCAAACATGTTCATAGTTTCAACAATGTTTAACCTTTGCGAAAAGTCGGTTGGTTCGAGGTAGATGGTTGTATCAATTTTTTCGCCCTGAATAATCTCTTCGCCCTTGCCGCTATAGTTTCTAATATGATAGTTGTTTACTGTCCACTTCTGGGTTTCTTCGTTCCATTTTATAAAATCGCTAATGAGTTTCGACTCAAGCTGTCCATCAACAATTTTCTCCATGGTAAATTTGTAGCCAATTTTTCCACCTGTGTTATACGATTGCATGTAGATGAATATGCCTGGCCTCACTTGGCGGTGAATATTCCGTTCGGTATTCTTTAGCGCTCGCTTAACGTAAGCATTCTCAAAATCAATTCTTACTTGGTTTGCTGGTGGAATTACGAAGCTAGTGAGGAGAAAGGAGAATGCAGCAATAATTGCAGCAGATATAAAGTAGGGGACAAGCATTCGCTTAAAGCTAATACCGCTGCTTAGTATGGCAATAATTTCGGTGCTGTATGCCATTTTTGAGGTAAAGAAGATTACGGCAATAAATGTAAAGAGCGAGCTAAACAGGTTGGCAAAGTATGGAATAAAATTCATGTAGTAGTCAAAAACAATGGCTTTTAAGGGTGCGCCTTTGCCAACAAAGTCGTCCATTTTTTCGGCTATATCAAAAATTACAGCAATGCCAACAATAAGCAAAATGGCATAAAAGTATGTTCCAATAAACTTACGGATAATGTAAATGTCAAGTATTTTTAGCCCTAATCTTCTCATAAACGTTTTGCAAGTTTCTTAACCATTTGCTCTTTCCATGGCTTAAAAGTCCCTTCCTCAATTCTTTTTCTTGCTTCGCCAACTAGCCAAAGGTAAAATCCTAGGTTATGAAGGCTCGCAAGCTGTGGCCCAAGCATTTCGTTGGCTACAAATAAATGCCTAAGGTATGCTTTGCTAAATCGGCTATCGGCAAATGTTGTGCCCATGCTATCAATGGGAGAAAAATCGTTACTCCATTTTTTGTTTCTTATGTTGATAATGCCCTCGCTGGTAAAAAGCATTCCATTCCTTCCGTTTCGGGTTGGCATAACACAGTCGAACATGTCAACCCCTCGGTCAATTGCCTCAAGAATATTATCGGGAGTTCCAACGCCCATTAAATAACGTGGTTTGTTTTTGGGTAGTATCTCGTTAACAACTTCAATCATTTCGTACATTACTTCGGCAGGCTCCCCAACCGAAAGGCCACCAATGGCATAGCCTTCACGATTTAGAGCAGCAATATTTTCGGCAGCTCTTTTTCTGAGTTCAGGATAAACACATCCTTGTACAATGGGGAATAGAGTTTGGCTGTGGCCATAAAGAGGTTCGGTTTCATCGAAGCGTTTTATGCATCGTTCAAGCCAGTTTTCAGTTAAGTCGAGCGATTTCCGAGCATATTCATATGTAGCATCACCCGGTGGACATTCGTCGAAGGCCATAATAATATCGGCGCCAATAACCCTTTGTATGTCCATAACGTTCTCGGGTGAGAAGATGTGTTTTGAGCCATCTATATGCGAGCGAAAATGGGCGCCATCGGGTTTAAGCTTTCTGTTTTCGGCTAGCGAGAAAACCTGATACCCTCCGCTATCGGTCAGTATAGGCCTATCCCACGAGATAAATTTATGCAAGCCACCAGCCTCTTTTAGTATCTCAGTGCCTGGTCGGAGGTAAAGGTGATAGGTGTTTCCAAGAATTATTTTTGCGTCAATATCGTTCTCAAGCTCACGGTGGTTTATGCCCTTTACGCTACCTACGGTTCCTACGGGCATAAATATTGGTGTAGGAATGGTTCCATGGTCGGTTGTAATATAACCAGTTCGAGCATTACTTTGCGAGTCAGATTTGCTAATAATAAATTCCATTAATCGTTTTTCTCAGTGAGTTTTCGTATCATTGCTAAAGCAACAATTGATGCTTTATCGTGATAAAATTTTGCCGCTTCAAAGATAGCAGAAAAGTTGTAAAACATTTTTATGTGTATGGCTGAACCTTGCTTATGCCAAAAATGTTTAATAAAATTGCTACACAATTTAATACCCCTTTACAGTGAACCTTTATTTCTTTGAGTCAACGCCTTACGAGTTTTTTGCTTTTACAACGCTTTTTGTTTTACTGCTAATACAGCTGCGCTATATACTTTTTGTTTACGCAAGAGTTGCATTTACAAGGATCAAGCAAAGTAGCAAACAAAACGATATAAACTATTTACCCGTTTCTGTTATAATATGTGCTCGAAATGAGGAGCAAAATTTAGCAGAGTTTTTACCGCAAGTTCTTGAGCAAGACTATTCCAACTATGAGGTGGTTGTGGTTAACGACTGCTCCATTGATGATACCGACATGGTGCTTAAACGCCTACAAGAAAAGTATAAGCATTTAAAAGTAACCACAATAAAACCTGATCCAAAGTTTTCGCATGGAAAAAAATTGGCGCTAACCGTTGGCATTAAAGCGGCAAGCAACAGTTGGTTATTGCTAACCGATGCCGACTGCAAACCCGAAAGCTCCAGTTGGATTAAGAGCATGGCTGAAAATTTCACCGAAAAGGCAGACATTGTTCTTGGATACGGAGGGTACATTCAGAAGAAAGGTTTGCTCAACAAAATTATTCGTTTCGATACTTTTCAAATAGCAATTCAATATTTAGGATTTGCCCTAGCTAAAAAACCTTACATGGGGGTAGGCAGAAATTTGGCATATAAAAAGGAGCTGTTTTTTGCCAATAAGGGTTTTGCTTCACATAGCCATATCCTTTCTGGCGACGATGATTTATTCATTCAGCAAGTGGCAAGTAAAACGAATACTGCAGTTGAGCTTCGGCACAATGCACACACTCGATCCAAGGCAAGCAGTACTTTTGCTGAGTGGATTGGCCAGAAACGAAGGCATTTAACAACAAGCCCTTCTTACAAAGGGGTGGTTAAGTTTAGGCTTGCCCTCGAGCCCTTATCTCGAATCCTATTCTGGGCTCTTGGCATTTACCTTTTGGCCACAAACTTTTACCCAATTGTTGTTGGTAGCATATTGATGTTTAGGCTTATTGTAGCGATGGTAATACTAAAAATAACGATGAACCGTTTGAACGAAAAGAAAATATTCATAATTTCGTTGATATATGATCTGTTTTCGCCACTCTTCTATGGAGCGATTATGCTGGCAAGCAGGCTAACTTTAAACCACCGGAAATGGAAATAGGTCCAAACCTATCCGATAAAGCCAAGTACGACCTTATACTTGTTGAGCAAGCAGTGAATGGCGACCAAAAAGCCTACGCTGAGCTCATGGATAGATATAGGGATGCTATTTACTTTATGCTTTTGAAAATGGTTAATAACAAGAGCGATGCAGAGGATTTAACCATAGAGGCTTTTGGCAAAGCATTTAAAAGCATACAGCAGTACACACCTAACTACGCCTTTAGTACATGGCTTTTTAAAATCGCCACAAACAACTGCATCGATTTTATTCGAAAGAAAAAGGCAAACCTTATTTCAATCGATCAAACTACTGAGGATGTCGACGGAATCCAATCATCACCTGCTTCAAACCTTCAGTCGGGTAGCCTCGATCCTGAGGAAAGCCTTATTAAGGATCAGAACATACAGCTGATAAAAACGGTTGTGCTAAAATTAAAACCCCGTTACCGAAGGTTAATTGAGCTTCGTTACTTTAAGGAGTATTCCTACGAGGAGATTGCCGATGAACTTTCGCTTCCGCTTGGCACAGTTAAAGCGCAGCTGTTTAGAGCAAGAGAGCTGCTTTATAATATTCTAATTAACAGCCCGCATAAACCCTGAGGCAATGGATGAAGTTTTTAAGTACTTTCCTGAGCTAACCATTGCTCAGCGTAATCAGCTATTGCAGCTTCCTGCTTTATATCAGGAGTGGAATGCTAAAATTAATGTAGTTTCGCGAAAGGATATTGATAAACTCCCCATCCACCATGTGCTGCATTCGCTGGCAATAGCAAAAGTAATTTCCTTTGCAAAAGGAACAAGGGTTTTGGATATAGGAACTGGCGGAGGTTTTCCGGGTATTCCATTGGCCATACTTTTCCCTCAGGTAAGCTTTACGCTAGTCGATTCCATTGGGAAAAAAATTACAGTGGTTAGCTCCGTTGCCGAGCAGCTTGGACTAACAAATGTTGTTGCCCAAAAAGCAAGGGTTGAGGAGCTGAAAGGCCAGTACGATTTTGCTATAACACGCGCGGTGGCCCCTATGCCCAAACTAATGAGTTGGGTTAGGCATCTTATAAAACCAGGAGGGATTAACAATTTGGCAAATGGCATTATTGCCCTTAAAGGAGGCGATTTGAAAGAGGAGCTAAAGCCCTTTGGGAAAAGGGCTAAAAAGTGGAAGCTATCCTCGTTTTTTGAAGAAGATTATTTTGAGGAGAAGCAGCTGGTTTACATCTCCTGTTAAAGGAAGCTTAAGCTTAAAGCCAATTTTTTTTCATAATTTTTAAATAATCTTTTTTCACTTTCAAAAACTTAATTACCTTTGCAAACCTGAAATGCGGGTGAGTTTTTACCCTTTTTCGTTTGAAAATCAGAGAAAATAAATAATTAAAGAACTTATAGCGATGAAAAGAACTTTTCAACCATCGAACAGAAAGAGAAGGAACAAGCACGGTTTCCGTGAGCGCATGTCAACTGCTAACGGCCGTAGAGTATTAGCATCCCGCAGGGCTAAAGGAAGAAAAAGACTGTCCGTATCGGATGAGCCTAGGCATAAGATGTAATATTTGACTATTGCAATATACAAGAGAGCTAATCGGACAACGATTAGCTCTTTTTTGTTTTTGGTGTTTTGCTAAAATCCTAGCGATTACGAACTTTTTGGCTAATTTTGCAACCACAATCGATTAGCATATCTACAGCACCAATGTTACAAAGCTCAATTTCTTCAACCAACCAACTTCTTCAGCAGCTAAGCTTTAGCCCAAAGTTAAAGCCAGTCGTTAATAAGGTTATTGCAGGCAAACGCATATTTTCGGATGATGCCCTACTGCTGTTTCGCGAGGCCGATTTGGGATTGCTCGGCGTTCTTGCCACGCAAATGGCAAGTCGGATTAATGGGGATAATATCCTTTTTAACAGGAATTTTCATATTGAGCCAACAAACATTTGTATTCATCGTTGTAACTTTTGCTCGTACCGTCGAAATGCCGATGAGGAGGGTGCTTGGATACTATCAATAGATGCAATTAAGCAGCAGGTTGAGGCTAGCATGAGTAAACAACCTACCGAGGTTCATGTAACAGGAGGCGTACACCCTAGATGGGATATTGATTACTACTGCGAGATGGTTAAGGCGATTAAATTGGTAAATCCCAAACTTCATGTTAAGGCGTTCTCGGCAGTTGAGCTCGATTATGCAATTTCTAAGTCGGGGTTAACGTTAAGCCAAGGTATTGCAAAGCTTAAGGCCTGTGGGTTAGACTCAATACCTGGCGGTGGAGCCGAAATAGCGAACCGCGAGCTTAGGGAGAAAGTTTGTGGAACAAAAACATCGTGGCAAAGGTGGCTCGATGTGCATGAAGCTGCTCATAACGAGGGATTAACCTCAAACGCAACCATGCTTTATGGGCATATCGAAGATTATAAGCATAGAATTGAGCATATGAGTGATCTCCGTGACCTACAGGATAGAACCGGAGGTTTTAACTGTTTTATTCCGCTTAAGTTTAAGTCGAAGAATAACAGCATGAGCCACATTGAAGAGCTTCCTTTGGTTGAAGACATGAGGAATTTTGCAGTATCGCGCATTTATCTCGATAATATTCCACACCTAAAGGCATATTGGCCAATGCTTGGTAAATCAGCGGCACGTCTTTCGTTAGGATTTGGGGTTGACGATTTGGATGGTACGATAGACGATACAACTAAAATCTACAGCATGGCTGGAGCCGAGGATCAGTCACCTTCTATGACCATTGACGAGATTTGCAATATTATCCGTAATGCAGGGAAAAAACCTGTTGAGCGCGATTCGCTTTATAATCATATTAAATACTATTAATTGTAATTGGTTTGCTCAATTTTCAGCAGCGAATAGCTTGGCATTTGCCATTTAATTATAATTTTGCTAGTTATTCCTCATAAATGCATTAGTTTGTTCACTAACATATTAAGCAATGTTCAAACAAAAATTGATCGATTTTGCAAAAAAGATTTTTTCACATCCACTGGTAAAAACACCATTGTTGGCTTTTAGTATACTAGCTGTTGCAGTTTTAATATTTTTTACCTTTCTGCACATTTTTTCAAGGCATGGTAGAAGTTTTCCCGTGCCTGATTTGTCATCGCTTACAATAGAACAGGCTACCGAATTGGCAAAAGATAAGCGTTTACGCCTAGAGATTACCGACTCGGTTTACATTGTAACCCGTAAGCCCGGAACCGTTATTGAGCAAAACCCGAAATCGGGTACATTTGTCAAGGCCAATCGTAGGGTGTTTGTCACCACAAATGCTGTAAACCCAATTTTAGAGGATATGCCCGATTTAATAGGCTTAAGCCTTAGGCAGGCAAAATCGGTATTGCAGCTACAGGGGTTTAAAATTGGTAGCCTCAGTTTTGTCCCCGATATTGCTGTAAACAATGTACTTGAGCAAAAGTATAAGGGCGAAGAGGTTGAGCCTGGAACGAAAATTCCTAAAGGTTCGGAGATTAACTTGGTGCTTGGCAAAGGGTTTTATAACGAGAGGACAGTACTACCAAGGGTAATTGGGTTAACTTTAGCCGAAGCGCGCAATCTTTTACACGATGCTTCGTTAAATTTAGGACGTTATAGTTTTGATGAAACAATTTTTGATAAGGCAGACTCGTTAAATGCCATGGTGTATAGCCAGTATCCAAATCCAACTGGAGAAACAAGCATTAGCTTTGGAGCTAGAGTCGATTTATGGCTAACGCTTAACGAATCGCGCATTCCGCCTGAACCAAAACCCGAAATTGAGGAAGAAGAGGAGGAGACTGATGATGAGTTTGACTACAGCGAAATGGAAATAGAGGAAGTTATAGAATGAGAATATTTTTCACAACTGTATTTTTAACAGCACTATTGGCCACGACTAACCTAATGGCTCAGCAAGGCAGCGAGGTTTTGGTTAACCTTTCGTCAATGCCTTTTGATAATAGCATAAATCAGAAAAAGGGAAAAACTTTGCTTGAACTTCCTTTTTTTGATGATTTTTCAAGGGGAGAAACTTCCCCTACAAGTGACCTTTGGTACAGCTCAGGGGTTTTTGTAAACACCACTTACGCCATTAATTCGCGTTCAATAGGTGTTGCTTCATTCGATGCACTTAATCATAAGGGAAACCTATACGATAATGCATCAACGTTCTCCTTTTCAGCCGATACGCTAACGTCGCATGATATTGATTTAAGCTATCCCGAAGATACAACTGTTTACATCAGTTTTGTTTTCCAACCCCAAGGGTTGGGGTATGCCCCCAGCAGTAAGGATTCGCTTGTGCTCGAATTTTACGACAATGCTTCAGGTGAGTGGATAGGAGCATGGGTTGCTTGGGTCGATTTTAATGGCGATTCACTCTGCCAAAAACAGAAAATTAGTGTGGAGAAGCTAACTGTTGTAAAATCGGATACATTACATAGAACTTTTCACCGTGCTCACTTTCCAATTCTCGATGAACGATTCCTTAACGAAAACTTCCGATTCCGATTTAGAAACTACGCAACCCTTCAGCAGAATGCTACTGTTCCTGGCTTACTGGCAAATTGCGACCATTGGCATATCGACCAGCTTTACATCGATGTTAACAGGGCATACGATGATACGCTACTTTACGATATTACCTTTGCAAGGCCGTTAGGTTCAATTCTAAATAATTACGAGTCAATTCCATGGAACCATTTTAATAGCCAAGCCCAATCGGCCGAGCTAACCAATCCTCTTTACTTTTCAATACTTTACCGAAATCTTAATCTCGATGAGGATCCAAGTGGCCGACAGGTTACCCGCAGGTTTAGCATTTTAAACCAATCTACTCAAGAGAGCTACAATTTCTCATCGGCAGCCGAAAATATCGCCCCACTTAGCGATTTTTTGTTGAATAGGGAGTATTTCTACGAGTTTGAATCGGCATGGACAGATTCGGCAAAGTTTGAGTTTACATCGTACCTCATTACCGACGATTTACAGCCATTTCGCTGGAACGATACGGTTAGCTATACGCAGCAGTTTATAAACTACTATGCGCACGACGATGGCAGTGCTGAAAGCGGATACGGATTATATGGCGAAGGTACCCAAAACGCACAGGTTGCCGTAAAGTTTAATTCGTATGAGAACGATAAGCTGGTTGGTGTATACATGTACTTTAACAGAGCAAAGGACGATGCAAACCAAAAATACTTTAAGTTAGGCGTTTGGGATGACGACAATGGTAAGCCCGGAAACCTCATTTACGAGCAGCTAGGTTTACGCCCATTATTTGCCGATAGCTTAAACCAATTTGTGCTTTTTAAGATCGATGAAGAGCTATGGGTTGATGCAGGCACATTTTACGTTGGATGGATACAGACAACCACCGAAATGCTTAACGTTGGCTTTGATAGGAACAGGAATAGCAGCTCCAAGCTGTTTTACAATATCGATGGTAACTGGCTTAATACCTCGTTTCAAGGGTCGCTCATGCTTCGTCCGGTATTTGGTGAACTAACCGAACCGCCCACCCATAACAATCCAGATAAGCTAATTCGAGAAATTAGCATATACCCAAATCCTGCAACCGATTTGCTGAACGTTAAGTTACCTCATCCATTTACTCATGGCATAGTTAGCATTTATAACCTAGTAGGGCAGCAGGTATTATCGGTTCCTGTTAACGGAACCCCAATTAATGTCTCGTCGCTTGCAAGTGGAACTTACATTGTGCGGGTTACAAGTAACAGACAAATTTTAGGCACACAAAAACTAGTTATTGCCAAATGGTAAGCGAAAATAAACCCTATACCGATGATGAATTAGAAGAAGAGGGAGGGGAACAGCAGGAGCTCTTTGAGCATTTTCATATCGATGTAGACAAGGGGCAAAGCATGCTCCGTATCGATAAGTTTATAGCAGCAAAAATACAGAATGTTAGCCGAAGCCGCGTTCAGGCAGCTGCCGACGCAGGAAATATTCTGGTTAACGACAAAGCCGTTAAGTCATCGTACAAAGTTAAGCCAAACGATAGCATCTCTATTGTAATGGCTTACCCGCCCCGCGAAATTGAGATTATCCCCGAGAATATTCCAATAAATATTGTATATGAGGATGATGATCTAATTGTGGTGAATAAGGAGCCGGGCATGGTCGTGCATCCTGGGCACGGCAACTATACCGGAACCCTAATAAATGCGCTTATGTATCATTTGCGCGATGTGCCCTTGTTCAGCTCAGGTGAGGTAAGACCAGGATTGATTCATCGAATTGACAAGAATACATCGGGAATACTGGTTATTGCCAAAACCGAATTTGCCATGAATCACTTGGCACGCCAGTTCTTTGAGCGTACTACCAATCGTAAATACGTTGCTTTGGTTTGGGGCGATATGGAGGAGGAATCGGGAACCGTTGATGCGCACATTGGCAGAAGCCCCCGCGACAGAATGAAGATGTTCGTTTTTCCTGAGGGCGACGATGGTAAGCACGCCGTTACCCATTGGAAGGTTATGGAAAGGCTTGGATATGTTACGCTGGTTGAGTGCAAGCTCGAAACTGGACGCACACACCAAATTAGGGTGCATTTTGAGTACATCCGCCACCCAATTTTTAACGACGATCGTTACGGTGGCGATTCCATAGTCAAGGGAACAACCTTTACAAAGTATAAGCAGTTTATTCAAAATTGCTTTAGCCTATGCCCAAGGCATGCACTTCATGCAAAGTCGTTGGGGTTTATTCATCCATCAACTGGCAAAGAAATGTTTTTCGATTCGGAAATTCCTAACGACATGGCACAGGTGGTTGAGCGATGGCGTACCTATACCTCATCGCGACCCGATGAGAAAGGGTAACCACATTTTTCAATAGCTTGATAAGCAAAAGGTATCAGTTTAAACCGTAGTCAAACATTTTTTGTATGAGCAAAAAGCTTAACATTGCCCTAATGGCTGGCGGAAATTCATCCGAAGAGGGTATTTCGCTTAAGGGAGCAAGGCAAATAGCGCAATGGCTTAATCCCGATTTGTACAATGTTTTCACCATTTTGGTTAAGGGTACGAGGTGGGTACTTAAGCAGGTTGGAAAAGATGACACCCCCATCTCGTGGGATACCTTTACCGCTCAAGTTGATGGCAAAACCCTTTCGTTCGATTGTGCGCTAATTGCAATTCATGGTACACCTGGCGAAAATGGTTTGCTACAGGCCTATTTCGAAATGATGGGTATACCCTATACTACAGGCGGTGTGCTTAATTCATCGGCAACCTTTAATAAGGAGGTAACCAAAGTGCTACTGAACGGAATTAATGTTCACATGGCAAAAAGCATAAGCATTCGCAAGGGTGAGCCAGTTAATTCATCAAACATTGCTAAAACACTTAAACTTCCTGTATTTGTAAAGCCCAACGAAAGTGGTAGCAGCTACGGTATTTCAAAAGTGAAAAGCGAAGAGGAAATAGAACCTGCACTGGCCAAGTCGTTCACCGAAGATCAGGTTGCCCTTATTGAAGAGTTTATTCCTGGAGTGGAGCTAACCTGCGGTGTGGTTAAAACACATAACAAAACACTTGTGCTTCCCGTAACCGAAATTGTTCCCAAAAACGAATTTTTCGATTACGGAGCAAAGTACGAGAATGAGGTTGAAGAGATTACTCCAGCTCGTATTTCCGATGAGCTAACTAGCTATATCCAATCCGTATCATCGGAGATATACGATAGGCTAGACTGCCGTGGCATTGTTCGTATCGATTACATCTACAGTAACAATAAGCTCTACTTTTTAGAGGTGAATACTGTTCCTGGCATGAGCGAAACCAGTATTGTTCCTCAACAGGTAAATGCAATGGGGCTTACTATGCGCGATATATTCACTCTGGTTATCGATGAGGCAATTGGGAGAAAACGAAACTAGCAAAGTTTAATCATGCTCACGCTTACAACACCTGCTCTTCTGTTCTCAGCTATTTCGCTGCTGCTATTAGCCTACACAAATAGGTTTTTGGCCTTGGCTCAGCTTGTGCGTAACCTGCATGCTCAGTACAAGCAGAATGCGAATAGTATCCTGTTAGGGCAAATTAAGAATTTGCGTTGGAGAGTCCATATTATTAGGTACATGCAAATTTTGGGTATAACAAGTCTTTTACTTTGTGTCCTCAGCATGTTTCTAATTTATGTTGGCGAAGGCGTTTGGGCTGAGGTTATATTTGGGGTAGCCCTGCTTTTGCTAATTGCATCGTTGGCTCTGTCGGTTTGGGAGATTCAAATTTCAGTAAAAGCCCTTGATATTCATTTGAGCGACATTGAGAATAAGCGCTAAAATGCTAGTGTTTTATAAAACTATTGCCTTATCTCCACAAAAAGGGGATAAGGTTTTTTTTGATATTTGTGTCACAAAAGCCAATTTGGTTTGTCATAACCATGATTAGCTAGCCAATGGATATAGATAGCCTTTATAAAGAAAATTTTAGCAAAGTTCAGTTTTTTTGCCAGCGGTGGACAGCCAATGCTGATGATGCCAGAGATATTGCGCAGGAAGCGTTCATTGAGCTAATGCACAAGCAAAATGGTAGTGATGCTGTTAAAAGCCCAATGGCTTGGGTTTTTAGGGTAGCCTACAACCGCTGCGTAAATAGGCATAGGTTTAACTTACGATTTTCTGGCGCATTAGCAAAAGATTATGACTGTGACCCTTTGTCAGAGGAAGGGCAAAGGAATCGTCTCCGTCTAGAGTTGATAAAAAAGGCAATGCGCAAGTTGACCCATAAGGAAAGAGCGTTGGTTACACTTTACAAGATGGGTTTTTCGTATGCCGAAATGGCTAGCATAGTTGAGATGAACCCTGCATCGGTAGGGAAAACCTTAACGCGTGCAATCGATAAGCTATCGAAATGGGTAAAACAATAGCTAAAACATTTAACCATGAGAACTAGTAATAAATGCGCTAACGATTGGGTAATACAAGCTTATATTGATGGGGAGTTATGCACTGATGAAATTTTTGAATTAGAGAATCATCTTAAAATTTGCTCATCTTGTTCCCAGCGTTTAGCCGACAGGAGAAACAGATTAGCTAATGTTCTAGCATTTATCGAAGAGTTGGAAACTAATCCAATTAGCAATCGAAAGCACAAAAACGTTCCACTTGCAAGGGTTTTTGCTGCTGCAGCATCCATTGCCATAGCTTTCGGCTTTCTTACGGTCTTGCATCAGCAGAAAACCGAAAAGAATACAGAAACCCAAGTTAAGTGTGAATGGGTTGAGCTAGATTCACCAAATTTTCAACCCGAGTTCGAATCGCCTAACAAATTATACCAAATGCGAGCAATTGCCATTGCAGAGGTTGATAGCGAGGGTAATGTAGAAAAAAAATTGCTTGTAAAGCAATGTACTAGTAATTAAACTAACGGATTGGCCAATCCCTTTTTATAAACTAAATCTATTTCGTTATGAAACGTGTAAAATTATTGTTTTTAGGGCTAAGCATTGTATTGCAGGTTAGCGGCCAATCGCTGGTTGATACCTATAAAAGCGGAACGCTAAAGCTCGTGCAGGATACCGAGTATGCGAAGGAGAATAGCTGGGGTGAAATTTTTTCCGATTATAAGCAAAAAGTTAACGGCATGCCTGTTGGGCTTTACAAGAGTATTGCTGTTGCCCCCGATGGCAGCGTTTTCGTGGGGAACTACAACTCTTACTCAATATCAAAGTTTAACCCAGCAGGTAAGCATGTTTTAACATTTGGTAGTAAAGGTACTTCGGAGCAGGATTTTAGGGTTAGGCCAGTGCTCGGAGGTGTAGTTGGCGGTAAGTATGTTTTTACCCACGAGTACAACGGACACATAAAGCTTTTTACCCTTAATGGTGAGTTTGTGAAAAACATTAAGCTAGATTATATGCCCATGAAAACAGTGTCGCTATCATCAAATCGAATTGCTTTGGTTGGGCATGTGCCAATGGGCGAAAAGGGGGTCAGGTATGTTATAACAATAATTGATCCTGATAGCGGTGAGGCTAATGTTATTAAAAAGTACGATGATGTTTGGGATGATCCAAATTTGACCATCTCCAAAAATAGCTACCTATATTCATACTCTCCGTTCTCCACTACTAACAGGATGTTTATCCGAGGTCTTGCCGATGGAAACCTGCTGGTTGGATTTTCATTCTCAAATCAGCTTTCAGTATACTCGCCAAGTGGCAAACACCTGCGCGATATCGCTCTCGATTACCCATCGTTGCCGTACCCCGAGGATTTGAAGAAGGAGTTTATTGCGCGAATGGAAGCAATGGTTGAGCAAAAAGATGGATTTACCAAAGCAGATATTGCTCCAATTTATAGGGAAGATTTTTTCAGAAAAACTATGCCTTACTACTATAACCTACTAGTTGATGACGAGGGCAATATTCTTGTCTTTAGGTTTATTGATGAAGAAGTTGACCACTTATTCAGGGTGTATACCTATAGCAGCAATGGCAAGTGGGTAGGCGATGCTATTGTTGATTTATCGGGTTTTAAGTTAGGGTTAAATTACAAATACGAGGAGATTGCCTTTCACAATAAGCATCTGTATGGAATCCTTCAGCCATCAGCAGATGAAGTTGTTCCTCCGCAGTTAGTTAAGTTTGGGTTAAAAGGGAAATAATTTTTGTAGAGGGCAATAAAAAAGCAGGCACATTGGCCTGCTTTTTTTAATGCTTCACTTTTCCTAAAGATACTCTTCAATGGGAGCACATGAGCAAACTAGATTACGGTCGCCGTAGCCTGAGTCAATTTTACCAACAGCAGGCCAAAACTTATTGCTTGCAAGCCATGCCAGAGGATATGCTGCTTTCTGACGGCTATACGAATGCTTCCACTCATCGGCTGTTACTTCAGCAACCGTATGGGGAGCATTCTTAACCACGTTGTCCTCCTTGTCGGCCTTGCCATCCTTAATCTCATCGAGCTCCTTTTTTATTTCTATCATCGCCTCAATAAACCTGTCGAGTTCCTGAACCGATTCGCTTTCGGTTGGTTCAACCATAAGGGTTTCGTGTACAGGGAACGAAAGGGTAGGAGCATGGAATCCATAATCCATAAGCCTTCGGGCAATGTCTCCGGTTTCCACTCCGTAGGTTTGCTTAAAGTGACGGCAATCCAGAATCATTTCGTGCGCTACTCTGCCAGTTTTCCCTGTATAAAGCACATCAAAATGACCTTTAAGTTTTGCTGTAAGGTAGTTTGCACTGAGAATTGCCATTTCGGTAACCTTTTTCAATCCTTCGGCGCCAAGCATCAGAATGTAGCCAAACGTAATAGGAAGAACGCTAGCGCTTCCCCATGGAGCAGCGGCAAGAGCCGTTATGCCCTCATTTCCACCTGTTTTTACAACTGGATGAGTGGGAAGGTAAGGAACAAGGTGTTTGGCTACGCCAATTGGTCCAACGCCTGGGCCACCGCCACCATGTGGTATGGCAAATGTTTTATGCAAGTTTAGGTGACAAACATCGGCGCCAATAATTCCTGGGCTGGTAAGGCCAACCTGTGCGTTCATGTTGGCACCATCCATGTAAACCTGCCCACCGTTATCATGAATTATCTTATTCATTTCCTTAATCTCGGGCTCAAACACACCGTGAGTTGAAGGGTAGGTTACCATAAAAGCCGAAAGGTTATCGCGGTGTTTCTCTGCTTTTTCCTTTAGGTCGTCGAGCGATATATTTCCGTTATCGTCGCAGGCAACAACAACTACCTCCATGCCTGCCATTGCAGCGCTTGCGGGGTTAGTGCCGTGTGCCGACGAAGGAATGAGCACAACGTTGCGATGTCCTTCGCCTCGTTTAATGTGGTACTGGCGAATTACCATTAATCCGGCATATTCGCCTGCTGCACCTGAGTTTGGTTGTAGCGAAACTGCGTCAAAGCCGGTTATTTCGGCAAGAAGCTGCTCAAGTTCACATATAAGGCTCATGTAGCCTTGGGCTTGGTCGGTTGGCACAAATGGATGAATATTGCCAAATTCAATCCAGCTAAGCGGTAGCATTTCGGTAGCTGCGTTTAGCTTCATTGTACAGCTTCCGAGTGAAATCATGCTATGATTAAGCGCAATATCTTTTCTTTCAAGGCGCTTAATGTATCGCATCATCTCGGTTTCCGAATGGAACGAGTTGAAAACCTTTTCGGTAAGGAAATCGGATTTTCGCTTGAGGTTTTCAGGAATTGCATTGCTTTCCTCAATTGCGCTAATTGTAGTTGCAGGCTTGCCAACAACTTCAGCAAAAATTTGAATGATGTTGTTAACATCGTTAACCGAGGTTAGCTCATCGGTACTAATGCCAATGTTACCGTTGCTTTTGTAGTTAAAGTTTATCTCTTGGTCAACCGCTTTTCTTCTAATCATATCGGTTTTAACGCCCGCAGGAAGTTCAACCTCAATCGAATCGAAGATGTTTTTAACATTTTGCTTATAGCCTAGTTTCTCAAGATGATTGGCTATAGTTGTTGCAGCATTGTGTGCATGCAATGCAATGCGCTTAATGCCCTCAGGGCCATGGTAAACTGCATACATGCCAGCCATTGTAGCAAGCAATGCTTGAGCAGTACATATATTCGATGTTGCACGCTCACGTTTTATATGCTGTTCGCGGGTTTGTAACGCCATGCGTAATGCCTTGTTGCCGTGCTTATCTATTGACACGCCAATAATTCGACCGGGAATGTTGCGTTTGTATTCCTCTTTGGTGGCGAAGTATGCGGCATGAGGGCCACCGAATCCCATAGGAACTCCAAAACGCTGAGTAGATCCTACAACGATATCGGCACCCCACTCACCAGGAGGAGTTATTAGCGCAAGCGCTAATATATCGGCAATTACCGAAACAAATGCACCGTTATCCTTGGCTTTGGCAGTAAATGCGGCATAGTCGCGAATATTTCCTTTTGCCGATGGATACTGAACAACTACACCAAATTCTTTCCCTGTAAACTCGTACTCGCTGTAACAGCCAGTAACAACTTCAATTCCAACAGGGGTAGCGCGTGTTTCAATAACCTCTAAGTTTTGCGGAAAAATGTCGCTATCAACAAACAATACGTTACGGCCCTCCTTTACTGCTTGGCGCGAACGGAGGCTATGCATCATGAGCATTGCTTCAGCTGCAGCGGTCGATTCGTCGAGTAGCGATGCGTTAGCCATTTCCATTCCGGTTAAGTCCATTACCACGGTTTGGAAGTTTAGCAGCGCTTCGAGTCGACCTTGGCTAATTTCGGCTTGGTAGGGAGTGTATGAGGTATACCAACCTGGGTTCTCGAAAATATTTCGGAGTATAACCGATGGGGTGTGCGTTCCGTAGTACCCCATGCCTATAAACGAACGGTATACCTTATTTTTGCTTGCAATTGATTTTATTTTACCCAAAAACTCCCTTTCGCTCATTGGTTCAGGAAGGTTAAGCGGTTTTTCCATGCGGATACCCTTGGGTACGGTTTGGTCAATGAGCTCGTCAACAGTTTTTACCCCAACTGCTTGTAGCATTTCATTAATCTCGCCATCGCGAGGACCAATGTGGCGTGAAACAAAGCGATCAGTCGACATATATAATTTTTTAAGTTATGTAAGAAAATGGTTAGCGTTTAAAAACAATAACGAATATTAAACTTGCAATTTTGATGTAAAATTATGAAAATGCTTACAATTTTTTACATGACAATGGTTAGTTTTTGTAACAATATGCTAAACAGCTGTAAAATATTATTGTTTAGCTAAAAAGGGGTTGTTCTGTTTTTCCCAGCCAATGGTTGTTGGCTCTCCATGACCTGGGTAAACTTTCGTTTCTGGGCTAAGAGTCAAAAGTTGTGTTTCAATGCTATTAATTAGCTGGTCATAATCTCCTCCGGGTAAGTCGGTTCGACCAATTGACGAGCGGAAAAGCGTATCGCCAGATAGTATAAAGTTATCGGCCTCGGATAATAGGCATATTCCTCCCTGCGAATGACCGGGTGTATGGATTACCTTAAGAGAAGTTTCCCCAAAGCGAATTGTATCGCCATGGTTAAGGTTAATGTCTATCCCCGGCACATCGTCAATGGTTAAGCCATACATTATTGCATGCGCTGATGCCGATTGCATTAGCGAGTAATCCTCAGGGTTTGCAGCAATGCTGGCTTTATATTGTGCCTTTACAAATGCGTTTCCCAGAACATGATCGACATGACCGTGTGTGTTAACTATTTGCCTAACCGTTAGGTTGTTCTGGTTGATGAATGCTGCTAGCTCGTTTTGCTCATCGGCAGTGTAACAACCTGCGTCAACTATTATGCACTCTTTTGTTTCATCGTAAATTAGGTAGGTATTTTCTTGAAATGGGTTGAAAACAAATGTTTTAATAGTAGCCATAATTCGAGTTATTTGTTTGTGCCTTTTAGCAGTGGAACAAAAATAAAGCGTCCGTGTTTAGTGGTTTTTGTTTCGGTTTCCGAAATTTTTTCAACCACTAGCATTTCTTGCCCGTTGGAGTCGCCTACGGGAACAACCATGCGTCCGCCTACCTCAAGCTGTTCAATTAGCTTAAGGGGAATTGTTGGTGCGCCAGCTGTAACCAGTATTCGCTTGTATGGGCCATAGCTTGGCATTCCCTGATATCCGTCGCCGTAAAAAAAGTGTGGATGGTAGCCAAGTGCCTCAAGCTGCGATTTCGCTTTAACAAAAAGTTCGCGCTGACGCTCAATGGTATAAACTTTTGCCCCAAGCTCAACCAGAATTGCGGTTTGGTAACCCGACCCTGTTCCAATCTCTAGTACTTTATCCATTGGGTTTACTTCGAGTAGCTGAGTTTGGAACGCAACGGTATAGGGTTGCGATATGGTTTGTCCGGCGCCAATTGGAAATGCTGAGTCTTTGTATGAGAAGTTAATAAATCCGCTCTCCATAAAAAGATGTCGAGGGACCTTGTTAATTGCTTCAAGAATCTTTTCGTTAGTAATGCCCTTTTGGCGAATTCCTTCAACTAGTTTTCGTCTAAGTCCCTTATGCCTAAATGAATCTTCCATTATTGCTGCGCAGTTTTAATCAATTGCAAATATAGCATCAATATGAACCTAATAAAATCTCTTGTTTGTCCATAAAGCAAATAACACGATTGTACATGCAAAAATTATCAACACTGATGGTTGAAAACTTAAGCCCCATTGCTTACCAATAGCCATTAAAAAAACATAAGTTTGCCTCAATTCAATGTTCACAATTATGCAAATTGGCTTTTTCTTTGAAACGCAGGCAGACGTTGAGTTTGTTAATGAATTGAGTCTTTCTCAAAGTGGAAATACCATATGCTATACAACGGCAGATGGTACTTCTAATACTACTTCACCCTTTAGTTTTGTCAATGATATTAATGAGCTTATCGCTGCAAGCGAAGTGCTAGCTGTTTTTTCAGATAAGCCTGATAGTCTTGAAAAGGCCAAAGATGCTATTCGTAAGGGTGTTCATGTTTTTTATGGCGATTTAAGCAAACTCTCTCTAAATAATTTGTTGGCATTTCGAAACTTGCAGCAAGAAATTAATGTTAGCATTAGCTTCGGGCATTCAGGTGTCGATCTGATTAAGCATCTTTCCGTTAATAAGCCAATTGAAGGTCCCGTTTTTATTGACAGTAAGCGTAGTGTGCGGAATTCATTCACAGTTCAACAGTTAAATAGCCTTTTAACGTTTGATATGGCCACCCTTTTTAGGCTAACCCAAAGTTCGGTTAGGAAGGTTAGGGTAGCCGTATTCCCGATAGATGAAAACAGGTTGAGCCTGTTAAATGTTAGAGTTGAACTAAACGATAGCAGTATTTTATGCTATACGCTTACTAATGATATTGAACCTGAAAGTTTTAATATCAACCTTTATATAAATGGTCCGCTGCAGGTGTATCGCTATTCCATTGATGAGCCTTTCATTAGCGTTGCCCAAACCTCAACAGCGGATGATTTACTCCAATTTGTTGAGGGTTTAAATATTCGTACACCCATCTTCTCAATTGAAAGAGCCATTGATTTGCATAGGCTGCTGCAAGAGGTTTTTGATAAGCTTAGCATTAGTGTAAATAATTGCTAGTAGCCATACTCAATCCCTTTCTCAATCGTTATAAATTTGGTTTTGCCCATCGGAAATTGGTAATAATTCCCTAATTTCGGCACTCAAAATTTTTGAACACGGTGAATCGGAAACTTATTGCTTTAGGATATTTCTTGATTGATTTTTTTGGATCTACCATAGCGTGGTTCCTTTTTCATTACTATCGGAAAGCTGTAATTGAACCCCAACTGCTTGGTGTTAAAGTTCCACTGAATTTCGACCAGAGGTTTTTGGTAAGCCTTATTGTAATTCCGTTTTTTTGGAGTGCCCTGTTTTTTGTGAACGGATTTTACAAGGATGTGTTAGGCCGATCGAGGTTAAAGGAGCTTATAAACTCAATGCTGGTTACCCTTTTTGGTGGTCTTATTCTTTTCTTTCTTTTTCTTTTAGATGATTATGTTGCAACCTATAAGAATTACTATCAACTTTTCTTTACGCTTGTTACCCTTCAGTTTGTATTAACCTATTTTCCTCGCTTAATAATTACCTCAAGAACAATTAGTAAGATTAGAGCTGGTAAAATTGTATTCCCCACTCTAATTGTTGGTGATGGGAAGAAAGCTCTAGAGCTACTTGATGAGATTGAAGGTCAAAAAAAGTTTAACGGCAACAAGGTTATTGGGTATGTTAGCGTTGGAGAGTCGCCCAATCAAGAGCTAGCAAACAGGCTAAGCAGGCTCGGAACCCATAAAGAGATTCGTTCAGTTATTGCAGGCAATAACATTGAGGAGGTAATGCTAGCCGTTGAGCATAAAGATAACCGTTTTATGAGCCGAATTGTAAACGATTTACTCGGGTTAGATATTACAATTAAGGCAATACCAAGTATGTACGATTACCTAACGGGTAAGGTAAAAATATCATCTATTTTTGGATTGCCGCTTATAAACGTGTCGCTCGATTTAATGCCCATTTGGCAGCAAAAGTTTAAAGCATTCCTCGATATTTTCCTCTCTCTCCTTGCGCTAATTGTACTATTCCCATTTTTAGGGGTTATTGCCCTATTGGTTAAATTTGGCTCTAACGGGCCTATTTTCTTTTCGCAAGAGCGAATTGGTCGCTACGGAAAGCCCTTTAAGTTGTATAAGTTCAGAACAATGTATGTTGATGCTGAACGCAATGGACCAGCCCTCTCGAGTAAGAACGATAATAGGATAACCCCTTTAGGTCGCTTTCTAAGAAAAACCAGAATTGACGAAGTGCCCAACTTTTGGAATGTGCTAAAAGGCGATATGTCGTTGGTAGGTCCGCGACCCGAACGACAGTTTTACATTGATCAGATAGTAAAAAAGGCTCCGCACTATATCCATTTGCAAAAGGTTAAACCCGGAATTACATCGTGGGGTCAGGTGAAGTATGGTTATGCCGAAAATGTTGACCAAATGGTTGAGCGTTTAAAGTACGATATACTTTACCTTGAGAACATGTCAATTTTCGTTGACTTTAGAATAATGATCTATACCCTGATTACCGTTTTTAGGGGAAGAGGGGTTTAATCCGCACCTTTATCACTTCCATATTCTTGAGCTGATTTGGTTAAAAATCTACTCTTCTTATCCTCAGATAATCAGGCTGATGTTATTTTGTTGATAACCCTTTCCCATTTTTTTCCAAAAAAAAGATTGGGTTCTTTACTTTTGTAAAAACATTTATTTTGATGGCAGAAAAGAGAGGTAATTTCAAAAGGGTTAATCCCACAGCAATGGCTGGTCTTGAGTTAGGCAAAGTGCCGCCTCAGGCTGTTGACCTAGAAGAAGCAGTACTTGGAGCCCTAATGCTCGAAAAGGATGCCGTTATTTCGGTGTTGGATGTGCTTAAGCCCGAATGCTTCTATAAAGAGAGCCATCAAAAAATATTTCAGGCAATTCTTAATCTTTCTACTAAGCTTGAGCCAATTGATATTTTAACCGTTACGGAAGAGCTAAAGAGCGAAGGGTTGCTCGATGAGGTAGGTGGAGCCGTTTACCTTGCACAGCTGTCATCAAAAGTAGGTTCGGCTGCTCACCTTGAGTATCATGCAAAAATTATAGCCCAAAAGTTTATTCAGCGTGAGCTAATTAGGGTTTCAACCGATATTCAAAACAAGTCGTTCGACGATTCGGTTGACGTTGACGATTTGCTCGACTACTCCGAGATGGAGCTCTTTAAGGTTGCCGAAGGCAACATAAAACGCGAAACTGCTCCCATTAACCAAATTGTTAAGGAAGCCCTAAGGCTACTCGATGAGGCAAGTAAACGCGAGGATGGCCTCAGCGGTGTACCCTGCGGTTTTTCCGAACTCGACAGAATGACATCAGGATGGCAACCCTCCGATCTTGTTATTATTGCTGCTCGTCCATCAATGGGTAAAACCGCATTTGTGCTCTCCATGGCTCGAAACATGTCGGTTGACCATAAAGTTCCTGTTGCGTTTTTCTCGCTCGAGATGTCGAGCATACAGCTTGTAAACAGGCTAATTGTTAGCGAATCGGGTATACCACACGAAAAAATTCGGAATGGTAAGTTAACACCCCATGAATGGACACAGCTTACCACAAAAATTAACGATCTGCAGAACTCACAGGTATACATTGATGATACTCCAGCCCTATCGATTTTCGAGCTAAGGGCCAAATGCAGGCGCTTAAAAGCGCAGTACGATGTTGGAATAATCGTAATCGACTATCTTCAGCTTATGACTGGTCCCGATGATACAAGGGGCAATCGTGAGCAAGAGGTTAGTACAATATCCCGCTCACTAAAAGCAATTGCCAAGGAGCTAAATGTACCAATACTTGCCCTATCGCAGCTTAACCGATCGGTTGAAACCCGTGGCGGCAATAAGCGTCCGCAACTATCTGACCTTCGCGAATCGGGTGCAATTGAGCAGGATGCCGATATGGTGCTATTTATACATAGACCAGAATACTACGGATTTATGGAGGATGAGGAGGGCAACTCGCTTGTTGGTTTAGCTGAAATAATTGTTGCTAAACACCGTAATGGTGCTGTTGGCGATATAAAACTTAGGTTTAGGAAAGAGCAAGCTAAGTTTACCGATTTAGACGATATGGAGTTTACCGCATTTTCAGTTGATGGGTCAACAGCTCCACAGGCTGTTACCTACGGTTCGAAAATGAATGAGGATCCATTGCCTTCAACATCGGGTAATTCCGATTTCGATTTCCTGTCGGGTCCAATATCCGACGACGAAATTCCGTACTAAATTTATAGGATTTTTTTTAGCTCAAGCAACGACGATATTTCGTAGGTTACGCTTTGGCTGTGCTGCTCTCTGTTTGGGTTGAAAAATATTTGATCTATTCCAAATGCTTTAGCGCCTAGTATATCCGCTTCTAAATCATCGCCTATCATTACGCTTTCGGCTTTGCGTGCATTTGCCGACGATAGCGTATAGCCAAATGCCTCGGGACGAGGCTTGTGATACCCTGAGATTTCCGAAGTTATTACTTTGGTAAAGTAACTCGAAAGGCCACAAAGTTCCAGCTTAGTGAATTGAACTTCGTTAAACCCGTTGGTTATAATATGGAGTACGTATTTTTCTTTAAGGTAATTAAGAACTTCAACAGTATGAGGCATTAATGCAGTTTTTTTTGGGCTTTCATCAATGTATTGCTGACCAATTACCATTGATAAATCCTTACTTCGAATGCCATAATCACCTAGAGTTTTTTCAAAGCGCTTATATCGTAAAACTTCTTTTTTCATTTTCCCATTTTGGTAGCTATTCCACAATCGGGAATTATGAACGTTAAACGTTTCAATAAAATGATTGGGATCAGGTGCATAGTCGCCTAAATTATGCCTATGGAACAGATCAGTTAGCGTGAGTCGCATGTTGCTCTCAAAATCCCAAAGCGTTCTATCCAAATCAAAAAAAATGTGCCTATATTTCATTGTCTAAATATTTTCAGAGCAAATATAGTGAGATTGCATAAGCCGATTGCATTAAACGTTCAAATTATAGCATATTGATTTAGGCGTAAAAAATCTATTACCTTTGCACACGTTAAGGCAATAGGTAAATAAATGGTTGCTCAGTTGTAATCATACACTAATTAAATATATAATTTGAAATTCAAAGATTTTAACTTTAATAATTCGGTAATAGAAGGCATTGAAGCCATGGGGTTTCAGGAGCCTACTCCCGTACAGCAGCAGGCCATTGGGCCAATAATGCACGGTAACGATGTAATTGCCTGTGCGCAAACTGGCACGGGTAAAACAGCAGCTTTTGTGCTGCCAATAATGAGCAAACTTGCGAGTTTACCTGCAAAACTACACTACACTAGTACATTAGTAATTGTTCCAACACGTGAGTTGGCGCTACAAATCGATCAGCAGCTTGAGGGCTTTGGTTATTATGCACCAGTTAGTTCAGTATCGGTTTACGGTGGTAACGATAGTGTTGGCTGGGATAAGCAGCGCCTTGCAATACAAAATGGGGTCGATTTTATAATTGCCACTCCTGGTCGTCTAATTCAGCATATCCGAATGGGGTATGTTAACCTTTCGCGGGTTGAGCACTTGGTGCTCGACGAAGCTGACCGAATGCTCGATATGGGTTTTTATGAAGATATAATGGAAATTGTTGCCCAACTTCCTAAAAAAAGGCAAACACTCCTCTTCTCAGCCACCATGCCAAGCAATATTCGTAAGCTTGCTAAGAGTATAATGAGCAACCCTACAGAAATAAATATTGCGGTTTCTAAACCTGCCGAAAATGTTTTGCAAGCCGCCTATTTTGTCGACGATTCCGATAAGATCAAACTACTTGCTCATTTACTGGTAGATAAAAAGAACGTAAATAGCGCAATTATTTTTACCTCAACTAAGGTGAAGGTGAAAAGTATCGAAAAACTTCTCCGAAGCGAAGGCTTATCGGTAAATGCCATACATTCCGATTTGGAACAAAAGCAGCGCGAAGAGGTGCTCCGCCAGTTCCGAAATAGGTCGTTCCAGCTGCTTGTTGCCACCGATATTATTGCCAGAGGAATTGATATTGAGGATATCGATTTAATTGTAAATTATGATGTTCCGAACGATCCCGAAGATTATGTGCACCGCATTGGGCGAACTGCTCGTGCGCAATCCGATGGAGTTGCACTTACCTTTGTGAACAAAAAGGAGCGAAAGCTATTCGATAGAATTGAACAATTTACCGAACGAAAAATCTTCCGAATTCCTCTTCCGAATCTATAGTTTTTCACCTGTTTTTATCTATTGTGTTGATTTTCAGTTTTAAACGATCGATTAATGTTTTTGTCGGCATAATTCTATTTTAAGTATTCTTAATGCGCTGTTAATCAGGTGCTGTTAAAAAAAATACATCAAAAAGCTAACTAAACGTTACCAATTTTACCAACGGATTTATTAACGTTGTACCCGCAAATTGCGAAAAAGTTTTTTTTGGACAAACAAATCTATTACTAACCAACAAAGGATTGATATGCCTTTAAAAAGAAAAATTCTAGAGCTCAAAAAGCGCAAGGAGGAAATCCTGCAGGGCGGAGGAGAAAAAGCCATAGCCAAACAGCAGGCTATGGGAAAACTTACTGCCCGCGAAAGGGTTGTTGCGCTACTCGATGAAGATTCGTTTAACGAGTACGATCTTTTTGTAGAGCACGAAGCACGTGATTTTGGTATGGAGAGTAAGATTCTTCATGGCGATGGTGTAATAATTGGAACTGGTACCATTTATGGCGCTCCCGTTGCCATTTTTGCACAAGATTTCACTGTTGCTGGTGGATCGCTTGGCCTAATGCACGCTCGCAAGATTACCAAAATTATGGATTATGCCCTTAAAATGCGCATTCCACTTATTGGAATTAACGACTCCGGAGGAGCGCGTATTCAAGAGGGGGTTAACTCTCTGGCAGGTTACGGTGAAATCTTCTTCCGTAATACTCTTGCAAGCGGTGTTATACCTCAAATTTCGGTTATTCTTGGCCCATGCGCTGGTGGTGCGGTGTACTCGCCTGCATTAACCGATTTTGTTTTTACCGTAGACAACATCTCAAAGATGTTTATTACTGGTCCCGAGGTAATTAAAACTGTTCTGGGTGAGGAAATTTCCATGGAAGAACTTGGTGGAGCCCGAGTGCATGCCGAAATTACAGGTAATGCTCATTTCTTTGCCGAGAGCGAAATGGAATGTTTTGAGCAGATAAAAAAGCTCATAACCTATATTCCTTGGAACAATACGCGCAAAGCGCGTAGGTTTGAGCCTAAGGATCCGAAGCCTGAGTTTAATATTGATGATATTGTTCCAGGCGATCCAAAGCAACCTTACGATGTTCGCGATGTTATTCGCTCAATTGCCGACGATTCCGATTTCTTCGAGGTACAAGAGTACTGGGCATCAAACATTGTAATTGGCTTTGGTCGAATTAATGGCGATACCGTTGGTTTTGTAGCTAACCAAGCGCTTGTGCTTGCAGGGGTACTCGATGTAGACTCTTCAGACAAAGCAGCACGTTTTATTCGCTACTGTAATGCATTTAGCATTCCTATTACTACGCTTGTTGACCTTCCAGGGTATCTGCCAGGAGTCGATCAGGAGCATGCGGGTGTTATTCGCCACGGAGCAAAAATGCTATACGCTTATAGCGAAGCTACTGTTCCAAAAATTTCAGTTATTCTCAGAAAAGCTTATGGTGGAGGATACATTGCCATGAACTCTCGTCACTTGCGTGCCGATTTTGTTTTCGCTTGGCCTGGTGCCGAGATTGCTGTAATGGGACCTGAGGGTGCTGCAAATATTATCTTCCGTAAGGAGATTATGGAATCGGAAGATCCTGATAAAATGCGACGCCTTAAGGTGAAGGAGTATAAGGAGAAATTTGCAAATCCATACGTTGCCGCTGCCAAAGGTTATATCGATACAGTTATTGAACCTTCAGAAACGCGCAAGCTAATAATTCATGCTTTAGATGTTTCGGTAAACAAGGTGGTTGATACACCTTGGAAGAAACATGGAATTCCACCATTTTAAAAAACATTTTGGAAGCTATGACACAAGATAAAAAGACCAATAAAGCTCAAAGCCCAAAGGTCAAAACATGCATTGCAGAGCATCCAATGTTTAAAATGATGGTAGTTGAAGGTACTAAGTACAGAACCCTTACTACCAGAAAAAATGAGATGCGAACAAAGTGGGAGGCACCTAAGCTCAAAGAGCTTAAATCGTTTATACCCGGTACCATTATTAAAGTAGCCGTTAAGTCAGGCGATAGGGTTGAACCAGGCGATTTGCTCATGATTTTCGAAGCCATGAAAATGCAGAACAAGGTGCTGTGCCCTTTTCCTGGTGTTATTAAAGCCGTTAACGTGAAAGAGGGAGAGAGAATTCCCAAGGGCTTTGTTATCGCTGAATATGAGTAGCAATTAGAATCGGGGTTTATTCCCCGATTTTTTTTTGAGTTAACCCTTTACTGTTAGCTTATAATGGATAAAAACATTTAAATAATTATGAATAGTATCCCATATTGTTACTATTTTTGGCTCGGCTAAACTAAGTGTACTAAACATTAAAAATATCCCTTTTACCATGGAAGTTACCGTAGAAGTTGCAAAAGAGCTTGGTCTATTACCCGATGAGTTTGAGATGATAAAAAAAATTCTTGGTCGAACTCCTAACTATACCGAGCTTAGCATTTTTTCAGTGATGTGGAGCGAACATGCATCGTATAAGAACTCAATTAAATGGCTTAAAACGTTACCACGTAAAGGGGATGCAATTTTAGCCGAAGCAGGTACCGAAAACGCTGGTTTAGTTGACCTTGGCGACGGGCTAGCCTGTGCTTTTAAAATTGAATCGCACAATCACCCCTGTGCCGTTGAACCATACCAAGGTGCTGCAACAGGTGTGGGAGGAATAAACCGCGATATTTTTACCATGGGTGCGCGTCCGGTTGCTCAGCTAAACTCACTTCGCTTTGGCGATATTAAGCTCGATAGAACTAAATGGCACATAAAAGGCGTAGTTAAAGGTATTGGCGATTACGGAAATGCTTTTGGTATTCCGGTGGTTGCTGGCGAAGTTTTTTTTGATGAATCATACAACACCAACCCTCTTGTAAATGCCATGTCGGTGGGAATTGTTGAAAAGGATATGGTTGTATCGGCAATTTCTAAGGGAACGGGTAATCCGGTATTCATTGTAGGTTCATCTACAGGTAAGGATGGAATACACGGGAGTACTTTTGCCTCCGCCGATATTACAGAGGATTCAGCCGATGATATACCATCAATCCAAGTAGGCGACCCTTTTATGGAAAAGCTGCTGTTAGAGGCAAGCCTTGAAGTAATTAAAACGGGAGCTATTGTTGGCATGCAGGATATGGGCGCTGCGGGTATTATTTGCTCAACCTCGGAGATGTCCGAAAAAGGCGGCCATGGCATGAAGGTCGATTTGAGCAAGGTGCCTCTCCGTCAGCAGAATATGGAGCCTTTTGAAATTCTTCTTTCCGAATCGCAAGAGCGAATGCTAATCGTTGTTGAAAAAGGTCGCGAAGCAGAAGTGGAAGAGGTATACAAGAAATGGGACCTTAACTGTGTGCAAATTGGCGAAGTGACAGAGGGAGGCAGACTCGAATTTTTCTGGAATGGTGAACTCGTAGCCGATGTTCCCGCCGAATCGCTTGTTCTTGGTGGCGGTGCTCCTATTTACGACAGGGAGTACACGGAACCCGCATATTTTAACGAGTATAAGCAGTTCGATATTAATCAAGTGCCCGAACCTGCCGACTTAAAAGAAGTGGTTAGTATGCTGATAAAACATCCTAACATTGCTTCAAAACGATGGGTTTACGAGCAGTACGATTCAATGGTTGGTACAACCAACATGGCTACTAATTTTCCGTCGGCAGCTGGAGTTGTTAACCTTAAGGGAACCAATAAAGCCCTCGTGCTCACAGTTGATTGTAACGGACGATACGTTAAGGCCGACCCAATGGTAGGTACAATGATTGCCGTTGCCGAAGCTTCGCGCAATATTGTTTGTACAGGCGGAAAACCATTGGCCATAACAAATTGCCTGAATTTTGGTAACCCTTACAAACCCGAGATTTACTGGCAGTTTGTAAATGCAATAAAGGGGATGGGAAAAGCCTGCGAAAAATTTGGCACTCCTGTTACAGGCGGCAACGTTAGCTTTTACAACCAGTCAACTATTGGTGGAAAAGATGAGGCTGTTTTCCCAACTCCAACTATTGGAATGCTAGGTATGCTCGAGAATAAGAACCATCATACTACCTTGGCGTTTAAAGAAAAGGGGCATATGATCTACCTAATTGGCCGATCGCATAACGATATCGCCTCATCTGAATATCTCGTTTCGTATCATGGTGTTAAAAAGTCGCCGGCTCCATACTTTAATCTCGATGAGGAGTATAAAACACAGCAGCTATTGTTAGAGCTAATTGGGAAAAGCCTTATTCAATCGGCAAACGACGTTTCCGATGGTGGCTTATTCATCAGCCTACTCGAGAGCGCAATGCCTCGTAACCTCGGTTTCGATATTACTACTGATGCCGAAATTAGACCAGATGCTTTCCTTTTTGGCGAGGCGCAAGGCCGTATAGCTGTTACCGTTTCTCAAAGTAAGGAAACGCACTTTATCGATCATATGATTGAAAGTGGCGTTCCGTTTACCGCATTGGGGCATGTAACCAAATCGGAAATTAGGGTTGACGATGTTTCCTACGGATTTATCGCCGACATGAAGAGGGAATTCGATAATGCTCTTGGTGAACTTATTGTTGGCAAATAGATATTCTGTTGGTGAGCTACTATCCTTCCCCTAAACAAGAACATGTAAAGGCAATGTTTAATGACATTGCCCCACGATACGATTTTCTTAACCACTTGCTTAGCTTTGGAATTGATAAGCTTTGGCGTAAGCGACTGATAAAAGGTGTGCTTATGAATAACCCCCAAAAAGTGCTTGATGTGGCTACTGGCACAGCCGATTTGGCCATTGCGCTAGCTCGTAAAAATTCAGCAGTGCATGTCGATGGGGTTGATATTGCCGAAGCAATGGTTTCAATTGGTCGTGAAAAATTGGTTAAAAAGCAGCTCAATAATAGGGTGACGTTAAGCATTGCTAGTGCCGAAGGCTTACCATTTCACGATAGTGTTTACGATGCTGGAATGGTGGCTTTTGGAGTTCGTAACTTTGAAGACCCTTTGGCTGGATTGCAGCAGATTTTTAGAGTGTTAAAGAAAGGTGGAACCATAAACGTACTTGAGTTTACCACGCCTAAACTTTTTTTAGTTAGGCTAGTTTACCGCTTTTACTTTACCAAAGTTTTACCTTTTATTGGAAAAAAAGTATCAGGGCATAGTACAGCATACACCTATTTGCCCAATTCGGTTAGGCAGTTTAAGGAGCGAAAAGAGTTTGTTGATTTACTTAATAAGGCTGGTTTCAGTAATGCGCATTATCAAATTCAGAGTTTTGGTATTGCCGCAATTTATAGAGCGCAGAAACTTTAAGGAACAGGCTTTTGTTTTGTATCTATTTACAATGAGCAATATCTTTTAAATTGAATCGTTAACTAGTATTGAAAAGCACAAAGGGGTGAAAAAAGTTTTAATTATTTTAGCGGTATTGGCAATTTGCGCAGCAGAGTCTACAGTTGCTCTTGCTCAAATTAAGCCAAACCCAATACTTAACGATCCTGATTACGAACGTGAAAAACGGTTACGTTTTGGCTTTTCGCTTGGGTTAAACTTTATGGACTTTACCGTAAAGTCGAGCGTTCAACCTCAAGTGTCTTTAGATAATGATACAACTCAGTATTTTGTCGACAATAGCCATATAATTCCGGGTTTTAACGTAAATGCCATTTCCGATTTCCGAATAGTAGAATCGTTACACCTGCGATTCCTACCTGGGCTTGCCTTTGGTCAGCGCGACGTATCGTTTTATCTGCCCGGTGAGGCTACGCCCACAACTATGAAGCTCGAATCGTCGTTTATTGAAATGCCACTAAGCCTTAAGTATAGTGCCCGCCGGAAGAACAATACGGTACCATACCTTTTAGCAGGAGTAAATTTTCGGGTCGATATGGCAGCATATAAAAAGTTAAACCTCGACGAGGGCGTAATGATTAGGCTTGTAAAGGGCGATTTTTACTATGAGTTTGGTTTTGGTTTAGATAACTTTCTAACATTCTTTAAGTTCTCAACAGAGATAAAGTACTCATCGGGCTTTCTAAACGTTTTTGCCGATGATTATGCCGAAGGAGCCGAAAACTTTGCACAGGCTATTAAGCACATGAGGTCGAATGTGGTTACCATTGCTTTTCATTTCGAATAGAAAGCTACTCCATGCCCGTTGATGTTACGCTTATACTGACCCCCAAGCAAGCCTCATCCGAAACTTACGTTAAAGATCAGGCCATACGTAAGTTAGGCTATAATGCTGCTGATGTAGGCAATGTTTTAATTACCCGAAAAAGTATCGATGCTCGAAGAGGTAAAGTTAGAGTAAACATTGGGCTTAGGGTTTACGGCAAGCACGAAGCTGTTGACTCATATTTTCCAAAGTTTGAATATAAAAATGTAACCTCGGCACCTGAGGTAATTGTTGTGGGATCAGGGCCTGCCGGATTATTTGCTGCTTTACGGTTACTCGAACTTGGTTATAAACCTATAATTATTGAAAGAGGTAAGGATGTTAGCGCCCGCAAGCGCGATGTGGCCATGCTAAATCGAAATAAGCAATTCAATCCAGAGTCAAACTATGCATACGGCGAAGGGGGTGCGGGTACTTTTTCCGACGGTAAACTTTACACCCGATCGCGTAAAAGGGGCGACATTAACCGGATACTGAGCGCTTTGTATAACCATGGAGCGCAAGAGGAAATTCTGTATGAGGCTCACCCGCATATTGGTACCAATGTGCTCCCACGGGTAATTGCGAGTATAAGAAGCACCATTGAGCACTACGGCGGAGTAATCCATTTTAACAGCAAAGTTGAAGACCTAATTGTTGAGAATTCCGTTGCAAAGGGTGTGGTTTTAAGCGGTGGCGAAAAGATAAGAGCCCTAGGGGTTATTCTGGCTACTGGACATTCGGCACGAGATATATACCAAATGCTTTGGCGAAAAAGTATACTGGTTGAGGCAAAGCCTTTTGCAATAGGTGTGAGGGTTGAGCATCCACAGGAGCTTATCGATACAATTCAGTACCATGGCATTAAGCGCGAAAGTTACCTTCCGGCGGCTAGCTACAGCTTAGTCGATCAGGTTGAGGGTAGAGGTGTTTACTCGTTTTGCATGTGTCCAGGAGGTTTTATTGTTCCAGCCGTATCGGGCGCAAACGAAGTAGTTGTAAATGGGATGTCGCCATCTGCACGCAATTCGAAATGGGCTAACTCGGGTATTGTTGTTGAGGTTAGAATAGAAGATATTCCTAAGGATACAGGAAGAGACCAACTGGCAGGGCTCGATTTTCAGATGTACCTCGAACAGCTAGCTTTCAGCAATAAAGTGGGCGATGGTTTTGTGGCGCCAGCCCAACGTCTCGATGATTTTGTGGCTTCCCGAGCATCTTCATCTTTACCCCAAAGTTCTTATCAACCAGGCTTAACTGCTTCGCCCGTTCATAGCTGGCTACCAGAAGGCATTTCGAAACGGCTACAACAAGGCTTTCGGCTGTTCGATAGGCGGATGAAAGGCTTTGTCACCAATGAGGCATTGGTGGTTGCTCTTGAGTCGAGAACATCATCACCCATTCGTATCCCTCGCGATACGCAAACCCTACAGCATATTCAGATAATGGGGCTATTCCCTTGTGGTGAGGGAGCAGGTTATGCCGGAGGCATTGTTTCATCGGCAGTTGATGGTGAGCGATGTGCTGAGGCCTTTGCTCTTTGGGATGGTACTAGATAGTTCTTCGCTGTAGCTCAGAGCAGGCAATAGCAGTGGCCACCGATACGTTTAACGATTCAGCGCCCACGCTGCTTGTTGAAAAGCTCGGAATGTTAATTCGCTGTGTAATTAACCTTTCGATATTGGATTGAATGCCATTGCCCTCGTTGCCCATTACCAGCACACCACTTTTCGGGAGTTGACAAGTGAATAGGTTTTCACCATTTAAAAATGTGCCAAGTAGGGGTATCCCCATTTCATGTGCTTGAGTAAGAATGCTTGGTAAATCAACATAAAACAGGCTAACATTTACCAATGCACCCATTGTGGCCTGTACAACTTTTGGCGAGTATGCATCGGCAGTTTCGTGCGAGCAAAGTATAGTAGAGATACCAAACCAATGGGCAGTGCGAATAATTGAGCCTAAATTTCCAGGGTCCTGAATATCATCTAAAGCAATGGAAAAACCGCTGAGGAGATTGTTCAAGCTGAATTTCTGTTGCGGTTGTTTAACAATGGCTAAAACGTTAGTTGCAGTTTTTAGCCCGCTAATTCTGCTCATTTCCTTTTCGGTAATTAGCTCAGCATGTTTTCCCTTAAGCAATTGAATATCTGTCCATGTTGAGGTGTGAAATACCGATTCAATTTCGAGGTTTGAGCGTAAGATTTCGCGAATTAGCCTTGAGCCTTCGGCTACGAATAGGTTAGCATCTTTGCGAAACTTTTTTTGCTGTAGCGATCGAATTTGCTTAATCCTATTTGCAGAGAGCATATGAATATGTTTATGTACAAACGTAATAAAAAACTAGCTAATGCTCGCAAATTTGCTCATTTCTTTCCTTGTGTATCCCATGCTTAGGCATGCGCCCATATGTACAACTCATTTTACCAAATTTGATAAACGTTAAAAAAAAGAGAGTATTTGGCATTTTTTATGCTATATGTTTCAGCCTTTATATTGCATAGGTTTAAAAGGTTTTACTAACTTTCAGCCTGTATTTAAAAACTTCGTTTTCCTGATTATTTGCCAATGCTAAAAAGAGCCTTAAGCTTTAAATCATTATTAAACAGAAGCGCATTTATGCTTTTGGCGCTATCTCTTCTTACCATTTCATCGTGTAGAATTACCAAAAATGTTCCCGAAAACGAGTATTTACTCGATAACGCTAACCTAGAAATAAATTCCGACGAGCGTAAACCTGGCATAAAAGAGGGAGAACTACAAAACTATGTTAGGCAAAAACCCAACAAACGGGTGCTGCTTTTTAGGCTCCATTTGCGATTGTATAATATGGCTCGCAAGGGCAAAGAAAAGGGCTTAAGCAAACTTTTACGAACAATTGGCGAGGAACCAGTTCTGCTCGATACCTTCCAAACAAACCAAACCGTGAGTAACCTTGAAAGGTACGTTAAGAGTAAAGGTTACTACGAAGCAACAGTTAGCGATACCACTGTTTTGGGAAAGCGAAAAGCAACAGTTAGCTACGAGGTTAACATTGGTAAACCATACAGAATAAAAAATGTAACCTACGTTATTGAAGATACTTTAATTAGGGCTATTGTGCTTAGCGACACAGCTAACAGCCTAATTTCAAAAGGGGCACGATTTGATGTTGATTTGCTTAGGCAGGAAAGAGTTCGGGTTGAAAAGCGATTGAAGGAAGATGGTTACTTCCTTTTCTCACGCGATTTCATAACGTTTACTGCCGATACTAGCCTTGGCAAAAAATGGGTCGACTTGGATTTAGTTATTAGGAATAGGTTTTCACGAACCGAATTTGGTGATAAAGTTCCTCAACCATACAGAAAGTATGAAATTACAAACGTTTATATTTACACCGGTTACGATCCGGTTGAGTACTACTACCTCGAGGAAGAGAAGCTGCTCGATACGGTTGAGTTCGAAAACCAGAAATTTATCTACTCCATATCGCCAGGTATAAAGTATAAAACCGTAAGCAATGCCAACCTATTACGACCCGGGCAAATTTACGCAGAGAGTACCGTTCAAAAAACTCGCGATAACCTAAACTCATTACGGCTTTACCGAGCGGTTAACGTATTTTTTCGACCCGACGAGGAGGCCGAACAGGAAGCCAGACAACAGGAAAACTTTTTACTATTTGGTGATGACGAAGGAGAGAGAAATGTTCCAACGGGTAAGCTCAACTGCCATATTCAGCTAACCCCTCACACGCTTCAAAGCTATCAGGTCGATTTGGTTGGAACCAACACCGCTTCCGATATTGGTATGGAGGGCAATTTAAGCTATCAGCATAAAAACATATTTAAAGGAGCCGAGGTGCTCGATACGAAATTCCGTGGGATGGTTCAATTCCTCACTGGTGAGGATGTTTTTACTAACTCGTTAGAAGTTGGTGGTTCGGTTGGTTTAAGCTTTCCTCGTTTCCTTGGGCCATTTACAGGGCAGGAGTTTATTAAGCGCTACAGCCCTCGCACACAGCTTTCAATGTCGTATAACTATCAGCGTCGGCCCGACTATACAAGAACCCTTGCTGGGTTTAACATAGGTTACAGCTGGCGATCTGAAAACCGTTTTTCGCACACCTTTATTCCTGCCGAGGTTAGCGTAATTAATATTTTTAGTATTGATGATAATTTTCTTGATCGAATTGCCGATACTTACCTAGCAAATAGCTACAAGAATGAACTAATTACGGTAACAAGCTATGGGCTTACCTATAGCAATCAGTCAACCCAAAAAAGAAGCTATGCTGTTGTAAGGTACAACGCTGAGGTTTCGGGCAATACGCTAGCGGCTTTATATTCAGCCTTTGGGCAAAAGGCCGATGATGGCACCTATCAGCTATTCAGTACTAGCTTTTCTCAGTTTGTTAAATCGGATATTACATTTATTTACAACCAGCAAATTGATGAGAACAATACGCTGGTTTACCGATTTTTTGCCGGAGCCGCTTTGCCCTACGGAAACTCAAAGGCGTTACCCTTTGAAAAGAAATACTTTTCAGGTGGATCAACTGGCATTCGCGCATGGCATGCACGTGGCCTTGGCCCTGGAACCTACGTTGAAGAGCAGCTAAAAATTCCGAACCAAACTGCCGATATTAAACTTGAGGCAAATGTTGAATACCGTTTCAAGCTGTTTTGGATGCTCGAAGGAGCACTTTTTCTCGATGCTGGAAATATTTGGGCAATAACCTCAGCCGACGAGCGGGCTGGGGCCGTATTTTACCCCGATACTTTTTATAAGCAGATTGCTCTTGGAACAGGAACTGGCATACGAATGAACCTAGGTTTCTTTACCATTCGTTTTGATTTAGGTATGAAGTTGCACGATCCGGGCATTAGGCTACCCTCACCCGATAATCCAAACGAGCAAATTGTTAACTACAACTGGTTACCCTTTAACAAGCGCTATGTTTTTAAAGATGATTTTGTTGTCCATTTTGGTATAGGTTATCCGTTTTAAATTTCTTCTATCACTCTTCTTGGCTTAATCTAGCTAATCGCTTTAGCGAGGCAGCTATTGTCCGCAAAATTTCGGGTTATGGTTGTGTTGACTTTATTGTTTTTTACCCTTAACTTTGTTTAAAAAATAAACTAATTATTAAAACTATGGACTATAATAGTATTGTTGACCTTTTAGGCGATCGAGCTAAGTTTATACTCGACTATACGAGTAAAACCGTTCCTAAAGAGCAGCTGCATTTACCTGGCCCCGATTTTATTGACAGGGTGATTTCGCAATCGAATCGAACTCCACAGGTATTGCGTAGCCTGCAGGCCATGTTTTCGCATGGCCGATTAGCTAATACGGGGTATCTTTCAATACTGCCCGTTGATCAAGGTATTGAGCATTCAGCAGGAGCCTCATTCGCACCAAATCCAATTTATTTCGATCCTGAGAACATTGTTAAGCTTGCCGTTGAGGGTGGTGCCAATGCGGTTGCATCTACTTTTGGGGTTTTGGCAGCAGTGGCCCGAAAATATGCACATCAAATTCCCTTTATCGTAAAGCTCAACCATAACGAGCTGCTAACCTATCCAAATAAATACGACCAGATAATGTTTGGTTCCGTTAAGGAAGCATGGAACTTGGGTGCTACAGCAGTGGGAGCTACTATCTATTTTGGTTCGGAAGAGTCGAATAGGCAAATTGTAGAAGTAGCCGAAGCCTTTGAATATGCACATGAGCTAGGAATGGCAACCGTGCTTTGGTGCTATTTACGTAATAGCAGCTTTAAAAAGGATGGAACCGATTACCATGTAGCTGCCGATATAACAGGTCAGGCAAACCACTTAGGCGTTACTTTGCAGGCAGACATTATTAAGCAGAAATTGCCAGAGAACAACGGAGGTTTTAAAGCCATTAGTTTTGGCAAAACGCACGATAAGGTTTATACCGAGCTATCCACTGATCATCCAATTGATTTAGCCCGATACCAAGTTCTCAGTTGCTATAACGGAAGGGCAGGGCTTATTAACTCCGGAGGAGCATCGAGCGGGGCAAGCGATTTGGCCGAGGCAGTTTACACTGCAATTGTAAATAAACGTGCTGGAGGAATGGGGCTAATTAGCGGCCGAAAAGCATTTCAGCGACCTATGAACGAGGGAATAAAAGTGCTTAACGCTATACAAGATGTTTATCTCTGCAAGGAGATTGGAATTGCATAGTATTGAAACTGAAAGCGGGATGTGCTCAAGTACATCCCGCTTTTTTTATGATTAAACCCTAATAGCTGGTTCGGAAGAACGAAACCAGTTCGATAAGTTTATTGCTTTTTTCCTCAAGCATTTCCGATAGGCTTTGCAGCTCTTCGGCTGCAGCTGCGCTGTTTTGTGTAACGGTGTTAAAGTTTTGGATGGTTGTATTAATTTGGTCGATACTAGTGCGCTGCTCAAACGAAACAGCAGATATTTCTTGAACCAGTTCGGCTGTCTTTTTTATCTCGGGGCTAATTCTTTCAATTTTCTTTCTGAAAACATCCGTTTCATTCCGGGTAAACGATGCAAGCTGTATGATTTCGTCGGCCGATTGCCTGCTTCGTTCGGCAAGCTTTCTAACCTCCGATGCAACAACGGCAAACCCTTTGCCTGCTTCACCAGCCCGTGCTGCTTCAACAGCAGCATTTAGCGCAAGAATGTTAGTTTGAAAAGCAATGTCGTTAATAACCTGTATTTTATCGGAAATATCGTTTATTGAGCTAAATACCTTTTGCGACGAATCGCTTAGCGAGGCCATTTCGCCTGATGCCCTAGTCGCAATTCTTTCGGTTTGAGTTGCATTATCGGTGCTTTGATGGATGGAGGAGGCAACCTCTTCCATGCTCGATGATAGCTCCTCGGTTGATGCTGCTTGCTCGCTTGCATCGGAGCTTATGCTGCTTGCACTTTTATTGAGCGTTAGGCCTACCTCATTTACCTCACTTGAGAAGTCTTTAATTTGCGAGATTATGGCCGTTAGCTCATCGGTTAGCTGTTTTACCGAAACGGCCATTTTTCCAATTTCGTGAGTTTGATTAAGCATTTTCTCATTTTGCTTAACATTTAAATTGCCATCGGCAATTTGTTGAATCTTTTCGCTAAGCTCAAGAGCAGGTTTTTTTACAAGTACTTTTGCAATGCTATTTGCTGCTAATAGCCATACTAAACATACAGGTACAGCCCATGTAACATGAATAAAACCTAACTGCCCTATGGTAAAGGCTACAATGGCTATGCCCATTGAAGTGATAAAAATTGTTATAGCAGTATAAAAAATAATGCTTTTTCGGTATAGGAACCAAACTACGCCGTAACCAAAAGGTATAAGCGCAAAAACTACGAATAGAGCAAATTGCAGTATAGGATTCATAGAGGTAAGGTTATATTATGCATTGAATATCACTTTAAAGATATTTTCTTTTCTACAATTATCATATATAATAAAAGTGATATCCATCAACCTTAACAATTTGTAGTTGATTGGCGTATTCTTTTTTCGGCATAATGTAGTTTTTAGCTAGATTTGTTTTTTGTTCGAAAAACATCTTAAACACGCAAAAATATGTCTAAAGAGTTAGCATCACGCGATAACTTTGGAAGTAAATTTGGAATAATTGCTGCAGCTGCTGGTTCTGCTGTTGGGTTGGGAAATATTTGGAAATTTCCCTACGTTGCAGGTGAGAACGGAGGTGGAGCCTTCCTAATGATTTACCTGTTTTTTGTTCTGGCGATTGGTGTTCCAGTTATGATGTCGGAGTTCGCTATAGGCCGGAGAGGGCAAAAGAATGCCTATGGTTCGTTTAGCGTAATAGCACCCGGTACAAAGTGGAACCTAATTGGTTTTATGGGCGTTGTGGCTGCTTTTTTTATACTGGCGTTTTATAGCTCTGTTGCAGGCTGGACTCTGGAGTATATAGTAAACTCTGTTTCGCATAGCTTTGCAGGCCAAAGCACAAAGGATTTGGAGAACACTTTTAACGCTTTTATTGCAAACCCAGTACGACCTGTTATTTGGCAGCTTGTTTTCATGGTGCTTACCGCACTTATTGTTCTGGCTGGCGTAAAAAAAGGGATTGAAAAATACACCAAGCTGCTTATGCCTCTTTTGCTTATTCTTATTATCATGCTTTGTATTCGCTCTGTAACCCTCGAAGGGGGGAAGGCTGGCCTTGAGTTTTTGTTTAAACCCGATTTCAGCAAGGTAACAGCTAAAACCATACTTTACGCGTTAGGGCAGGCATTCTTCTCGTTAAGTTTGGGTATGGGAGCACTTATTACCTATTCATCGTATTTTAGCAAAAGGGAAAACTTAGCCTCAACTGCTGTTGAGGTGGCATTGTCCGATAGCCTAATTGCAATACTTGCTGGGGTTATGATATTTCCTGCGGTTTTTGCATTTGATATTCCACCGGCTTCGGGACCTAGCCTAGTGTTTATTACCTTACCCGGAATTTTTCAGCAAATGCCTGGAGGCGATTTCTTCGGAGCAATTTTCTTTATCCTATTAGCTGTGGCAGCACTAACATCAACAATATCGTTGATGGAGGTAGTCGTCGCATTTTTCTCGGAGGAGCTAAAAATATCCCGTCGAAAGGCAACGGTAATTGCTACGGCTGCAATATCGGTTTTGGGAATTTTTGCCTCACTGTCGTTTGGACCACTTAAAGGGGTAACGCTTTTTGGCAAAAGTATTTTCGATATTCTCGACTATACCGCCTCTAATGTGCTTTTACCCTTAGGCGGATTGCTTATCGTTTTATTTGTTGGTTGGTTTGCAGGAAAACGAATACTTAAAACAGAACTCTCCAACGAGAGAACGCTTAAGGTTAAGTATTTTGCTGCCTATAACCTTGTTGTAAAGTTTATTGCGCCTCTGGCCATTGCGGCAATTTTTATCTACAGTATTTTTTGGGGAGGGTTAGGGTAGCTAAGTAACCATAATGTTGAGTTGTTTAATTTTTTCAAGCGATTAATTTCTCATTCTGCAAGAAGAATTAATGCTTATGTACTGGTCTCTACTTAATCTAAAATCGCTATAATCAGCATAAAATAGCTATATTTGCACACTGATAATCAACCAAATTTTTTAAGCATGAGATTTTTTATTGATACAGCAAACCTCGATCAGATACGTGAGGCTCACGACTTAGGTGTTCTCGATGGTGTAACCACAAACCCTTCGCTAATGGCCAAAGAGGGTATTAAAGGTGAGGCTAACATTAAGCAGCACTACGTTGATATTTGCAATATTGTAAAGGGTGGCGATATTTCGGCTGAGGTAATTGCAACCGATTTTGAGGGGATGATAAGAGAGGGAAAGGAACTAGCCGCTTTGCACGAGCAAATAGTGGTTAAGGTTCCTTGCACAAAGGATGGAATTAAGGCGATAAAGTATTTTACCGATAATGGCATAAGAACTAACTGTACGCTTGTTTTTTCAATTGGACAAGCTTTGCTTGCGGCTAAAGCTGGCGCTACATATGTTTCGCCTTTTATTGGTAGGCTCGACGATGTTTCAACCGATGGTGTTGAGCTTATTCGCCAAATTGTTGACGTATATAACTACTACGAGTACGGCACTCAGGTTCTAGCAGCATCTATTCGTCATACAATGCATATTGTTCAGTGTCTTGAGGTTGGTGCCGATGTGGCAACTTGTCCTCTCGATGCCATTCTGGGTTTGCTTAAGCACCCACTAACTGACATTGGGCTTGCAAAATTTTTAGAGGATTACAAAAAGGTTAACGGTTAGTAACAGCATAAATTGATAGAAGGCACACCACATGTATCTTGATTGGTGTGCCTTTTAGTTTTTACCTCCAAATTATTAGAATATGCTCATTAAGATTTACCCCGAAAACCCAAACCAACGCGAACTCGAAAGGGTCGTTTCCATTCTGCGCGATGGGGGTGTAATTATCTATCCAACCGATACGGTTTATGGTATTGGCTGCGATATATCAAAGCCTAAGGCTATTGAGCGTATTATTAAGATTAAAGAAATGAGGGCAAAAGAGGCTAAGTTCTCGTTTATTTGCAGCGACTTAAGCCATGTTTCCGATTTTGCGCGAATTGACAATAGCACGTTTAAGCTGCTTAAGCGAAATTTACCCGGGCCCTTCACGTTTATTGTTCCAGGCTTAAACCGCGTACCCGATTATTTTATTTCGAAACGAAAAACGGTTGGTATCAGAATTCCCGATAATCCAATACCTCTCGAACTGGTTCGGCTACTGGGGAACCCAATACTTACCACATCGCTTAAGGATGATGATGACGTTATTGAGTATACTACCGATCCTGAGCTAATTTACGAGAAATATGCTGATGTTGTTGACGCTGTTATTGATGGGGGCTATGGCGATAACGTACCTTCAACAATAGTTGACTGCACTACCGACGAACCAGTAGTAATCCGGGAAGGAAAGGGTGAACTTAGCTGGTAGCAGTTACCCAATCTTTATACGGTACGATGCGTTTACCTTTCCTTTTGATATGGCATTGAGCTTGCTTTTGAGCAGCTGCCTGCGAATGGCCGATACCTTGTCGGTAAACAGAATCCCATCGAGATGATCGTATTCATGCTGAATAATTCGAGCTGCTAATCCATTGTATTCCTCTTTTTTAGGGTTGAAATTTTCGTCAAGGTATTCAATGGTAATCGACTCGGGGCGCTCAACGTCTTCGCGAATATTTGGTATGCTTAGGCAGCCTTCGTTGTAAAGGGTAGGGTTGCCTTTTCGCTCTGTTATTTGCGCGTTGATAAATACTTTTTTAAAATTCTCCATTTCTGGATGCTCATCTACCAAGGGCGATGCGTCAATAACAAAAAGGCGAATTGACAGGCCAACTTGCGGAGCAGCAAGGCCAATTCCGTCCGATTGGTACATGGTTTCAAACATATCCTCAATTAGCTCCTTAAGGTTAGGGTAATCAGGGGTTATATTGGTCGCCACTTTGCGAAGAACTGGCGACCCGTATACGTAAACAGGTTTAATCATTTTTCCTTTTTTTGCTTTTCAAAGTCTAAACTTTGTAAGTACGACTGTAATATTATTGTTGCGCTAATGGTATCAACTAGCGCCTTATTCCTTCTATCCATCTTTTTTAGTCCACCCTCGAGCATGGTTTGGTGCGCAATTTTTGAAGTAAAACGTTCATCGACAAAAACAATGGGTATTGATGGCAATACTTTTTTTAGCCTATTTGTAACAGGCTCAATGTATTTAACAGCATCGGATGGGGTATTGTTCATTTGCTTAGGCATTCCTACAACAATAAGTTCAACTACTTCTTTGCCTGAGTAATCGATGATATACTCAACTATTTGTCCGGTTTTAATAGTAGCAATTCCGTTTGCTGTAATTTTTAGCGTATCGGTAACGGCCACGCCAGTTCTTTTCCTTCCAATGTCTAATGCTAAAATTCTTCCCACGGTTTAGTCTCCAAAGTCTTTGTTGTATGCTGTTAGCTTCTCAATAAACTCATCCTTTGTTACCAATTCGAGTTCAATAATCTCACCCCCCTCAAGAATAACTGCTCCCTTTCCGCTTTTATGAAACTTTTTTACTTTTCCTAGGTTAACCAAAACTCCGCTTTTTACCATAATAAAACCTTTTTGCGCGAGTAGCGATTCAATTTCGGGATTTGTATTCTGGTATTCGTTAACAGTGCCATTAACCAGGGTGAATGTAATTTTGCCTTTTTCGATATGTGCTGTTACGGCCATGTTTAAATCAACATAGCTGTATTTCTCTTTTCCTGGAATTACTAACTTTCGAGGTATAATCTCCTTTAGGTTATCAAAAAGTACGGCGTATCGCTCTCTGGGATCGATGTTACTTTTTAGCTGTTCGCTAACCTTGTTTACGGCTCCTACTAGCTCATCAATATCAATTGGTTTAAGTATGTAGTCGATAGCGCTATACTTAAATGCTTTAACAGCGTACTGATTGTAGGCAGTGATGAAGATGACCTCAAATTTATGATCGGGTAGCTTTTCTAGCAATTCAAAGCCATTTCCTTGGGGCATTTCAATGTCGAGGAAAACAATTTCGGGGTTTGTTTCTTTAATAAGCGATATGCCCTCGCTAACGGAAAACCCTTTGCCAACAATTGAAACATTTGGGCAGTTCGATTCGAGCAATATTTCGAGCGAGCGTTGTGCGGCTACTTCATCGTCAATAATAACTGCTTTGAGCATTGGCATGGCTAAGTGTTAATTGGCGCAAAGGTACTAAAAATGAAGCATATTTTTAGCAGCACACCTTACTCTAGGTCAATGGGTATTGTAATTTCAACTCTAGTTCCGCTTGGTTCTCCGTTATCTGCGGTAACATCTATATATTTTATAAAGAATTTGTTTTTATACAAAGTGTTAAGAAGTTCAATTCGTTGCGAGGTTATTTTAAACCCAAGCGACTTTCGCTCATTATCCTGCTTACTCCTAATTTCTTGCGCTTTTTCTCGTCCAATGCCATTATCCTCAATGGTGCAAACTATTTGGGTTGATACTTTTTTTATGGTAATCGTAACCCAACCTTCTTGGCTTGATTTAAGCATAATGCCGTGCCAAATTGAGTTTTCAACAAAGGGTTGAATTAATAGGGTGGGGACTTTGTATTGGAGTAGCTCATCGTTCTCGACATTAATAGTGTAATCAAACTTTCCCGACAATCGAATTGACTCAAGCTCAAGGTAAAGCTTTAATGCGTCAAGTTCATCTTTAAGGGCTATTGTAGATTGCTGAGAGTTATCGAGGATTAGCCTCATTAGCTTAGCAAATTTTGTGAGGTATTTATGCGAGCTAATGTGATCCTTCTCGAGGATATAAAGCTGGATAGAGTTTAGCGTATTGAAAATAAAATGCGGATTCATTTGTTGCCTTAACGATTGCTGCTTATAAATGTAGAGGTTGTTTTTTAGCTCGTTTCGCTTTTTAATAGCTGCTATCCGGTACTTGAATATGAAAAAAATAATGGCACTAAAAAATATAGCCAATAGGGTAATAAACCAAAACCGTTGCCAAAAGGGTGGTAGTATGGTGAACGAAACTTCTTCAGGGGAACCCCAAGTATTGTCTATCCCTTGCATTCGCACCTGAAAGGTGTACGATCCGTGGTGTAACCCTGGATATGATGAACTAGTGGCTTTTGTTTCTATCCAAGTTGAGTCGATGTTTAAAAGCCGAAACTGATAATTGATGCTTCCTCTGTTCTGGTAGCTAAATCCAACGAAATTAAAGGTGATTGAGTTTTCGTTATAGCTTAGTGGACTATTCGTATTTAAATTTTGCTTTAATTTTCCGTTTACCGTAATGCCTGTTATTATTGCTTTTGGTGGTGCTGTACCTCTGTCGCTTACAAGCGATTTCTCAATTACGCATAAACCTTTTGGCGTTGCAGCATATAGGGTATTGTTATATATGCTAAGATCGTTAACCTCATTTGTTGGTAGCCCATTTGATGTGGTAATGTTTTTTATTGAGATTGAATCGTTATTGAAGGTAACAGCGCAAATACCCCTTTTTGTGGCAAGCCATGCGGTTGAGCTGTCAATAACAATTTTATTAATGTAGTTGCTACTTAGTCCATTGTTTTGGGTTATGGTTTTTGCATTGTCGTTTTCGAGCACAATAAGCCCAATTCCTTTTGTGGCAATTAGCAACTTTTTCCCCATTGATTTGATATGGCTTGCAGCTTGGGCAAATAGTGGATTGTTATCGCCAAGGTATTCATATGTTCCATTGTTATATTGCCATATGCCGTTTGTTGAGCCTATCCAAACAGTTCCTGAACTATCCTGATATACGGTGTATACCATTCCTGAGAATTCATTTTCCTCCCTTGAATTGTAGGTGAAAGAGGTTCCGTTAAACTTGCGAATTCCCCAACTGCTTGCAAGCCAGTATTCGTTATCATTAGTTTTAATAAGCTGCCGAGGGTATGTGCCAGTTGGATTGTTTTTTATGGTATGCTTTTGTACTATACCCCTTTTTATGCTATGCAGATGGTTTGTTGAGCCAACCCATACAGTATTTTCGGTAGTATCTATGCTGATAAATCTTATGGGAGAATTTCCCTTGTATGGCGATTCGATGCTGTAAACCTCTTGTTTACCTTTGCTAATTCTGGTTACTTTTCCAAGTTCATCGCCACAGTAAATGCCCTGCTTGGCTACACGAACACTTGTTATCTGGTTGCTTGGTAAACCCTGTTCTTCACCATAAACCAATGCGTTGATATTTGGACTATAGTATATGCCATTAGTTAGGGTTGAGAACCAATAACCTCCTTCGGAATCGGGGGTAACCGATGTAATTATTCGGTTTTTAAGAAAAGTCTGTTTCAGTTTGTTCACTTCATTGTACCGCTTGAGCATAACAACTCCACCCTCAATGGGCGCAGCCCAAATGCTGTTGTTTGCATCGGCACTAGCCCAAATAATTTCTGTTCCAATATGGATTAAATCGGTAACCTCACCATTTTCGATACTGAATAAATGCCCTTTTGTGCTAAGCGTATAATGCCATTCGTTATGTTTTATGTAGTAGGTGTGGAATGGCGACCCTTTTATTGAGTTTATTTGTTTTGATTGGAGAGTGTAAAGCCTATTAGGTCCTTTAACGGTAATATTATTTGGGTTACTGAACGACGAGTACGAAACCAGGGTTGCACCACAATCAAGCTCTTCGAGCAGGACGGATGCGTTAAACTCAGACGATAGGGTTTCTTTAACTATTCCCTCCTTGCTAATTGTTAGTCTTCCAAAGCCTTTCAGTGAGAGGTATACGTTATCAAGTGAATCAATATAGAAAGATTTTTTTACTGTTCCTCTCGACTTGGCCACATACTCGTTAATCCGAAAGTTGTACTTGTAGGGTTTAATAATTTCATCTTCCATGTAGGCCAATCGGCCTGAGTTGCTTATAAACCAGTATCTATTTTTATAGTCGATAAAAATTTCGTGAATTGTTGATTCAACCAGCCCTTCCTCAATACCATAGTTTTTAAAAGTATAACCATCATATCGGCTAACCCCATTATCTGTTGCAACCCAAATGTAGCCTATTGAGTCTTGTATTACATGATAAGTTGCATTAGAGGGAATTCCGTCATCAACAGAAAAATGCTTGAAAACTGGGCTTGGTTCCTTATGCTGACTGTAACCTTGCTGAAAAGAGTAAAAAAGTAGAAGAGTAAAAATAGCAATTACCAATAAAGGTTTAGCTTGAAGGATGCTTTTAGGTAAGGCCATTGGGTTTTTATTTACTGCAATTTACAAATGATATGGCAAAGCATAAAAAAAAGGTGCCAAATTTGGCACCTTTTTTTTTGTAGCTATTCAATTTACTTGTTGTAATCCATTGCAGATAGACGAAGGTATGAGTTATACCTCCAACGTGCATTATCTTCGGCTGCTTTAAATAGTTCACCAGCAACTTCGGGGAACGATTTCTGGAGTGATGTATAACGTACTTCGCTCTTTAGGTAATCTTGGAATTTGCTCCAATCAGGCTCTTTCGAATCGAGCTGGAATGGGTTTTTACCTTCAGCCTCAAGCCTTGGGTCGAAACGATACATCTGCCAGTAACCAGCCTCAACAGCCAATTTTTCTTGGCGCTGGGTTGCACCCATACCATTTCGTAAACCATGGTTAATACATGGTGCGTATGCAATTATAAGGCTTGGTCCAGGGTACGACTCGGCTTCCTTAATAGCCTTGAAGTACTGATTCTGATTTGCGCCCATAGCCACCTGTGCTACGTAAACGTAACCATATGTCATAGCCATCATGCCCAAATCCTTTTTGCGGATTCTCTTACCCGATGCAGCAAATTTAGCTACTGCAGCAACTGGAGTTGCTTTTGAGGCTTGTCCACCAGTGTTTGAGTAAACCTCAGTATCAAGTACTAGCAGGTTGATGTCGTCGCCTGAGGCAATAACGTGGTCGAGTCCGCCATAGCCAATGTCGTATGCCCAACCATCGCCACCAAATACCCAAACCGATTTTTTAATGAAGTACTGCTTTAGCGCTAGTAGCTCTTTGGCTAGGTCGTCGTTCTCTTTTTCAAGAGCAGCAATTAGCTTAGCCGATGCTTCCTTTGATCCTTCAGCATTCTCCTTGTTCTCTAGCCATAGCTTCATGGCTTCTTTGGTTGCTTCGTTGTATCCGTTTGCCAAACCTTTTTCAATGCGCTCAGCAATTCGTTGCCTTAGCTTATCGATACCAGTTGCAATACCGTAACCATACTCAGCATTATCCTCAAACAGCGAGTTTGCCCAAGCAACGCCATGACCATCCTTGTTGGCACGATATGGTGTAGAAGGAGCAGATCCACCGTAAATTGATGAACAACCAGTTGCATTAGAAACAATCATTCTGTCGCCGTATAGCTGAGTAATTGCCTTAATGTATGGTGTTTCGCCACAACCAGCACAAGCACCGCTAAACTCAAATAGAGGTTGAGCGAATTGGCTGTTCTTAACGCTCTTCTCTTTTTCAAGTACGGTATCCTTGTATCCAACTTTCTTATCCATGTATTCGTAACGCTCAACCTCAGCCATTTGCGAATCAAGCGATTTAAGGTCAAGTGCTTTAGTTTTTGCAGGGCATACGTCAACGCAGTTGCCACATCCTGTACAGTCGAGTACGCTTACCTGAATACGGAAATTGTACTCTTTGGTGCCACCATTACCCTTAACGGTTTGGGTTCCTTCGGGAGCGTTTGCCAATTCTTCATCGGTAAGAAGGAATGGACGAATAGCTGCGTGAGGACAAACATACGCACACTGGTTACACTGTATACAATTCTCAGGAATCCACTCGGGAACGTGAACTGCAATACCGCGTTTTTCGTATTCGGTTGTTCCTGCAGGGAATGTACCATCTTCACGATCGATAAATGCGCTTACAGGAAGATCGTCGCCATTAAGGTTGTTTATTGGAATTACCACGTTGTTAACAAAGTCGGGTGCATTAGGGTTAACATGTGGTTTTTCTGCTTCAAGTTTAGCCCATTCGGCAGGCACCTCAATTTTGGTAACATCGCCACCACGATCGATAGCTGCGTAGTTCATTTTTACAATATCCTCGCCTTTGCGGCCAAAGCTCTTGTCAACTGCATCCTTCATGGCTTTAACTGCCAAATCGTAAGGTATAACCTCCGAAATTTTGAAGAAGGCACTTTGCATTATGGTGTTGGTGCGGTTACCTAAACCAATTTCTTCGGCAATAACCGTTGCGTTAATGGTGTAGAAGTTAACCTCTTTTTGAGCAAGCACCTTTTTTACTGAGTTAGGAAGTTTGGCTTTAGTTTCCTCAACATCCCAAATGCTGTTTAAAAGGAATGTACCGCCTTTGCGAATGCCTTTAAGCATATCGTATTTACCAAGGTATGCTGGTACGTGGCAAGCTACAAAATCAGGAGTATTCACAAGGTAAGGCGAACGAATTGGCTTGTCGCCAAAGCGAAGGTGAGATGTCGTTACACCTCCCGATTTTTTTGAGTCGTATGAGAAGTATGCCTGACAGTACTTATCGGTATTTTCGCCAATAATTTTAATGGAGTTTTTGTTTGCCCCAACGGTACCATCTGATCCTAATCCGTAGAATTTACCTTGGAATGTACCCTTATCGGCCAAGCTAATCTCTTCGCCAAGAGGTAGCGATTTAAAGGTTACATCATCAACAATACCTACTGTGAACTGGTTCTTTGGTTCCTTCATCTTAAGGTTATCGAACACGGCAATAATTTGCGAAGGAGTAGTATCCTTTGAGCTAAGCCCGTAGCGTCCGCCAACAATGATAGGAGCATTCTCTTTTCCGTAGAAAAGATCTTTTACGTCGAGGTATAGAGGATCGCCGTTTGCGCCAGTTTCTTTAGTGCGATCGAGTACAGCTATACGCTTAGTACTTTTGGGGAATGCTTTAAAGAAATGCTTGGCAGAGAACGGACGGTATAGATGAACGGCGATAAGTCCAACTTTTTCGCCTTTTTGGTTAAGGTGATCAACAACCTCCTTAATGGTATCGGTAATCGATCCCATTGCAACGATAATGTTCTCAGCGTTAGCATCACCATAGTAATCGAATAAATCGTACTTACGTCCGGTAATTTCAGAGAGTTGCTTCATGTAATCTTCAACAATGTCAGGAAGTGCATCGTAGTACTTATTTGCAGCTTCGCGGCTTTGGAAGTAGATGTCGGGGTTTTGAGCCGTACCACGAGTTACAGGATGTTCTGGGTTAAGCGCTCTGTCGCGGAAAGCTTGAAGGGCGTCACGGTCAACTAAGCCAGCAAGTTCTTCTGTTTCTAGAACTTCAATTTTCTGAATTTCGTGCGATGTGCGGAAACCATCGAAGAAGTGAAGGAAAGGAATACGAGACTTAATTGATGAGAGGTGAGCAACAGCAGCAAGGTCCATAACCTCCTGAACGCTACCTGTAGCAAGTAAAGCAAAGCCAGTTTGGCGAGTGCTCATTACGTCGCTATGGTCACCAAAAATGGAAAGTGCCTGTGCGGCTAAGCTACGTGCCGAAACGTGGAAAACTCCAGGTAGTAGCTCGCCAGCTATTTTATACATGTTCGGAATCATCAGCAGCAACCCTTGCGATGCAGTGTAGGTTGTGGTGAGTGCGCCCGCTTGTAAAGCACCGTGAACCGCACCAGAAGCACCTGCTTCTGATTGCATTTCGGTTACCTTAACAGTTTCTCCAAAAATATTCTTTCTGCCAAAAGCAGCCCATTCATCAATGTACTCAGCCATTGTTGATGAAGGTGTGATGGGGTAAATGGCTGCAACTTCGCTAAACATGTATGCTATGTGCGATGCTGCATAGTTACCGTCGCAGGTGATAAACTTCTTGTTTTTTGCCATTTTAAAAGTGTATTTTGTTGGTAATAAGTTACATGATGGGATTTTTCGACAAACAAAGGTAAGTAAAAAAGATGAATTACGAAATGTTGTTAAGCAGTTAACACTAAGGCTAATCGCCTAAATCGTTTGCGGTATTTTTTAGGTTTAATGATTGTAATTTCGCAATTAATTATCACATAAATAGAATGATATGGCCTTTTTATTATTCAACTAAAGCCACTGAATGAGAAATGTAAATTGCTGCAGCTTTCCCTTGCCATGTTTCTTTTAGCCTTTGATTATTAGGGTTTCTTTTAATACCTTCGCAAAAATTGGTTTAAGAATGTTAAGATGCATTCTTTAGTGGAATTTGGTTGTATTTATAATCGATATAAATTATTGTATTATGTCAAAAAAATTTAAGATAGGGTTAGTTAATGAAACGAAAACCCCACCCGATAGGCGAGTAGTATTGCCTCCTGCTCAGGCTAAAGCGCTTACAACCCTTTTTCCGAACATTGAGGTTGTTGCACAGCCGAGCAAATTAAGGTGTTATACAGATGTTGAGTACACCCAGCATGGAGTACCCTTGCAGGACGATTTATCGGATTGTGACCTGCTTTTGGGTGTTAAGGAGGTTAAAATTGATTCGCTTAAAAACGGGAAAACCTATCTTTTCTTTGCTCACGTTGCCAAAAAGCAACCTCATAACCGAAAACTGCTTCAGGCAATAGTTGATAAAGGTATTACACTGCTCGATCATGAGTACCTAACCGCTAAAACAGGCGAGCGCCTTGTGGCCTTTGGGCATTGGGCAGGCATTGTGGGTGCTTATAACGGCTTAATTGCGTATGGTAAGCGAACAGGTGAGTTCGATTTAAAGCGTGCAAACGCTTGTCACGATTACCAAGAAGTGAAAGAGCAGTTGGCAAATATAAAACTAAGTAAGGCAAAAATTGTAGTAACAGGCGGAGGCCGTGTGGCAGGAGGAGCCATGGAGGTAATTAAAGCTGTTGGTGTAAAAGAGGTTTCGCCCGAAGAATTTTTAGCCAAAGAGTTTGATGAGGCTGTGGTTTGTAGGCTCGACCCATGGCACTATGCACATAGAAAAGATGGTGAGGCCTTTGAATGGAACCATTGGGTTAACCATCCGATGGATTATATCTCATGCTTTTTACCATATGCAAAGGTTAGCGATATGTTTATTGCTTGCCATTACTGGGATTTCAGGTCACCACATTTTTTTACGCTAAATGATATGCAATTGCCCGATTTTAAGATTAAGGTTATTGCCGATGTGAGCTGCGATGTGCCTGGCCCAATACCATCGACCCTGCGAGCGACAACTATTGCGGATCCATTCTACGATTTTAATCCAAAGCGCAATGCTGAGGAGCCGGCTTTTTCAGGTGAGCAAAACATCACCATGATGACTATCGATAATCTTCCCGGCGAGCTACCTCGCGATGCAAGCGAGTTTTTTGGTAAAACACTTATCGACAACGTTATCTCTCACTTAGTTGGCAATGATGTTGATGGAGTTGTTGAGCGAGCAACAATTGTTAAAGATGGTAAGCTAACTGAACGCTATTTGTATTTGCAAGATTACCTAGAGGGAAAAGAGTAAAGTCACTGTGATAAAAAGCAAAAGCCAGAGTTTTTAACGCTCTGGCTTTTTTTGCTGATAGCTTACTGGTTTACCAAATTATTCATTTGTAGGGGATGATGCTTTTAACAGCATCTGCAAATCGGTGAGGGCAATGGCTGTAATAGCCTCAATTACCACGGGTACACGAAGGGCTATGCATGCATCATGCCTTCCCTTTATTTCAAAATCCTCAGTTTTTCCCGATGCAATGCTATATGTGTGCTGTTTTACGCCAATGCTTGAGGTAGGTTTTACGGCTACTCTAAAAACAATTGTGTTGCCATTTGTAAGTCCACCAGTTATGCCTCCGGCATTATTTGTTGCAGTTCGGCCAGTTTTATCGAGAATTGAGTCGTTGTGCTGGCTACCAAGCATGTTGGCTGCGTCGAATCCCGAACCAAACTCAATACCCTTAATTGCCGGAACGGCAAAGGCCAAATGGCTAATTACCGATTCAACTGAGCTAAAGAATGGTTCGCCTAAGCCAATTGGAATGCCGCTGGCTGTGCACTCAACTAGGCCGCCAATTGAGTCGCCTTTATCAATAGCTTCATCAATGGCCTTATCAATATTTGTGCTTCCTCCAGCAGCAATTAGCTTTGCGGATATATTTATATTGGATAGCATTTTTTTGGCCACAACGCCAGCAGCAACCAATCCGAGGGTAAGCCTGCCGGAGAAATGCCCTCCTCCTCGTACATCGTTAAACCCTTTAAAGCGTTTGTATGCAGCAAAATCGGCATGGCCAGGGCGAGGAGTGTTTGCAATGTTGCCATAATCGGCCGATTGGGTGTTGTTGTTTCGGAACAATATGGTTAAAGGAGCGCCTGTGGTGTGGTCGTTTAACCAACCCGATACAATTTCGGGTAAATCATCCTCGCTACGGGGAGTGGTTCCTTTGGCTCCCGCCTTACGACGGTTGAGGTCGGGTAAAAAATCGGCTACCGTAAGGCTAATACCTGGTGGAACGCCATCAATGGTAACACCAATTGCCTGTCCGTGCGATTCGCCAAAGATGGAAATTCTAAAAGCTTGTCCGAAAGAGTTCATTTTTGTAAAGGTTACAGGGTAGAAAAACGTAATGATTCCGAAAGTTACAAATTAAACTCTAAGACCGATAACCGTAACATCATCAATTTGCTCGTGATTTCCCTTCCAGCTTGCGAATGATGCTTCAAGTTTTTCTTTTTGAATGCTCATTGGCATTTTACATACTTCTGCAATCAGACTCTTAAAGCGCGAATTTTTAAACTTCTCCAGCCCTTGCTCATTAAACTGGTCGATGTAACCATCGGTGAAAAGGTAAAGCGAATCGTTGTTTTGGAGTTGTATGCTATGGTTTGTAAACGATTCTATTTCCTTATGGTGAATACCAATTGGGTTTCTGTCGGCTTTGTACACTATGCTTTGCCCGTTTCGGTATAAGTAGAGGGGGATGTAGGCTCCCGAATATTGCATTTCCATATTAACCATATCGAGAATAATTAAGCCCATGCTCATGCCATCTCTTGTCTCAAAACGCTTACCAGTTTGTTTTAGCGTTGCCTTAACGTAAGTTCTGAGCTGGTTAAGAATTTGGTTTGCCTTTAGCTCTTTTTGCCTGTTAATTATCTCATTAAGGAAAGATACGCCAAGCATGCTGAGGAATGCTCCAGGAACTCCATGTCCAGTGCAGTCGGCTACGGCAATAATTAGCTTTTCGTTAATTTGGTTGGCCCAGTAAAAGTCGCCACTAACAAGATCCTTAGGCTTATACAGGATGAAAAAGTCTTTTGGGCCATTATTATTCTCGTAGAGTTTGTCAGTTTTTGGCAAAACGGCTTGCTGAATTTTTTGAGCGTAGGCTATGCTATCGGATAAATTTTCATTTTGTTTTTCGATATGCTTTTTCTGTTCAATAACTAAATCGCGTTGAGATAGTATTTCGTCGCGCTGTGCTTCAATTTCATGGGTTTTTTGCTCGAGATCGATATTCGCTTCTTCGAGGCTTTTGGTTTTTTTAAGCACTTCGTGGTAAAGCTTTTCCGAACGGTTTTTTTCGAGGTTTAGGGTATAGTTTAGGGAGAATTCTTTGAACCTCATGCGTTCCTGTAAATGGGCAAGAATTAGCGCTCCCAGCAGAATTACTCCTGGATTTCCATAGTCGGCCAGCTCTTTTGTGCTAATTTCAATTTGAAAGATGATATGGTATGCAATAATAAGTAGTATAGGTATAGAGTATAGAGCAACGAGCGTTTTATAACCCGTTTTGGCAAGCATAAATATTGCGAATATGATTATGATAATACCAAAAATGCTACTACTAAACAGTTCGGTTTGGTAGGTTCGAATAGTTATACCAAGCATCATAAGCATTAGCGATGAAAGCATCGTAAAATATGCTGCAAGCATAATGCGTCTCTTTTTTCTTATAGGAGTTATGCTAAACGCAAGAAAAATTATGCCTAGAGTTATTGGTAGAATTCTTAAAAAAATCCATCCACCTATTGGAACATCTCTAATGTACAAATCGGAATAAAGGAAGTATAGAAGTACAACTAGCATAAATAGCATAAGGAGAGAGGATTTGTGAAGTATGCTATTTACCTTGTGCTCTTTGTACTCTTTAGCTATAGCTTCTTTGTCGTTCATTAGATTTTTTTGTGAATTTAATTCAGACAGGTAGCGAAATGGAAACTGTGGTACCTTCGCCCAAGGTGCTGTCTATCCATATTTTTCCTTTATTCTGCTCAACAAACTCTTTACAAACAATTAACCCTAAACCTGTACCCGATTCGTTATTTGTTCCTAGGCTTGTTCTGTTGTTTTCGAGGTTGAAAAGGTTTATTAGCTTATGGGGTTCAATGCCTATACCAGTATCGGTAATCTGAATTTGTATGGTGCCATTTTCAGTAAATGAGCTTAACCTAACAAATCCATTTGGATTTGTAAACTTAACCGCGTTCGATACAATATTTCGGAGTACAACTGAAATGGTATCATGATCGGCATAAACTTGCTCACGTTCACCAATATCGTTTATAAGCTTAATGCTTTTTGCTTGCGCTTGTACTTTGCAAATGTTAACTGCATCGGTAGCAATTTGCTTTAGCTGCAATTTTTGAGGAGAAAGCGATAGCCTGCCTGATTGGCTTCGCGACCAGTTTAGCAGGTTTTCAATAAGCATTAAAAGCTTTTCGGCCGAATGATGAATTTGCTTGCTGTATTCTGCAATTTTTGTTGGAGCGTGTTCTTCGGGTTTTGTTGATAGAATTTTTGTTAGCCCAATGAGACCGTTAAAGGGGCTGCGCAAATCGTGCGCAATTACCGAGAATAGCTTGTCTTTCGATTGTAACGAGCTTTTTAGCTTCTCTTCCGATTCAACCAGCCTTTTATTCTGCTCAAAAAGTTTGTTTCGCTGTAGCTCAATTTTTTGCTTCTGGTCTTCAAGTTCGATATTGGCAAACTCGAGGCTGTTTGTTTTTTGCAGTACTTCGTTGTAAAGTGCTTCCGACCGTTCTTTCTCCGCTTTAAGTTTGTAGCCTAGGGCAAACTCTTTGAACCGCATTCTCTCTTGAATTTCGGCAAGAATAATTGCACCAATCATAAGCGCGGCAGGGTTGCTAAAATCGGCAAACTCCTTGGGAGTAATGTTGGTATCGAAAACTAAATGGTAAAGTATAAAGAGCGCAATAGGAATAAGGTAAATGGGCAGCAAAACTTTATAGCCCGAACGGGATGCGATAAAAATGCCGAACACAATAATTATTACTCCAGCAATGGCGCTGCTAAAAAGCTCTGTTTGGTATGTTCTGGCACTAATGCCTAGCATCATTACAAGTAACGACGATAGCAGAACGTAATATGTATAAAGCAATACCGTTTTGCGCTTTTTTAATGGTGAGAAATTTACCGAGAGGTAAAAAATGCTAATGGCAATGGGGAGCATACGGTAGTACACCCAAAAGCCATATGGCACGTTTCTAATGTAGAAATCGGAGAAAAAAAAGTATGCAACAACTATCAGGATTATTAGTACTGTCCACCCCGATTTATGAAGAATTGTATTAATCTTATGCTCTTTGTATTTTTCTCGTATTTCAGCGGAAACGTCCATTTATACTATCCTTTTGCTTCAATTATTATTTCTTTGCCAAGCCAAGCACGCTCAAGGAGGCCCACATCAACCTTTTCGCTAAAATCAACAGGGAAATAGCTATTGGTTGGGTTAATGCTTGAAAGTAAGCCCATTTTTACGTAGGTAAAAGCAACCAGCTCGCTACAAAAAATTGTATCGTAGGGTGTTTGTATGTTTTTAAATCTTCCCTCAAGCGGGTCGTGGCACTCATGGTATAAATCGGGGAACACTGCGCCATGAACTTCATTTATAGCCTCCTTAATACCGCTTACCACCTTATCGTAGCAATTGCAGTATAAGTGCCTAATGGCAACCTTGCTGTCAAGTTTGTGTTCCAAGTCGTACAAAACCTTTTCATGAAAGTTTAGCAGCTGTGGCCCACTTTTGGGTTTGTTAAGTATAACATCGTTAATATCAGTTTGCACGTTCGACTCCCAAAGTAAAACGTCTTCGCAGCTGGTTAATCCTAAATCGCTTGCCATTACAATTAATGCTGCGTGGGAGTAATCGCTTCCTTCAAAGGCTTCAATTACATGGCTGCTTGGGTAGCGCCCTTTCATTAGAACAACATCGCCAGTTTTGAGGTGTTTTTTCAGTTCGGAGTAGGCAGTAGGTCTTTTTTTAAGAATCATTTCTTCGGTATTTTTAATATCATCGCCTAAAGATAATCTTATTATTTTTTTAAGAGAATTTTCGGTACTATATCTTTATTATCCCTTAATGCAAACGATTGAGATGGTTTTAATACAATGATTTATAGTTTACTTATTGGTGATTAGAATTACTACAGTTTTCTATTCTATCTTTGATGAAAATTTTGTGCAATGAAGCTTTTGGTTGTTGAGGATAACGTTGAACTTTCGAATGATATTAGCGATTTTCTGACGGAAAGCGGTTTCGTGGTTGAGGTAGCGTACAACCTTAAAACAGCTAGCCAAAAGGCGTTTGAGTATAGCTACGATTTAGTTGTACTCGATTTGGGATTGCCCGATGGTAACGGTATTGAGCTAATTAAAGAACTCAAAGCCCGAAAGTCGCAAACCAACATACTTATTGTTACTGCACGAAATGCCATTGAGGATAAGGTAGCGGGTTTAAACCTAGGTGCCGACGACTACATTACAAAACCTTTTCATAAGGCCGAGCTTAATGCTCGAATTAGGTCAATACTTAGGCGGAATAAGTTTGATGGTAGCAACGATTTGGTGGTTGGTAATATTCGGGTTGAACTTGATAGTCTTGAGGTTAGCGTAAATTCAAGTCTGGTTGAACTTACACGAAAAGAGTATGATTTGCTTGTGTATTTCTTGTACAACAAAGGGCGTGTATTAACCAAGGAGAGCATTGTTGAACACTTATGGGGCGATCATGCCGACCAAGCCGACAGCTTCGATTTTATATACAACCACATAAAAAACTTGCGAAAAAAGCTTACAGCCGCTGGAGCAAATGGTCAAATACAATCAGTGTATGGCATGGGCTATAAGTTCTTCGAAAAATAGTTGATAGTCATGAAAAAGCATTCTGTTAGGTTACTCACCAAAACAACATTTTTTTACCTATTATTCATACTAATTGCCTTTTTTGTAACGGCCATTTTTATAATTATCCGAACCGATAGCTACATACAAAACGATACCGAGCACTTTTTTATGCGTAAGGAGTTTAGGATAAACCACGAGATAAGAACTGGAGAAGAGGCAATTTGCGATATCCGAGGAATAAAATTGTTGAATAAATCGCAGGTTATCGATACGCTTAGTTACCCTCAATATGCTGATACAAGTATTTACATAAGCCAAATGGACGAGTGGTTACTTTTTCGAACCAAAAAGGTAATTATAAACCATAACAATGAATTTTACGAGTATAAAATGCTCAAAAATGTGAGCGATTACGAGAAGCTTAGGCAAGATCTTATTCGAACAATTCTTAATACGCTAATTACCCTAACCATTGGCCTTACACTTTTTAGCTTATTCTTATCAGGATTCTTTTTCAGACCCTTTCATAAAGTGTTAAGCCTAATGGCAAGCTATAAGGTTGGCCAAAGCCAAAGCTTCCCGTCGGTGAAAACGTCAACCTCGGAGTTTAGGAAAATGCAGGCACTTTTTGCCAAAATGATTCGCCGAACCGAAAACGATTTTACAAAGCTAAAAGAGTACACCGAGAATATGGCACACGAAATGCAAACGCCACTGGCCATAATTAGAAGCAAGGTTGAAGCGCTCATTGCAAACGAAAGGGTTATGGAGAGCGCTTCATCAACGGTAAAATCAATTTACGATGAGGTAAACCAACTTTCGAATTTAGGGAATACCCTTAACCTATTCACAAAGATTGAGAATGGCGAATACTCCAATATTATTGAGCTTAAAACCTATGATGTAATTAATCGTCACCTTGAAGCCGTTAAAGAGATGGTTGAGCTAAAGGGGTTTACGGTTAAAGCCGAGCTCAATCCAGAGCATTCGCTAACTATCGATCCCTACCTTTTCGATATTCTCTTTAAAAACCTTCTTCGCAATGCTTTACGTTACGGAGAAAGTAGTTCGCCTATTTTTATTAAAACCGAACTGAACAAGCTAAGCATTAGCAATGCTGGCGAGGCTTTAAAAGTTGATGCCAGTAAAATATTTGAGCGTTTTGTTAGCAGCAACCAGTCGGCAAGCTCATTGGGTTTAGGACTATCACTGGTTAAGCGTATTTGCGACCTTAGCGGTTTGGAGATAAGCTATTCGTTTGATTCGAATACGCATATTTTCTCAATTACATCAAACCCTGTGTAAAAATTTGCAGACACTGACTTTAGTTAAAAAGTTTAAATAATTTTTTTTGATTATCCGTAATGATACCAAAACAACTTAGCGTCATTGCGATTCCGACGTTATATGTCGGAAGAAGCAATCTTTAGGTGTTTTAATGTAGTTAAATATCAACAGATTGCTTCACAAAGAACGCTCGCAAAGACGGATGAAATTTTATACAAAACTTGTCATAGGAACAAAAGCGGATAATCATACAATTTTTTATTGCCTAGGCATTATAATTCTTATTTGCTACAAGATGGTTTCGCACCTAGCACTACAAAGTGCTGTTATCTTATACTTCAGCCAACTTCCCTTCATTTTGAATAGTAAAAACAAAAGCACCTTTTTATTGTTGATTAATTTTAAATGCAAAAATGGTAAACAGAATCTCTACAGATTTTGCTTATAGTTTTGCTGCTACTTAAAATACATTTAGCTATGACAAGAATAATTTTTTCATTTATTGCTTTACTCTCTTTCGTTTCATTTGCCTTTGCCGAAGGTAACCCTGAGCCTCCCGAGGCGGCGGTTAAGGTTATAAAAGGGGTTGTTTACGATTCGCAAACGAATACTCCACTTGAGTATGCAACCGTTTCGTTAGTTAGAGCCAACGATGGGTCGTTGGTAACAGGAACTATTACAGATAGTAATGGCTTTTTCCGAATTAAGGGTGTCGATACGGGCATGTATAAGCTCGAGGTTACTTTTATTGGTTACAACACCAGCACCGTTAATAATATTGAGGTTACCAATAGTAGCCGAACTGTTGATGCTGGAACAATTTCGTTGGATGCTGCAAGCGAAACCATGGAAGAGGTTATGGTAATTGCCGATAGACCCTCAATGACTTACAAGATTGACAAAAAGGTGATTAACGTTAGCCAGCAGCACACCTCATCATCGGGAACTGCTGTTGAAGTGCTCGAGAATATCCCTTCAATTACCGTTAGCATTGAGGGGGATATTAGCCTCCGCGGAAGCGGAAGTTTTACCGTGCTTATCGATGGTAAACCAACCATTCTCGATGCCAACGACGTGCTAAATCAGCTGCCAGCCAGCCAAATTGAGAATATCGAAATTATTACCAACCCTTCGGCAAAGTTCGATCCCGATGGGGTTGCTGGTATCATCAATATAATTATGAAGAAAAATCGCCTGCAAGGCGTAAGCGGTGTTGCCAATATTAACGGAGGTTCGCATAATAGGTATGGTGGCGATTTTTTGGTTAACTACCGTCGCGATAGGCTTAACCTTTTTTTAGCTGCCGATTACAACAAGCGAGGAATGATTGGCGAATCTATTAGAAGAACAGAAACCTATGGCGAAACCGATACGCTTTACCTCTACAATAATGGCGATTTTAACCGTAAAGGATTTTCATGGAACGTTCGAACGGGCTTCGATTTTAACATCAACCCCAAAAATACGATTAGCTTAGCCTACCGTTTAGGCGAAAGGGAGCGCGGAGGCGATTCTGAGCTTATGTATGAGGAGTGGAGTTCGGCCGATCCGCTTAACCGAACCGAGTATTCGAGCTTTGAGGAGAGCACTCGTGGCGGTTTCTCGCAAAATCTTTCGGTTGACTATAAATATGATATTGATAAAGAAAAAGGCCACACCTTGCTTATGCAGGCCATTTTGGCTAGTAGTAATTCCGAGGAAAACTCCTTTAACCTAATGCGCAATGCCAGCAATAGCATAATTAACGGGCAAAAAGCTATAGAGAAAGGGCCAAGTAAAGAGCTGACAATAAAAGTTGACTATACCCTTCCACTTGGCGAATCGAGTAAGTTTGAAACGGGTTACCAAGGCGATTTCAATTTTTCCGATGAAAGCAATGATCTATTTTTTTACAGCACGCTAAACCAGGAGTTTGAGTTGCAAGATGAGTATTCAGTGCTTGTTAACTATACCAACAACGTAAATGCGCTTTACGCAATTTTCTCATCCGAGGTTAACGATTTTGGCTATCAGCTTGGCCTTAGGGGTGAGTACACCGATAGGCTTGTTGATTTGGTTGATCAGCCAGAGGAGTTTTCGCTAAATCGGTGGGATTTGTATCCAACGCTTCACATGTCGTATAATCTACCTGCTCAGCAAGAGGTTATGGCAAGCTATACTCGCCGTTTACAGCGCTTGCGGGGTTGGTATCTGGAGCCTTTTTACACATGGAGCGATGCGTATAACGTTCGTATTGGTAATCCCGATCTTAATCCCGAGTATATCGACTCATACGAGTTGAGCTATCAGAAAAAATTTAAAAAGAATTTCTTTTCGTTCGATTTGTACTACAGGGTTACGCACAATAAGATTGAGCGAATACAGAGTATTTTCGATGCAGATGATAATATTTTCCTAACCACTTTTGCCAATGTTGGCAAGGATTACTCGCTGGGTACCGAAATTATGATGGGTTTTGACCCAACCAAATGGTGGCATTTCGACCTAATGGGTAATATTTACGATTACAAGCAAGAAGGCGAATTTAATGGAAGAGAATATAAAACATCAAGCTTTAATTGGAGCGCACGCTTTAACAATTCATTTAAGCTAGCTCGCTTTACCCGATTGCAGCTTATGGGAATGTACAACAGTCCAACCGCTACAGCTCAGGGTGAGCGAAAGGGGTTCGTATTTGCAAACATTGCCCTTAAGCAAGATATGTTCAAAAATACCACTTCGCTAACTCTTCAAGTTAGAGATGTGTTAGGTACTATGGGACACGAGAGCACTACGCGGGATATTGATTTTTACTCTTTCCGATCGTGGGATCCAAATACACCAATTGTATCGTTAACGCTAACCCTTAAGCTTAACAACTTTAAGGTTGATAGGAGAGGCTCACAAAATGGCGATAACGGGATGGATGATTTGGGAGGTGAAGGAGATTTCTAAAACTATTTAACAGCAAAAAAGCCTTTGTTTTGCAAAGGCTTTTTTTGTGAGTTTATATGGCGTTAAATGCCTGCAAAATCGGAATAGCCTGAGGCATAAGGTGTACTTGTTGACTCGTTATAGCTAATTGTAACACCAACGGTTCGCTCATCGTCGCCCCAGTGGGTAATAGGCAGGTCTTCCGATACAACATCTACAATATTGCCTTCACCATCATCAACTTTTAGCCTGTATTCCGCCCAGTGCAAGTTAGGTATTTCAAGGGTGAAGAAAACGTGACCACCTGGTTCAATGGTTGTGTCAGTAGTTAGAATATTTGAACTCCAGTTTTCAGCAGGAGTCTGATCACCTTCAACTGGTCCATGTGGACGAACTTCTATGCTTGTTATTGTGAACAATGATGAGGATTCATTGCAAAATTTTCGTAAAGCTCATCAATCGTCTCGTCATCGTCAACATCATCGAGAAAAAAATCTTCACAGCTGTTAAGCGTTACTAAAAATGCTGCAAATGCTAAAAGCAATCCCGACTTAATAATCCATTTCTTCATGGCTTTAGGCGTTTTGGTTTAGCCAAATTTAAGTAAAACTAGCTTTAGGCTTCCATTGAATTGACGGCATGCTATAAAAATTTGTTGAACTGGTATTTTTGAATGACAAAGGGAGTTAGTCTTTCAACCATCGGTTTATTTCAGAAATTGGAACACCCATTAGCTCGGCAATTTGCTGGGTAGAGTTACCAAGTGAGTTTAGTCGCTTGGCGGTATGCAATAGCGTTTCGCCAACCTCAATTATGTTCATGTCGGGGTCGTAAAACCGAACTACCCTCTGTTTCCATGGTTGCTCTTTCAGCGGATGAATAAATTCCACTCCGTAATCGATAAGCTTCTCGATTAATTGCTCAAGGTTGTTTTCCTCAAAGTAAAGTTCAAAGCTATTACTGCCTTTTTGTATGGTTTTGTTATTAATTAGCTTGCCGAAATGGGAGTCGAGATGAATGGCAAAGTCGCCGTGAAAGGTAACGTTCTCGCCAAAATCGTATTTTACTTTTTGGCCTAGCACTTCTTCGTAAAATTTACGCGACTGAGCAATATTGGAAACGGTAATTAGGGGGCAGATAAATTTCATGGCGATTTTATGATGATTACTTAAACTTGTAAATTTTTGTTTACAGCTGGGCTAAATCTTCAAAAAACATCGGATAAGATTTGTTCACTGCTTCAGCCTCATCAATCTCCACCTCACCATCAGCAGCCAAAGCAGCCACTGCACAGGCCATGGCAATTCTATGATCGCCTTGCGAGTGAACCTTCCCGCCTTTTACATCTCCTCCGAATACTCGCATAAGCTCTCCCTCAATTTCAATTGTAACGCCCAGCTTGGCAAACTCCTGCTGAAGTGTAGCAGCGCGGTCGCTCTCCTTAATGCGTAATCGGCTAGCGCCAAGTATTCGCGATTCGCCTTTGCAAAGCGCTGCTAGCGCAACCAATGGGGGAAATAGGTCGGGGCAATGCGTTGCATCAAAATGAAAGGCGTTTAGCTCGCCCTTGCCAGCAACAACCAAATTGTCTTGTATCGAAATTTTTGCGCCTGCCCACAACAATGCTTCAATTATTGCCCGGTCGGCCTGCTTCGATATGGGGTTTAGGTTGCTAACCCCAACCTCACCGGCAATGGCGCCAGCCACAAGCAGGAATGCTGCACCGCTCCAGTCGCCTTCAACGGAATATATTGTTGGTGAGTACGATTGATTGCCCTTTATATGAAACTCTTTGTAATCAGTGTTATCAACCTCAACTCCAAAGGCTTTCATGGTCTGAATTGTAAGGTCGATATATGGCTTACTTTGCAAATTTTCAACAAGTATTGTTGTGTTAGCTTTAGCAAATGGCGAAGCCATAAGCATTCCGGTTAGTACCTGCGAGCTTAGCGAGCCATTAATTTTTGCCACGCCGCCCTTTAAAGGCCCTTGCACGGTTAATGGAATAAATCCGTTTTGGCTAACACAGCTTGCGCCTAATGCTTTTATCGATTCTTCAACAATTCCCATTGGTCGTTTGGTTAGCGATCCGTTACCTGTTAGCATTACCGGTTGGTTAAGGGTTGCTGCTATGGATGAAAACATACGGATTCCCAAGCCCGACTCACCACAGTGTAAAGGTTTATTTGGTGTTGAAATTCCACCTTCAATAAACAGTTTGTCGTCATCAATGCGGATTTTTGCCCCTAAAGCTTTGCATACGTCAATGGCCGCCAAAACATCATCGGATTTCCCGGGTTGTAACACCTCCGATTTCCCCTTTGCTAGGCTGGCAAGGGCAATAGCCCTTTGGGCTAGGCTTTTCGATGCGGGTGCTGCAAGCGTTCCCTTAACCTGCGAAGGCCTTACTAATCTCTTCATCTATAATGACATTTATACTTTGGTCGGTTAGGTTTTTTGCTGATATTATCAGATCGGCACTTTCAAAATTCTCATTTTGGCTCTTGTCCCCGTGGTACTCTAAAACCTGTAAATCGGTTTTTTTTATGCTGATACTGAGTGCGTTTTCCATAATTTGTATGGGAGGGTTTTCGCCCATTATCAGCCTAAACGCCTCAACTGCCTGATGTAAAAGCCATCGCTTACCTGAGATAACGGTTTGGCCGTTGTGATTTGCAAACTCCGATATTTTCGATTGCTTATACGATGCATCGAACAGGGTTTGAAATTTGAGTTGCTCCCAGAATGGTGGAAAAACCTCGGGAAGAAGCGTTGAAACAATCACATCGAATGCCTTTTTGGTATCAAAGTCGTTCCAGAGCATGAGTTCGCAATCAAAATCGTTCGCAATTGTTTCTGCTTTGCTATGGGTACGATTGCAAATAGTAACCTGCGCGCCCTTTAGCTTTAACCCGTAAACCACCGCTCGGGCTGCACCACCTCCGCCCAGCACAAGACATTTTTTTCCGATTAGGTCGATACCTGCTTCTTTAAGCGATTGGGTAACACCGTAGTGGTCGGTATTGTAGCCAATTAGCCTGCCCTCGGAATTTACAATGGTATTAATGGCGCCAATCTCCTCGGCATCGAGCGAAACCACATCAACAAGGTCAACAATATCCTCCTTAAATGGTGCGGTGATATTTGCCCCTGCTAGGGGCATTGTGCGAATAATATCAATAATATCGCTAGCCGATTGCGGCCTGATGCGCGTGTAGAATGCATTAATGCCAAACTCATTAAAAACTGAGTTGAAAAGCTGTGGACTTTTACTATGTAGTATTGGGTTGCCAAAAACGGCGTATAGCGTTTTGCTCATTGCTGGGTTAATTATTTAGTTCGATTTCAATTTCGTTATAGGTCATTTGCCCGGGTGCAGTTTCATTTCCTTTTACCGATGCGTAGGTGAAGGGTGCTCCGAGTTTTACAGCTTGTATGCGGGTGTTTTTACCAATTTCGCCCATGGCGAACGCTACAAGGTTATTGTAATGTGAGTACAAATGTAGTAACCTGCTGCAATCGCCTTCGGTTTTTGCCATACAGGCAATTTTTGCAATGTGAGCGTTTTTGCTAAAAAGATACTTTGCGATCATATTTAGCTCATCGTTGCTGGGGGTTTCAATGAAATTATGATACGATAGGATAACCTTACAGCCGTATTTTTCAGCAGTCTTAATTAGCTTATCTCTGTAATTTTCGGGTGTTTCAATGTCGATATCGATGTATGCACAGCCCGAACTCATTGCCTTGGTAAGAATGTCAACCATTCTTTCGAATTGGCTAGGCGTGCGGTATGTGGCAATTAGGTTTTTGTGCTTACTAAAAACTGTTGACAACTCATCATCGGTTAGGTTTAGCAGGTCGATGCGTATTTCGGCCAGCGCAACTTTTTTTAGGTGCATTAAAATTTCGCTAAAGTCTATGTTGCCAATGCTAAGGCATATTTTTGGGTTCATTTAGGTTTTGTTTGAAATTTGTGTAAATCTTTGTGCCTTTTGAGAAAACATTTTGTTTTTGTGGTCTTGTTAAAGAACTATTACACAGAGTAACTCAAAGAAGGCGCAACCGAGCGTATTTTGCGAGTTCAACGAAGTTAAAGCGCCACAAAGAAAAAAAATGTAATCTTTTTAGCTGTTAATAAAAGATTTTATCTCGTTAAATGCAATGTGTTTAACAACCACATAGCCAATTCGTTTTATTAGTATAAAGTCAACCCCTTCGTCGTTCTGCTTCTTGTCCTTAACCATTGCATTGTAGATATCCTCAGGGTTATTCTTTATACAAACAGGCAGTTCTAGGGCAATAAGCACGTTTACAATGCGAAGGTAATCGGTATTTGATATTAACCCCATTTTTGCCGATAACCGTGCGGCAAACTCAAGCCCAATGCTTACGCTCTTTCCGTGCGATAATCCTGTTACTTTTTCCACGGCGTGTCCCCAGGTGTGCCCAAGGTTTAGCTTCTTTCGTTCACCTTTTTCGCGCTCATCGGCTTGCACAATGTTTGCTTTTATCCTTACCGAGTGGGCAACAAGTTTTTCCAGCATTTCAGCATTGAATGATTTTAGCTCTTCGGCGTTCTGCTCAATAAACCCAAACATTTGCGCATCGGCAATTAGGGTATGTTTCACAATCTCGGCAAATCCGTTGAGGTACTCATCTTGCGGAAGCGTTCTAAGCAGGTTAATATCGCAGATAACAAATTTTGGCTGGGTAAATGTGCCCACAATGTTTTTGTAGCCATATAGGTTAACCCCATTCTTGCCACCAACGCTGGCATCAACCTGCGATAGGAGGGAGGTGGAGACAAAGCCAAACCCCACTCCACGCATAAACACCGATGCCACAAAACCAGCCAAATCGCAGGTAACTCCACCACCAATACCAAGAATAAAGGAGTTGCGGTTAGCTTCATTCTCTAAAAGCCATTGACATATTTTACCAACTTCCTCAAGGCATTTTGAACCTTCGCCGGGTTTTACGCTATAGGTTGGGAATTTTGGGAACCTTTTACCGTGAAGTTTTTTCACATTCTCATCGGCAACTATAAAAACTTTTGCTGTGGGCAGGTATTTGTTAACGTTCTCGATGGTTTCACCAACTAGTACGATTGAGTTTGCGTACAAACCTTTAATTTCAATTTTCTCCATTACGCATTGTTTGAGCACATAAAATTAGGCTGTTTTTTTTACTTTACCGACGATTGCAGGATTTGTTCATACTGAAAATTGCACGATTCCTTATGGATGCTATTAAAGAGCTTTCGAACAAATGATGGTCTTAGTCCTTGTTGGCTTGCCAATTCGCCAATTCGTTGCAATATACTTTCCCAACGCGATGGCTGGATAACTTCTATGTTACTAAGTTTTTTGGCTTCGGCAATGTGCTTTACTAGGCTCATTCTATTGGCTATTGCGCGAATTAGCTCATCGTCAATTAGGTCAATTTCAAGCCTAAGTTCCGATAGTAGCTCGTCGGGATTGCTATTGCCTGTCTCGCTGAAAAACCGGTTAAGCATAGAAATAAAACCGTGCGGAGTTAGCTGTTGATTTGCATCGCTAAGGGCATGTTGAGGGTTAGTGTGAACCTCTACCATTAATCCACTAAAACCCATTTCCATTGCCCTTTGGGCAATTGGTTGAACTAAATGAGTTTTTCCGGCAATATGGCTCGGGTCACAAATAATTGGCAAATTTGGCATACGTTCTCGCAAGAGCAGGGGAATATTCCAGTTGGGATTATTCCGTAGAATAGACTTTCTTAAATGCGAAAAACCACGGTGTACCGCGCCCAGCTGTGAAACGCCTACCCTTGCAAACCTATTTATGGCTCCTTCCCACAGGTTGATATCAGGACTAAGCGGATTTTTTACCATAATGGGGATATCTACACCGCGAATGGCCTCTGCAATCTCCTGAATAGTAAACGGATTGCTTACTGTGCGGGCGCCAATCCACAGCATGTCAACGCCGTGCTTAAGGGCCTCGTAAACGTGGCGCTCTGATCCAACTTCGGTGGCAATGGGTAGTCCGGTTATTGTTTTGGCTTGATTAAGCCATTGGAAGCCGATGTTTCCAACACCTTCAAATGATCCAGGACTAGTGCGCGGTTTCCAAATCCCCGCCCTAAGGTAGTGCACTCGGCCATCGGCTGCTAAAGCCTTTGCTGTTTCAATAATTTGTTCTTGCGACTCGGCGCTACAGGGACCAGCAATAATTATCCGACCCGCTTCTTCAAGGATATTGCCAATTCTTTTCTGTTTGGGTGCTGCTTGAACCTCAGTTTTCATAGGTTTATTTTGTTAATGATTCTGTTTTGATTTCTACTGAAATATTTCTCTGTTTGCTTTCGAACATAGCACGTGTTTTATAGGCACTCTCCATAAGGGTTTGAAGCGAAATAGCGTTGTTATCATTAAGACCATCGGCAAGCAAACCAATGGTCCGATTTAATGAGCCTAGCGCATCAATAATAAATTTCTTGTTTTGCGAGAGGATGGGTAGCCAAACCTCGGGAATACTTGCTGCTAGGCGCGTTGACGAATCGAATCCGCTTGATGCCACTTGGCTCCAGTGTTGGTTCGTTCTTTGGGTAAATTCGGGTAATCCTGCAAATGCATAAGCAAGTATTTGAGGGAGATGTGAGACTAGGGCCACGCTTGAATCGTGCTGTATGGGTGTTAAAAAAATCGGGTTAAGTCCAACTTGACTTAATATCCCCAAAGCCTTACTCAAAGAACTCTCAGATGATAGTTCACGTTCGCAAATTGCCACTGTTTTCCCTTCAAATAGGTTTGCTCTTGAAGTGCTTGGTCCCGATTGTTCGCTACCTGCCATTGGATGCGCAGCAATAAAGGCGTGTCGCCTCGGGTGTTTTAGTACACTTTCGCAAATGGCCGATTTTGTTGATCCCGTGTCGATAACTGTTCCATCGTTTGCTAGGTTATCAAGAACTTGAGGTAACATATCAAGGATATGATCAACAGGCGTAGCAAGAAATACAACCGAGGATTGAGAGATTGACAAGTTTGGCGGTTGGCAGGTTTGGCTGTGTGTATCAATTGCTCCAATTGCCTTTGCTTGCTCGAGATTTATCATATTTTTATCGCATCCTATTACAAAATAGCCTTGTTTGCGGAGGGCTAACCCTAACGAGCAGCCAATTAATCCTGTTCCAATAATGGTTATTGTTTCCATGGTTTTTTAAATTAAAAAAGGCTCCCTTTTTGGGAGCCTTCACTGTTAATGCTAAATAAATTTTCACTTTAAAATGTACAGTAGTTTTGGCTCCCAAAATTTTTGGTAGTAGTAAAAGTAGAAGCCAAAATATATGTTGTTGATTTTATGCATTTTTGTTCTTATTAATAAAAAAGCCCCGCTTTTGCGGGGCTTATAAGTATTTAATGGTTGTATTCTCAGTTTTAATCCATACCACTATTAAGCCCCTTTATTGTTAAAGAGTAGTAATAATAGCTGTAGTATGATTTATGATTATTCATTTTTTACTGCTTTCTGGATGCAATTATAAGAACTTTTTTTTATTGCGAATGAGATTTTGGAATATATTTTTTATGGATTTAATACTGATGGGTCACCAACCAGTTCCAAGCCAGCATTTTTAGCAGTGCCATCGTAAAGTATTGTGCCCTTCTTATTTCTAAGTATTACTCTTATTTCGGCATCAATGCTTTCGTGGATGGTGCGCGACATATCTCCTGCAACGGGGGCGAGCAGTTCTCCGCGCATACCCTTGAGCCCAATAAACTCAATTGTAAAATCCTTTTCTTTTATTAAAACATTTATTTGATCTTCATTACGATTAAGTTCTGCTATTTTAGCGCCAGTATAGGTGGCGAAACGGTACAGAGTTTCATTTACCCATAAAAAGCCCAGAAAACCAGTAAATGAACTGCCAAGCCATGGAATATTGGCTACTGAGAGCATGAACGAGGTGTTCGATCCATCATCAAATGTGTTGCTTTGGATCCAAATCCAAGCCGAGGGCATACTCTTTCCCCAGTCCTTCTCAATGTAACCCTTCCCATTTTCAAATGATATTATTTTACTGTTTATGAGGAAATCACCCGAAAGGGTATGATCAATACTTACCACTCCATGAAAACACTCCATGAAGGGCACAAATCGGTACCATCCCATTATTCCCGGAGATAAAGGTTTCACAGGATATTCAACTCTGTTCGATATAGTTCCTTTTCCTAATATTTTTTTATCTCCTCCCCCTAGATCAACAAAAAAACTGTCTGCACTAAAAAAATTGGGGCCTACCCAAACCGCAAAGCGGTTGCTTGAGTAGTAAAATTCATTAATATCAAATCGAAAGTAATTCGTTTCACCTGTTTGTCCATCGATAAACTGAACAAAGGCGTGTTCATCTTCACCTAATGAAATGCCGGGTATAAAAGCATATCTATGCTTACCATCGGCCGATACCATTTTGAAGTACCATCCCTCAAAGTAACTCTGTTTTTTTGCATACCCCTGAAAAAACCCTGGATTCCATAGCTGTTTTGCGCCATAGAATGCACCTGGGTTGTCGCCAATTCTATTGAAACGATCATTTTGAGCGTTACTTAATACTGAACAAACTGTTAGCAATAATAAAAAGATGGTTGAAGAAAGAAGTATTCTCATACCATAAAGTTAGCGAGTTTTCATCAATAGATTAGTTATAACAAGCAAATACTTTGGTTTGTTAATTGAGCAACCCATTACTAAAAGCTAGATCAAAAGATGAAATAAATTGGGGGTATAAATATACTTTCTTAGTTAGCCTTAAAACTTTTATCAGAAACCAACCAACCAGTTAAAAATCATTTGCTTTCCGAGTGGAGTAAGTATTGACTCAGGATGAAACTGAACCGCGCAAATATCAAACTCGCGATGACTCAATGCCATTATCGATCCGCTATCGTCGGTGGCATCAATCTTTAAACAATGAGGAAAATTATCTTGTGAAACCACCCAAGAGTGATATCGCCCTACTTCAATTCTGCTGGGCATGCCTTTAAATAGGTAATGTTCAGGTTGATTTACATTTATGGGAGTTGCCACACCATGGTAAACCTTTTCAAGGTTTTGAAGGCTTCCGCCAAATACTTCGCCTATGGCTTGCTGGCCAAGGCAAACACCAAATATCCTTTTCGATTCTTTGTATTGTTCGATTATTGGTATTAGCAAGCCCGATTCGTTTGGTAAACCAGGTCCGGGCGATAGGATTATACCATCGTACTTTTCAACATCTTCAATTTGAATCTCATCGTTTCTAAATACATCAACCTTAACGCCTTCGAACTCTTCCACGTAGTGGAAAAGGTTGTAGGTGAATGAGTCGTAGTTGTCGAGTAGTAGTATTTTAGGAATTGACATCCTGTATTTGCCTAGCTATTTTTTATGGCAATTATTGCTTCACGAGGATTCTCAGCTTTAAAAACAGCATTGCCAGCCACAAGTATATTGGCTCCTGCTTGGTAAAGTTTCGTAGCATTATTTGGGCCAACACCACCATCAACCTCAATTAGAGTATTGCTCCCTATTTTGTCAATCATGCTGCGAAGTTTCGTGACTTTTGAATAGCTATTCTCAATAAAGGATTGCCCACCAAAACCAGGGTTAACGCTCATAATCAGAACAAGGTCTATTTCCGAAAGTATATCGCTTAGCAACTCAACGGGAGTATGAGGGTTTAGCGATACGCCAGCCTTCATTCCCAGTTTTTTAATTTCCGAAACGGTACGATGTAAGTGTGTGCAGGCTTCCCAGTGAACAGTGAGGATATTTGCTCCGGCATCCCGAAAACGTTCAAGGTAGCGGTCGGGGTCAACTATCATTAAATGAACATCCAAGGGTTTTTTTGCCAGTTTGGCAATATGTTCAACCACCGGAAAGCCATACGACATGTTTGGAACAAACACACCGTCCATAATATCAAGGTGAAACCAATCGGCTTCGCTTTGGTTAACCATTTCAATGTCGCGACCCAGATTATTAAAATCGGCCGATAGTAGGGAAGGGGCAACGTATCGTATCATATGCAATGTCTTTTTTGCAAAGTTAGCCAAAACTTTCGTTTGGTCTAATTGCCAAAATTAGGAATAATTGTAGGCAGATTTTACCATTTGCCCTAAAGGTTTCTTTTGCTATTTTTGTATTCCAATTCACATAAATAAATATTATGGAAGAAAATGTTGTTAAAACATACCCATTTCTAGAGAACTATGAACTTTGGCTCGAGGGACTTGGCTTAAGCAGCGAACTTGCACAGTTTGGTAAAGTTGCTACTGCACTTATTGCAATTGTTGTACTGTCATTTCTAGCGAATTTTGTAGCAAAAAAAATTATTGTAGTTGGTTTAACTGCTATTACCAAGAGGACAAAGAGTGTGTGGGACGATTTTTTAGTGCACCGCAAGGTATTCCATAAGCTTTCGCACCTAGCCCCAGCATTGGTAATTCAGTATACAATTGGAATTGCACTATACGATTACAGCCCATCGCTTACGCTTATAATTGAGAAGTTTACATACATATATATAGTTGCTGCGTGGTTGTTCGTAATTAGCTCGTTGCTAAATGCGCTTCACGATATGTATATGACCCTCGAAGTATCCAAAACTCGCCCTATAAAGGGGTATGTTCAGCTGGCAAAAATTGTAATCTACGTTTTAGGTGGAATTGTAATTATTTCGATACTTATAAACAAGAACCCACTTAACTTGCTTGTTGGAATGGGAGCTTCGGCAGCCATTCTGATGTTGGTTTTTAAGGATACTATTCTTGGTCTTGTTGCCTCGGTGCAGGTATCGGCCAATAACATGGTTAAACCGGGCGACTGGATTGCAATGCCAAGTCGGGGTGCCGATGGAACCGTGCTTGAAATTACCCTTAATACCGTTAAGGTTCAGAACTGGGACAGAACCATTAGCACATTCCCAACATATGCCCTAGTTTCCGAAAGTTTTACCAACTGGAAGGGGATGGAAGAGTCGGATGGCCGAAGAATAAAGCGGTCGATATACATCGATATGCGTAGCGTAAAATTCTGTTCTCCTGAGCTTCTCGAAAAGCTAAAGCGAATTCATCTGGTAAAAGATTATATTGAAACCAGAGCAAAGGAGATTGAAGAGTTTAACAAAAAAATGGATTTTGACACAAGCATGCCTGTTAATGGACGAAGGATGACTAACCTCGGAATTTTTAGAAGATACCTTGAGCATTACCTAAAGAATAGTTCGAACATTAATACCGACGCAACCTATATGGTTAGGCACCTACAGCCAACCGAAAAGGGAATTCCGGTGGAGATTTACTGCTTCTCAAAAGTAAAAGCTTGGGTTGAATACGAAGGTGTACAGGCCGACATATTCGATCATATTCTTGCAATTGTTCCTCAGTTTGAGCTTAGGGTATTCCAAAATCCATCGGGTGACGACTTCCAAAAAATAGTTTCTAATAATTAGCCAGACACAACTTAACTTAACCACTAACCTAAAATGAAATTTAACCACCCTAAAAATTTTTTAAAACTACTTGCAATTTGCTTACTTTTTTATGCCAACACTGTTAGCTCGCAGCCAAAAGACTACTACATGCTTAAGGCGTTGGTTGTTCCTGTTCATACCCAAAGTAACCAAGTTTTCACCTCGATTGGTTTCGATGGTGGCTTCGATTTAAATCTATCGTACTCCTTAAAGCGAAAGGTCTATGTATACGGCTCATTTAATGCAAATCCTCTGTCGCATCAGCGAAAAGAAACCGTTGGTGGCAGATACAAAATTTTTAAAAACGATTATGCTGCGACCTTAGGTTTTGGACGGTTTGAGCATAGCAAGCACACCTTTTTCAACTCGTATGAGTATTCTGGAGGATTAAGCGTAACGCGTATTGATAGCTACTGGAGATATGTATCGGAAACAGATGAGAACAAAGACGTTTTTACCAATGCACTTTACCAATCGGCTTTCATGCAGGTTGATGGAACAAAAATTATGGGTAATATCCATTTAGGTGCTGGTGCTCGAATTGCCTATAGCCGATTTGGTGAACTTAAGTACTATACCCGATCGCAGGCTAATGTTACCAGCAATAGTAAACCATTTTCAATGGTAACGCTAGAGCCGGCATTAATTTTTTCATACCTTATTGCTACATTCAGGGGGAATCTTCAGCTTGGCGTATCGATTCCTTTGTACGCTCAGGAAGTACTTATGGAAAGCACGGCAGGCTTAAATGAAGAAACAGCATATGGCGATTTCTACTTCTTTTGGCGAATCTCAATCCAACGGTTAAAGATACGCGGCTAGGGTTGTCTATATACAAGTATTTTTATATATTTACTTGTTTCCATAATTTAATACTAACACAATGAGCAAGAGCATAGCATTAGCCCTCTCAAGCGGAGGTGCAAGGGGTTTAGTACATATTGGCGTAATTGATGAGTTGGAAAGAAGAGGGTATGATATTGTTTCGCTGTCGGGTAGCTCAATGGGAGCCCTAGTGGGTGGAATGTATGCTGCTGGCACACTTATCGAGTTTAAAAAATGGGTTACAAAGCTTAGCCGCATGGATGTGCTTAGGCTCGTTGATTTTACACTTGGGTCGAGAGGTTTTGTTAAGGGCGAACGCATTTTCGATGAGATGCAAACAAAAGGATTTATTCCAAATGTAAACATTGAAGATTTGCCCAAACCAATGGTAATCCTTGCAACAGATATTATAAATAATAAGGAGTTGGTATTTAACAAAGGGAATTTGGCAAAAGCCATAAGGGCATCAATTTCAATTCCTAACGTTATTACTCCTGTTGAAGCGGAAAACGGTTTGTGGGTTGATGGTGGAGTGTTAAACCCATTGCCCATAAAGCATCTTATAAAAAAAGGGGCTGATATTGTTGGTGCTGTTGATACAAATGCACTTATTCCATATACTAAGCCTAAACTTCAAGAGGACCATACCGATGGTACCGAAGAGGAGAAATCGGTATTCGATCAGCTAAAGGAAAAATGGTACGAGTTTTTTGAAGGCGACGAGAAGAAAAAACTACAAAAAGATAATAAGCTAGGCTATTTCGACCTGCTATACCGAGTGCTTCAGGTAATGATGAATAACATGACCCAAAAAGCCTTAGCCGAAACACCACCCGATTTTCTTGTGCAAACCTCGAAGGATGCTTGCGGCGTTTTTGAGTTCTATAGGGCAAAAGAGCTAATTGAACTTGGCCAGAAGGCCTGTGCTGAAGCCCTCGATAAGACTAAACTATAAGCCCTTTTGGCGAACGGCTTCGTACATCATGAGTCCGGCAGCAACTGAAACGTTTAGCGAACCCACTTTCCCGTGAATAGGTATTGAGATTAGCTCATCGGCAACTCTTAGGGCGCTTTCTGAAATTCCCTTATCTTCTGAGCCCATAATAATTGCCACTGGTGGCTTTAGGTTGGCACTGGTAAAGGGTGTTTGCGATTTTTCGGTTGCTGCAACAACTCTAATGCCCGATAGCTTAAGGAATGCAATGGTCGACTTAAGGCTGTTTACTCTGCAAATGGGCATGTGCAGTAGTGCTCCTGCCGAGGTTTTAACCGCATCGGAACTAATGCGAGCCGAACCTTTAATGGGAAAAACAACAGCATGCGCCCCAGCGCATTCGGCTGTACGCACAATGG
>Ga0334898_1000367_pt1 | contig 75655 bp, 59 predicted proteins | sample GraSluR3_MG_10_FD_207228 | JGI IMG/M metagenome (GOLD analysis project Ga0334898, IMG submission 207228) | Sludge microbial communities from methane-producing bioreactor in Wageningen University, Netherlands - Granular Sludge_3_08-R3 | ecosystem: Engineered > Bioreactor > Anaerobic >... | reverse complement strand
CTCCCTGGGTTCGGTTCATCACTTTAATGCTGTCGAGCTGCACATAGGCTGCGCTGTCCACAGCCGTGAAGGTCAGATCAATGGTGTTTTGACCCGTGGCGCCTGAAAAAATCCCTGTCACCAGAATAAAAAGTAAAATTCTTGTTTTCATGGAATAAGGTTTTAGTTAATGCAATATACAAACTAATTCATTTAAAATCAAAGATGTCGCACGAATTTAATAAAAAACCCTCAAACAGCGAGCGCTATAACCCGGCGGAGCTTCCGCTGCGCGGAAGATTGGCCATTCGAAATCTGAAATCTGAAATCTGAAATCTGAAATCTGAAGTGGGTGTGAGTGCGGGTAAATTTTATCAATAATAAATATCATAGTGGGTCGTGGGCGAAATGCTGTGTCAGCCCACGCACAAATGCCAGTAAACAACCACTGGTCATCCCGACCCCGGGCACCGGGGGAAGCTTCCGCTGCGCGGAAGATTGGCCATTCGAAATCTGAAATCTGAAATCTGAAATCTGAAATCTGAAGTGGGTGTGAGTGCGGGTAAATTTTATCAATAATAAATATCATAGTGGGTCGTGGGCGAAATGCTGTGTCAGCCCACGCACAAATGCCAGTAAACAACCACTGGTCATCCCGACCCCGGGCACCGGGGGAAGCTTCCGCTGCGCGGAAGATTGGCCATTCGAAATCTGAAATCTGAACTGTAGCAGAAACGGTTATTATCACAAACCGAATAGAAATTGCATATAAAATCAGGTTCGAGTTGCGGGGTATGAGGTTCGGAGTGTCCCGCGCACCAAATTCGACCCACGAATAAATTCGTGGGCTATGATATTTATCATTTAGCCCCCTATTCCCGGGGCAGGCACTGAAACACTGAAACACTGAAACACTGAAACACTGAAACCACCGAGGTTTCGGGGCAAGCACTGGAACAATCCCCGTCCCCCGTCCCGGAGCCTGCCCTGAGCAAAGCGAAGGGTCCCTCGCCCCCCTTGCTCCGCTGCGCGGAAGATTGGCCATTCGGTGTTATCAATGATCAATTTTTCATTGTTTTCATGCACCTCACCCCCTTTACCCCCAACCCCCTTTTCCCCCTCTTCCCTCGCCTTCGCTCGGGACAGGCTCTCCAGGAGAGGGGGCCAGGGGGTGAGGTGCCAATAGAAGGCGGAGCCTCCGCTGCGCGGAAGATTGGCCATTCGAAATCCGAACCCGTTACCCGGAAGAATTTTAACGTATATTTGCATATAAACACATCAATATCCTGCCTTATGAAAAAAAACATTACCCTTATCATGCTCATTTTTGTGGCCGGCCTGCTTTCGGCACAGAACTATGTGAGCACTGAACCGCAAAACAAGAATGCCATCCTGGAGGAGTTCACGGGCGTGTCGTGCCCCAACTGCCCGGCCGGACACCAGGTGGCGGCTGCCATCCTGGCTGCCAATCCCGGGAGGGCTTTTGTAGTCGCCTATCATCCGGCCAACTCCAGCTTTACCACGCCCTATCCGGGCGACCCCGACTTCAGGCGCACCTACCCCAATGCCTTCTATTCAACGCCCTATTGCGGGTCTTCACGCTTCATGCCCAGCTCCTTCATCAACCGGCGGATATGGGGTAACGGCGACCGCCTGCAAAGCCGCACCGAATGGACAGCATACGCCAACACCATCATGGCCGAAGCTTCACCCGCCAACATGGGGATGTCTACTAACTACGACATCATGAGCCAGACCCTCAACATCACGGTTGAGATCTATTATACGGACGACATGACCGATCTGAACCACATTTACGTCATGCTGGCCGAAAACGACCTCGTATCCCAGCAATCGGGTGCTTCGGGTCCATACACCCATAAGCACACATTCAGGGAGGCATTCGTGGCCCAGTGGGGCGACCCCATCACAGAACCCACCACACAGGGAAGCCTCATCACCCTTAACTATTCGTGGAGCACAGCAGGTTCGGGCTATGTGATGAGCAACTGCGAAGTGCTCGCATTTATCGAAAACCAAACAACCGGCGAGGTCATCACCGGCGTTGGCGTTGATGTGGGAGAGCAAACATATATTGAGCCTACGGCTGATTTCTCCGTTGAAGACAACACCATCGGCATCGGCGGACAAGCCATATTCGCTGATGAATCAACGGGCGCACCCACTTCCTGGGAGTGGACTTTCGAGGGAGGCGACCCGGCAAGCTCAACACAGCAAAACCCGCCCCCGGTCAGCTACTATGATACCGGACTATACGGCGTTACGCTCACGGTTACAAACCCGGCAGGCGAAAACACCATGACCATGACAAATTTTATCGATGTCGGATTCCCTCCCCTGGCAGAATTCAATGTGGTATCATCCCCCAATATCGTCGCAGGCGACAGCGTGGTCTTTGAAGATGCATCACTTTACAACCCGACCTCATGGACATGGGTCTTTGAAGGAGGAACCCCCGACAGCGTCTTCGGGCAAAACCCGCCACCCGTGTATTATTATACCACAGGCCTGTATGATGTTACGCTCATGGCAGAGAACGACTACGGCTTATCGGTCTCCCACCTCTACGACCTGGTGGATGTGGGTACGATTGGATTGGAAGAAATTCCGGAAGCCCGCGATATTTCGGTTTACCCGAATCCTTCGGCGGGAATACTTTACATACGCACCGCCATATCCCAACGTATCGAAGCGGTGTATGTACGCAATTTTAACGGGCAGCTGGTAAAAACCGCCGGCACCCTGGAAACGGCCGGGAACAAGATCCACCTTGATGACCTTCCTGCAGGCATTTACATGCTGGAGATCAGAACAGCCGCGAACAGCCATTTTGAAAAGATCATCCGGAAATAGCACACCCGGCCGGTGAAGGCTGCTCAGGCCGCACTTCACCCTAATGCCTGCTTTGAAAATGATGCTTCAGAACGGCCAGAAGCTGTTGTCGTTCCATATCTGCTCCTTCAGGTCTTCGTTCAGCCTGTGAAGCAAATGATGATGGGTCCGCTCCCAGTCGGCAAGCATCTGGTACATCTCCTTTTCGTTGGGGTCGGTGGCCTCATCGGCGCGCCCCTGGTAAACTTCTATGGCGCGGTTCTCAAAGTCGATGGCAGCCGAAATGGCAGCGGCTTCGAAGCCCGCGGCTGAGATCTCCTTCTTCATCTGCTCTGAAAGGATCATGACCACCTCGGTATCATCGACGGGGGTTTCCACGTCGTTCTTTGCGAAAGTGCCGTTCTTCTCATATTCGGCAAACTGCCTGGAAAGAAAAGCAATATGCTCGTCTTCCTCCTCGGCCATCATGGTAAAGATCTTCCTGGCGGCTTCACTTTCGGTCTGCCTGGCGGCCGTTGCATAAAAAGCCTTGCCCCTGCGCTCGAGCAGGATGGCTGTTTTCAGAATGTCTTCTGCTGATTTACCCATGTTCAGTTTTTTTTTGATCTAAAGATAATGATTTAAGGTTTACGTGCGGATATAAACATGCCGGAGGCGATCCGCAGTTTTTATTCGTGGCTGTGCCGGTAAAATAATTAATTTTGACCTTATAACAACGAAACAAGGTGAAAGTTCAGGCAGAAACATTACTCGGGCAATTATTCGAAGAATGGACAGGGCAAAAACCCGTCACGCTCAGGCCCATGCAGGCCTCCGGCTCACCCAGGCAATATTACAGGCTGGCCGCCGCCGGAAAGACCGTTGTGGGGGCCTTCAACCCCGACCTGAAGGAAAACGATGCCTTTCTTTATCTGAGCGGGCACTTTCGTTCGGCAGGCCTGCCGGTACCGGAGATCCTGGCAGAGAAGAGGGAGCAGGGCATATACCTGCTGACCGACCTCGGCAACCGCAGCCTCTTTGGCATGATCACCGAAAACGAGCATCATCATGCCCTTTCCGGCGACTTATACGAATTGCTGGTTTCGACGGTGCGAATGCTGCCTCACTTCCAGGTGCGCGCAGGCATGGATATCGACTATTCGCGCTGTTATCCCGCTGAATCTTTCGACCGCCGGTCGATCATGTGGGACCTGAATTATTTCAAATACTACATCCTGAAAACTTCGGGTATCACTTTCGATGAACAGGCGCTGGAAAAGGACTTTGAACGCTTTGCCTCCCGCCTTGAGCAGGCCGGCTGCGGGCACTTCATGTACCGCGATTTCCAGTCGCGCAATGTCATGATCCACAACGGCAGTCCCTGGTTCATCGATTACCAGGGTGGCCGCAGGGGTCCCCTGCAGTACGACCTTGCCTCCTTCCTGTACCAGGTGAAGGCCGGTTTTTCCGAAAGCCAGCGCATGGCGCTGCTCGATGCCTACCTCGATGAGTTGTCGCGCCTGGCTCCTGTCAGCCGCGAAGGCTTCATGGAATATTTCTATCATTTTGTTTACCTGCGCCTCTTTCAGGTGCTGGGGGCCTATGGCTTCCGGGGTCTGTTCGAGAAGCGGCCCCATTTTGCCGGCAGCCTTGCGCCCGCCCTCTCCCTGCTCGACAAGCTGTTTGGCAGCCATCCTCCCGACCTTGGCAGGGAATTCAGCACCTGCCTGACAAAGCTGGCAGGCAGCGGCAGTTTCGGCAGGCTGCGGCATCCACCCTCGCCCCTGCTGGTACGCATCAGCAGCTTTTCCTATAAAAAAGGCATCCCCGGCGACAGCTCCGGACACGGGGGCGGATTTGTCTTCGACTGCCGGGCACTGCCAAACCCCGGCAGGCTGGAAGAATACCGCCAACAGACAGGCCGCGACGAGGCCGTTGTCAATTTTATGGGCAGCTTCAGGCAAACAGACCTCTTCCTGTACAATGTGTTTGAGCTCTGCGACCAGGCCGTGGAAAACTATATTGAGCGCGGCTTTGAACACCTCAGCATCAGCTTTGGATGTACCGGGGGCCAGCACAGGTCGGTATATTGTGCCGGGAGGCTGGCTGAACATTTAATGAAGAAATTCGTTATTCAGGTCGACCTGCACCACCGGGAGCAGGGCATATCTGAAAACATGCAGGGAACCGATGAGCAAAAAGATCTGTAAAAAAATCAGGGAAGGAGCCGGGATCAGGCAGGTGAAAGAGCCCAAATACCTTTGCAAAAACTGCAGCGCCCTGTCGCACGAAGAAAAAAACCTCTGTAAACCCAAAAAGATCAAGTCATCATGAAAGCAATGATCCTGGCGGCGGGCATGGGAACACGCCTGCTTCCCCTCACGGAGCATACCCCTAAGGCGCTGGTCAGGGCCGGGGGCGTCAGCCTGCTCGAGAGGCTGATCATCCGGTTGAAGGAACAGGGATTCAGGCAGCTGGTGATCAATGTGCACCACCATGCCGGGCAGATCATTGACTTCCTCGAAGAGCAGGATCATTTCGGGCTGCAGATCGACATTTCCGACGAATCCGGGCTGCTGCTCGACACCGGGGGAGCCATCCTCCGGGCTGCGCCCCTGCTTGGTAACGACAGCCCTTTTCTGGTCCACAATGTCGACGTCATTTCCGGCATCGACCTTGCCGGGCTGTACCGCAGCCATCTGCGCCACCAGGCGCTGGCAACCCTGGCCGTACGCAACAGGGAAACGGCACGCTACCTGCTCTTTAACGATAAGCTGTGCCTGCGCGGCTGGGAGAACCCGGCCACCGGCGAACGCATCCCCTCCACCCCCGAAAAGGAAGCGGTTGTAAGGCTCGCCTTCAGCGGGATCCATGTGATCAGCCCCGGAATATTCAGTCTTTTTACCGAAACGGGGCGTTTCAGCATCATCGGCACCTACCTGCGGCTGTGCCGCGAACACCCGATCAGGGCTTACCGCCACGACGAAGGCCTGTGGATCGACGCCGGGAAACCGGAAGGCCTGGCGGCGGCCGGCCGGCTGCCATAACAGCCATGATACGGCCATCCCGGCAGGTCATGAAATTCTTCCGCAGGTATATCATTTTTTTCTACCTTTATTGCTCTTTAAACAAGCATTTGCATGCCGGCTTTTCTTGAAGAATTTACCAGGCATATTTACGCCCGACATCATGAATGTTTCGGCGATATCTGTATCGTGCTCCCCAACCGGCGCGCATCACTTTTCATACGCAAATACCTGGCCGGCATCATTGACCGCACCACCATCCTTCCGGGCTTCTTCTCGATCGAAGACTTCGTGATGCGCATCAGCGGCTTCGCCCCCGCCGACGCCATGGCCATGCAGTTCATGCTCTACGACCTGCACCTGGAACTGGAAGGCAGTCAGGCGCGCAGTGTGGAAGAATTCCTGCCATATGCCGCATGGATGCTGTCCGACTTCAATGAGCTCGACCTCTACCTGGTCGACCCGGAAAAGCTGTTCACCTTCCTGGGCGAAGCCAAAGCCATATCGCTGTGGAACCCCGACGGCCGCCCCCTCACCGCTTTCGAGAAAAGGTATATCAAATTCTTCCGGTCCATGCTGGACTACTACCATGGACTGAACAGCCGGCTGCGCGATAAGCGGCTTGCATACCGCGGCATGGCTTTCAGGGCTGCGGCAGGGCTGATCCCCGGGAACATGGACGGATGGCCGTGGGAAAAGGTCATCTTTGCCGGTTTCAACGCCCTCACCGCCTCCGAAGAAAAGATCATCAAAAGCCTCATCGCCGAAGGCCGGGCCGAAATATACCATGATGCCGACAAATACTACATCGACAACGAGCGGCAGGAAGCCGGGCAATTCCTGCGCCGCTACTTCAATAACATGAAGAGCGGTGAGGCCCAATGGGTGGGCGACCACTACAAGGAAAACAAGAAGATCAGCATACTCGGTGTGCCGGGGAAAGCCGGACAGGTAAAATATGCCGGCGAGCTGCTTCAAAGGCTGGCCAAAGAACGGGGATCCCTCAACAACACGGCCGTGGTGCTGCCCGAAGAAGGGCTGCTCATCCCCCTGCTGAACAGCATCCCCGCCGAAGCCGGACGGTTTAATGTCACCATGGGCCTCCCCCTGGCAGACACACCCCTGTTCAGGCTCTTCGATGCCATCATCGGCATGCACCAGAACGCTGAACGCTTCGCGGCAAGCGGCGAGAAGGGCAAGCGGAGATACTACAGCAAAGACCTTTTGCGGATATTCAGCCATCCATGGATGCAAATGGAGATGACAGTCGGGGAAGAGGAAAAACCTGCCGACCCCGCACGGGCCGTCAGGGAGGCCGGCAAATTCTTCCTTTCGGCAAAGGAAGTGGCAGAACTCATCGAAGAAAACAACATTCCCGGCCCGGAGCCATCACTGCTCTTCCCCGCGGAAACAAATCCCGCATCGCTCCTGCATGCCCTTGGCGGCCTGATCACACACTTCCATCAGGCTTTGACCGCAAAAGACGATGATGAGAACAAGGCCGGGCAGATAAACCTGGAGTACCTCTTCCATTTCAGCAGCCTGATGCAGAAGCTCCGCGAGCTGACGGAAAAACACCGGAATATCGACAACTTCAAAACCCTGAGGCTGCTGTACCGGCAGCTTGCCCGCCAGCAACGCATACCCTTTCGCGGCGAACCCCTGCAGGGACTGCAGGTGATGGGCATGCTCGAAACCCGTACCCTCGACTTCGAAAACCTCATCATGCTCTCGGTGAACGAAGGGATACTGCCGGCGGCAAAAGCAACCAACTCATTTATCCCCAACGACATTAAGATGGCGTTCGGCCTGCCCGGATACAGGCACAACCATGCCGTTTTCGCCTACCACTTTTACCGCCTGCTGCAAAGGGCGAAGAACATCTGGCTGCTTTACGACACCAACAGCGACGACCTGGGCGGAGGGGAAAAAAGCCAGTACATCCTGCAGTTGCAAAAGGAGATAAAAAAATACAACCCCGCCACGGAGGTCAGCGAGCAACTGCTTTCGGTGCCGCCCCCGGCGGGCAAAACCATCAAAACCATCAGCATCGCCAAGGATGAAAGTGTGATGCAACTGCTCAGGGAAGAAGCCCGCAAGGGTTTCCACCCCAGTTCGCTGAACACCTATATCAACTGCAGCCTGCAGTTCTATTTTTCAAGGCTGATCGGGCTGCAGGAAACGGAGGAGCCGGAAGAAAGCATCGATGCCAGGACGCTTGGCACCATCCTGCACGAATGCCTGAAGGAGTTATACCAGCCCTTCCTCAACCGCAAACTCGACAAAAAGGATCTCGAAGCGATAAGAAAGCGCATATCAGCCAGCCTTGAGGCACAGTTCAGCAGCCTTTTCAGCATTGATGAGATCAGTTACGGAAAAAACTACCTCATCGCGGAAGTCGCCGGCAGGCTGCTGCGGCAACTGACCGTGAAAGAGGAATCCTGGCTGGCCGGCGGAAAGGAGCTCGTGCTGCGGCAGCTCGAGAAGTCCCTGGGCACCGGCATGGAATTCAGTGCAGCCGCGAACGGGATACCGGTGAACTTTCGCGGCACCGTCGACAGGATCGACAGCCTGGATGGCATCACGCGCGTGCTCGACTACAAGACCGGCAGCGTGGACGAGCGGGCGCTGGCGCCCGCCGACTGGGAGAGGCTGTTTACCGACCCGGCGCACCACATGGCATTTCAACTGATCATGTATTTATGGCTGTACAGCAGGAATAGCGGGCAAAGCGACAAGCTGCAGGCCGGCGTCATCTCCCTCCGGGCGCCCGGAAAAGGCCCCATCCCGGCCCTGATGCCCGGCAAACAAAAGCCGGATACCGAAAACCTTGCGGAATTCGAAAACAGGCTCGGCATGCTGATGGCGGAAATATTCAATCCCGATATACCCTTTTCACAGGCCGAAGACGAAAAGCGATGCCGTTACTGCATTTTCAGGGAGATCTGCAACCGCCTTTCGCCCTCCGGCAATTATTGATCATTCATTGCAACATGCAAAAACCATGAAAAAAAATGCTTTATCGATGGCCGTGATGCTCCTGCTGATGGCACCTTTCGCCCTCATTTCGCAGGACAGCGGCGGCGTGCCTGCCGGTGAGGCCGCCCGCAACTGGCTGGCCGCAAAACAAATGCCGCCCGTTTACCGGCTCGCCGGGCCCGCCGACACCATCGCCGACGGCAGGCAAACCCTGGCCTATCGCTTCGGGCTGTATCCGCAGGGATATGTCGTGGTTTCGGCCAGCTATCTGCTCCCCCCGGTCATTGCCTATTCCTTTGAAGCCCCCCCGGGGCTGCCCGGACAGGAGGCAAACCCCCTTTACAGCATGCTGATCCACGACCTGCCCGCCAGGCTGGCATACTATTCCGAAGCCGGAAAGGAAGAAGCCACCCGCTGGCAGCAAGCCTGGAGCCGCCTGCTGCAGGGAGAATCGCCAAACCGCCATTTCGAGCAATGGCCACCCCCCGGCTCTACCAGCACAGGCGGCTGGCTGGAAACAAACTGGAGCCAGTCCCCGCCCTGGAACGCCCTCTGCCCGCTCGATGAGGTGACAGGCCTCCGGAGCGTCGCCGGCTGCCCCGCCGTTGCACTGGCCATGATCATCCACTACCAGAAAAACCTGAACGATACCCGCTTTACCGACGATGATGACTATTATCACTCCTATGCAGGCAGGCAATACTGGATCGACGATGACCACGAAGAGATGGACTTCCCCGCTTTCCCGCGGCTGAACGGATACCTCGATTCCATCGCCGCGAAGTTTCCGTTATACATACCCATCACGGCCGAAGAGGCTGCCGCCCTGATATTCGCCTGCGGCGTGGCTGCCAGGCAGGTGTACACCTCAAACGTGTCGGGGACCTTCGGGGTGACACAGGCCTACGATGCCTACCAGCGGTTCGGGTACACGGATGCCATGCTGGTGTACGAGAGCGACACCTCCTTTTACACCTGGATGAAACAGAATATGATAGACGGGATGCCGGCACACCTGGCCCTGCTGGTGAACACGGGACAGGGCGGGCATAATGTGGTGGCCGACGGCTACAACACCGACGACTTCTACCACCTGAACTTCGGATGGGGAGGCAGCTACAACGGCTGGTACCTGCTCCCCGAAGGCATCCCCTATAACCTCACCATCGTGGAAGGCGCCGTGATGGACATCGGCGTGTCGCATGTGGGGATCAATGAATCCGCCGGGGGCGATGAAATTTCCGTCGCCCTGTATCCGAACCCGGCGGCCGGCCGCCTCAGCATCGTCCTGGAAATACCCTGCCACATGCAGGCCATTGCAGAGATCAGGGACATGAACGGCAGGCTTGCCGGGGAAGTATACCGCGGACAACTGCAAAAAGGGAGGCAACGGCTGGAATGGACAGGCAGCCTTGCCCCCGGGAGCTACCGGCTCATTGTGCAGGGAGGAAACAGCATGAAACAGGCCGGCTTCATCATCCGCTGAGAAGGGAACAATCCGGCGATCAGCGTGCGGCCGGGAGAAAAAATAATTATTATCAGAAAAAACACTGTATCGAAAATGCCATACCTTGAAAACCATGATGCCGGCATCTATTACGAGCTGCATGGCTCGGGTCCGCCCGTGCTGCTGATAGCCGGCATGTCGAGCGACTCCAAAAGCTGGCAGTTCATCCTCAACAGCCTTTCGGAACACTACCGGGTGATCCTTTTCGACAACCGCGGCTGCGGGCGTACGCGCCAAAACGGGTCTTTCACCCTGAAGACCATCGCCGCGGACGCCTGCGCCCTGCTCGACCACCTCTCCGTCGACAAGGCCTGCGTGATCGGGCATTCGATGGGCGGGATGATCGCACAGGAGATGGCAGTGGCATGGCCCGGGAGGATCAACAAGCTGGTGCTGGCCAGCAGCAGCCCCGTGCTTTCAGCCAGGGCAAAAGAGATCCTTCAGGAGCTTTCCGGAAAATGGGAGGCCGGATACGACATGGACAAGTGGTTTGCCATCATGTTCAGGTGGCTGTTCACCGCAAAGAGCTTTGAAAACAAAAAGTTCATGGATGCGGCCATCATCTTCGCCCTGAGCTATCCCTATCCCCAGACACTGGAAGGGTTTAAAAAGCAGGTGGAGGCCATCAGCGGCTTCGACCTGCGGGGCAGCACCGGCCTGATCAGCCACGACACCCTCGTCATCTGCGGAGAAGAAGACATCCTGATCCCCCCGGATGAAAGCCGGCAACTGCTCGGCATTGGCGGAAAAGCCACCTACAGGCTCATCCCCGGCGCCGCCCACTCCATCCATGCCGAATAGCCGCAGGAGTTCGCAAAGGAAGTATTGGCATTCCTCAACGGAAAAGAAGACCACGGAGATGAAGAAAATCGGATATAAGCCCATCGGGATCATCCACAGCCCCTTTCAGGCGGCGGCGGGAACCCCCATCCAGGGACTGGCGGCCAAAGGCAAAACAGGCAGCATCGAAATATTTGATGAATACGCCGGCGGACTGCTCAGCCTCGGTGGCTTTTCGCACATCATTGTGCTGTACCATTTCCACCTGGCCCGCAAATATACGCTGACAACGGTGCCTTTTCTCGATGACCGGGCGCACGGCATCTTCGCCACGCGGGCCCCGGCCAGGCCCAACCCCATCGGGCTGTCGGTACTGCCGCTGCTGGAGATCACCCCCGAAAATCTGTTGATCGTAGCCAACATCGACATCCTCGACGGCACCCCGCTGCTCGACATAAAACCATACGTGCCCGCCTTCGACCAGGCGGAAAATGTCAGTACCGGCTGGCTCGGCGACAAGGCCGGGAACGCGGGATCGGCCGCCGACGACGGAAGGTTTGGCAAAGACAAAGACCAACACGTCCCGGTAAAGCCCGGTAGAAAAGAATAAAGGATCGTTAAACAAAACGGCAAAGCCGCGCTTATAATAAGAACCCATAAAAACCCTTCACGATGACAAAGAAAACAATGGAAGCAGCATTCCCGGAACACAGCCGGATACCCGGAGAATTCCTGATCCCCCTGCCCTATGATCAGAAGAACTACCTGATCGATGGTACGCTCATGGAATGGGAGGGTGATGTTGAAAAAGTATACGCACCCATTTACACCCGGCGCGAAGGCAGGATGGAGAACTTTATCGGCTCATACCCCCTGATGGATGAGGAGACCTCGCTCAGGGCGCTGGATGCGGCCGTCAGGGCCTGGGACAACGGCCGGGGTGCCTGGCCGTCCATGACCGTGGCCGGGCGCATCGATTGCATCAGGAAATTCGTCATGCTGATGAAGAAGCAGCGCGAGCTGGTGGTGCGGCTGCTCATGTGGGAGATCGGCAAGAACCTGGCCGATGCGCGAAAGGAGTTCGACCGTACGATCGAATATATCAACGACACCATCGAAGCCATGAAAAACCTCGACAGGGACGCATCGCGTTTCACCATCAGGGAAGGCATCATCGCCCAGATCAGGCGTGCCCCCCTGGGGGTGGTGCTCTGCATGGGGCCTTTCAACTACCCCCTTAACGAGACCTTTACCACCCTCATCCCGGCGCTGATCATGGGCAACACCGTGATCTTCAAGCCGCCGAAGCTGGGCGTGCTCCTGCATGAGCCGTTGCTGGCCGCCTTCCGCGAAGCCTTCCCCAAAGGCGTTGTCAACACCGTTTACGGCGACGGGCAGAAAGTGATCAGCCCCCTGATGAGCTCCGGCAGGATAGACGTGCTGGCCTTTATCGGCTCCTCATGGGTGGCCGACATCCTGAAGCGGCAGCACCCCCTGCCCCACCGGCTCAGGACCGTGCTGGGGCTGGAGGCCAAGAACCCCGCCATCATCCTGGAAGATGCCGACCTCAGCGTTACCGTGAACGAATGCATCACCGGCAGCCTTTCCTTTAACGGACAGCGCTGCACGGCGCTGAAGATACTCTTTGTGCATGAACGCATACACGATGCCTTTACCGACAGCTTCAGCCGGCAGATTGAGCAGTTGAAAGCCGGCATGCCCTGGGAAGAAGGGGTCAGCATCACCCCCCTGCCCGAGGCCGGAAAGGGCGATTACCTCAGCAGCCTGATCGATGATGCCGTGGGCAAGGGGGCCGTCCTGCACAACCCTTCGGGCGGCCTGCGTCAGCACTCGCTCTTTTTCCCCGCCCTGCTCACCGGCGTGAAACCCGGAATGCGGATATACCAAGAAGAGCAGTTCGGGCCGGTGGTGCCGGTGGTCAGCTACAGCCACCCCGACGAGCCGCTCGAATACGTGGTCAGCTCCAACTACGGGCAGCAGGCCAGCATCTTCGGGCGCGACAGCCGGCAGGTGGCGCGGCTCACCGACACCCTCGTAAACCAGTTGTGCCGCGTAAACATCAACTCCCAGTGCCAGCGGGGCCCCGACACCTTTCCCTTCACCGGCAGGAAAGACTCGGCCGAGGGGACCCTCTCGGTGAGCGATGCCCTGCGCGTATTCTCGATCCGCACCCTGGTGGCCCTGCGCGAAAACGAGATGAACGTTGAACTGCTTTCCGCAATACTGAAGGAACAGCAGTCGAACTTCCTCTCTACCGACTTCATTTTCTAGGCAGGGCGACAAGCCCCGGCGGCGTCCTTTTGGACTGGCGGTGCGTGCAAAGCCGCCGCCCGCCACCACCCGCACATATTTTTTTTTGGAAAATATAAAATTAACACATATTTTTACCCTGCATTGCCGGCAGCACCCTCACACAACTCCTTTACCGCAGCGGACGGACAAGCGGTAAACGATCCTTCCGGGCCAAATAAACCTGCCCACGCTGCCCATGGTGCAAGTATTGCTGCAGGGCATGTGTGCGTTGCAGCACAACCAATGGAGGATTTTGATATATAAAGAAGACATATGCATTTCATTACCCAACGTCATTTCGCGGGTAATGAAAACATCATGAGCAGTATAAACAGGTTGTGTGTCATGCTAAAAGACCGAACAGTCAGAAAATAAACAAATAAAATATAAGACATTATATGAACTTTACTCATTATGACTTAGGACGAAAAGAAAGAGGAGAAATAGTAGAAATTACTTTATCGGGTAGTGCTGCCAACGTCAGACTTATGGACAGTTCTAATTTTCAAAATTACCGCAATGGCAGACAACATAGGTATTATGGTGGTTTAGCAAAGCAATCGCCAGTTAGACTTCAAATCCCCAATTCAGGTAATTGGCATGTAACAATTGATATGCAAGGATTAAGAGGAACGGTTCGCTCGAGCTTAAGAATGTTACCAAGTGCTTTACCTACACTTAGACAACCAAGCTTAGCAAGTGTTCCTTCATTAGTTCAAGACAGAGAAATTCCTACAGGTTTTGGTGAAGAACCAATAATTAGAAAATATGACGTATTTATTTCGCATGCTTCAGAAGACAAAAACGAAGTAGTGCGACCTTTGGCTTTTGCGTTACAAGAAAGAGATTTGCGAGTGTGGTATGACGAATTTGAACTTAAAATAGGCGACAGCCTTAGACAAAAAATTGACAAAGGACTTGCGAATAGTCGTTTTGGTATTGTTGTGCTTTCAAAACACTTTATTAAAAAAGGTTGGACAAATTATGAATTAGACGGTATCATTACTAAATCAATAAGTGGACAACAAGTTGTGTTACCTATTTGGCATGAAATTACAAAACAAGAAGTGATAGATTATAGTCCTTCGCTTGCTGACAAAGTAGCGAGAAATACAGCGACATATACCATTGAAGAAATCGCAGAAGAGATAGCCGAAGTAATTAATAATAAATAAGAATAACATGACAGTAAGAAACTTTTCTCAATTATGTGAAATGCTTAACTCAAATAGAGTTAAACTAAAAATGTCAAAAGACACTCACAAATACATTATCGGTATTGGTTTTTCCATAGACCCCAAATTAATCCCAGATGAAAATTTGCCAAATAAATTTGATGGCGTAGAAGTTGAGCATAGCGACACAAAAACATTTAAAAGTGTAGAATTCATTCCGACTTTTATTCCACGAATTGGAGACGGCTTTACTATCTATGTTGAATAGCACGAACACACAATCGAGTAGCCGGCCCCGGCCATGGTTGACCGGGGAGTGCCGCTCATGGATTTATACGCTTCAACGAAATGAAAACTAAAGCGTAAAAAATAAACCTGTATTTTAAACTTTTTCAACAGTTTACACCAGGTGTGTGCGCTGATTGCAAATGCAGGGCACACACAGCAAATCATAGCCCTTAGCCGTTTTAGTACTATCAAGCAAATGAGAAGAAAAATAAACATAACATTTAACAAAAAACAAACTGCATAAGACCGGCTACGGGCCATATTTTCAAACCGTTGTACGGCATACAAAGAAAGCCCACGCACAAACAGCACATTTGGGTTTTGCTGATACACAAGCCAAAATTGAAAAACCAAAAGAGCTGTTTTTTAGCCAACGCTCGGAAAGAAACGGCAGAATAAAAGGTATTTTTGAAAATGATAAAAAGGAAATAAATATATATGGCAAAAAAGAACGGTAAAGGAACAGACGAACCACTGGAAAAACAACTTTGGAAATCGGCTGACAAATTGAGAAAAAACATTGATGCTGCGGAATACAAACACGTAGTCCTCGGACTGATTTTTCTGAAATACATCTCTGATGCTTTTGAAGAACTTTACGAAAAACTAAAAGCCGGAGAAGGAGATTTTGCAGGAGCAGACCCCGAAGACAAAGACGAATACAAAGCTGAAAATGTATTTTTTGTTCCGGCTGATGCCCGTTGGAATTTTCTTCTATCAAAAGCAAAACAGCCAGCCATTGGAAAAACTGTTGACGATGCAATGGACGCTATCGAAAAAGAAAACCCTTCGTTGAAAGGTGTTTTGCCAAAGGTTTATGCACGACAAAACCTTGACCCGACAAGTTTGGGAGAACTTATTGACTTAATTGGTAACATCGCACTTGGAGATGCGAAATCCAGAAGCGCAGATATTCTCGGACACGTTTTTGAATATTTCTTAGGTGAATTTGCCTTGGCAGAGGGTAAAAAAGGCGGACAGTTCTACACACCAAGAAGCGTAGTTGAACTCTTGGTAGAAATGCTAGAACCTTACAAAGGCCGTGTGTTTGACCCTTGCTGTGGTTCTGGTGGAATGTTCGTGCAATCAGAAGAATTTGTGACCAGTCACCAAGGACGCATCAACGATATTTCCATTTACGGACAGGAAAGCAATCAAACTACCTGGCGACTGGCAAAAATGAATCTTGCAATTCGTGGGATTGACAGCTCTCAGGTAAAATGGAATAACGAAGGCTCATTTTTAAATAATGCACACAAAGATTTAAAGTCCGATTATATTATTGCAAATCCGCCTTTTAATGTAAGCGATTGGAGCGGTGATTTGCTCCGCAAAGACGGACGCTGGCAATACGGAACACCACCGACTGGTAATGCAAATTACGCATGGATACAGCATTTTATTTACCACCTCGCCCCAACCGGACAAGCAGGTTTTGTTTTGGCAAAGGGTTCCTTGACAACGAAAAGTTCAGGTGAAGGAGAAATAAGGAAAAACCTGATTGAAGAAAGATTGGTTGACTGCATTGTAAACCTGCCAGCCAAATTGTTTTTAAATACGCAGATTCCCGCTTCGCTTTGGTTTATGAGCCGTAACAGAACAAACGGCAAATACCGTGACCGTAGTAACGAAATACTTTTTATTGATGCCCGAAACATGGGGCATTTAATAAACCGCAGAACCCGTGAACTTTCAAAGGAGGATATTAAAATCATTGCAGACACATACCACAACTGGCGAAATCCCGATGGTAATTACGAAGATGTTAAAGGTTTCTGTAATTCAGCAAGTATTGAGAAAGTAAAAGAGCTTGATTATGTGCTCACACCCGGGCGTTATGTTGGTTTGGCAGATGAAATAGATGACTTTGATTTTGCTGAACGCTTTACAGCATTAAAAGAAGAATTTGAAGAACAGCTTAAAGAAGAAGCCATTTTAAATGAACGCATTGCCAGAAACCTTGCTAAAATTGAGGTGAAAAATGAGTAAAAAGAATAAAACAATTGAAGTTAAAGGACAGGCAATAACTGTCGTTTATGCAAACGAGCAGGATTTTATCTCTTTAACAGATATTGCAAAACATAAATCGGATGACCCCAGTGCGGTTATTGGCAACTGGATGCGAAACCGCAATACCATTGAATTTTTAGGAGTTTGGGAGTCATTGTATAATCCTGGTTTTAAACCCCTCGAATTCGAGGGGTTTAGAAAACAAGCCGGATTAAATGCTTTTACACTTTCGGCTAAAAAATGGGCAGAAACTACCAATGCCATAGGGATAATGGTAAAATCCGGCAGATATGGCGGAACCTTTGCTCACAAAGACATCGCTTTTAAATTTGCCAGTTGGATTTCGGTTGAATTTGAACTCTATGTGGTTAAAGAATTCCAACGCTTAAAAGAGGCAGAATCGAAAGAACTGGAATGGAATGTTAAAAGGCAGCTGACCAAAATAAACTACCGCATACACACCGATGCCATTAAGGAAAACTTAATACCCGAAAACCTTACAGCAAAACAAATAAGCTTTGTTTATGCCAATGAAGCCGATGTGCTGAACATGGCTCTGTTTGGTAAAACAGCCAAAGAATGGCGCAATGAAAATCCGGATAAACAAGGTAATATCCGCGATTATGCCAATGTTTCACAATTGGTTTGCCTGGCCAATCTCGAAAACCTGAATGCGGTTTTTATTGATGAAGGAAAACCGCAAGACGAACGACTGCTAAAACTCAATCAAATAGCCATCGGGCAAATGCGGATTTTGCTACAAACAGATTCGATTAAACAATTGGGAAAAGGAGGTGGTGATGAGTGAGTGGAAAGAATATAAACTTGTTGATATTACAGAACCAGTAAAGAATACATATACTCCTAATGGTTTTGAGGATTTGAATTATATCGGTTTAGAACACATAGAGCAAGAGACTCTTAGATTAAGCGGAATTGGAAAATCAGGGGATGTAACAAGCAATAAATTTCTTTTCAAATCAAACGATGTACTCTTTGGGAAATTAAGGGTTTATTTCAGAAAAGTTGTTAAACCACAGTTTAATGGTATTTGCTCAACAGATATTTGGGTTCTTAGAACAAAAGAGGGTTTCGACCAAGATTTTCTATTCTATTTTATTGCAAATTGGGATTTTGTAAATCTTGCAGATGGTGGTGAGGGTGGTACACGTATGCCTAGAGCAGATTGGAATTTTTTGAAAAATACTATTTGGAATATTCCTAAACTCCCCGAACAAAAAGCAATAGCCGAAGTCCTTTCCAGTTTGGATGATAAAATAGACCTGCTCCACCGCCAAAATAAAACCCTGGAACAAATGGCAGAAACGCTTTTCAGGCGGTGGTTTGTGGAAGAGGCTAATGAGGATTGGGAGGAACGACCATTAAGTGGTATTGCAATTTTTTTAAACGGTTTGGCTTGCCAAAAATATCCACCTAAGAATGAAATTGACAAACTTCCTGTCTTAAAAATAAAACAATTACGCAATGGATTTTCTGACGATTGTGATTGGTGCACTACGGAAGTAAACCCGGAATATATAATTGAGAACGGAGATGTAATTTTTTCCTGGTCTGCATCATTGATGGTGAAAATATGGGATGGTGAAAAGTGTATTCTCAATCAACATTTATTCAAAGTAACATCAGATGAATTTCCTAAATGGTACTACTACTTATGGAGTAAGCATCATTTAGAGGAATTTATTAGCATTTCTGCAAGTCATGCAACTACAATGGGCCACATAAAAAGAGGCGATTTGGACAATGCGGTTGTCTTAGTTCCATCAGATAAAGAATTAAACCTCATGACAGAAAAAGTTGAACCAATCATTGAAAAAGTAATATCAATAAATAATCAAATCCGCACCCTTGAAAAACTACGTGACACCTTATTGCCTAAGTTGATGAGTGGGGAGGTGAAATTAGAAAACTGATTTTTATGGAGAGTAAAAGAAAAAACAAAGCAAAAATTCTCCAAAGAATTAGACAAAAAAATTGGGAGAAGAGTCTTCGCAGGAAAAGGAGAAAAAAGAAAGGGAAAATCCAATATCAAGAACCGAGGCAAAGTTTACCCATACCACGAAAATTAAGACGTTCAAGCCACAATAGGCCTACAAATCAACAGTTAAGTAGCAAAAAGTCAATAAATAAAAGAAATTACTATATTAATAATCACTTACCTACTAATTTAAACTACTTGTTAAAGACAAAAGAAAGCCCATTTTATATCGAAAAAATCAAAAAAGAGAATTATAATACAGGTGGTTTAGTCGATGTACCCAAAAGATTTTCAATAATTGAAGAACCTGAAGAAAGTTACTTAGCATTACAAAAGGTTATATCTGCATTATTGTTGGAAGAAAATACAGAATTTGTTTTGGACTATAAGAATTGTGAAAAAGTAGAGTTGGGCTCTCAAGTATTATTAGATATTATTTTAAAAGATTTCAAACAATTTACAGCTAAATGTTGCAGAATTGACAGAAATCATAGGAATTATTTCCCGAGTACATTTGGTGGAATAAATATTGACAATGACGATGTTAGAAAAATGATGTTTTCCGTTGGGTCACCAGTTACATTAAAGATTAGAGAGCACAGATTTCCTGACATTATTCCATATAAGCTCTGTATTCACGATAATGAAAAAGAAAAAAATTATGACAAGAGGATAGAGCAAAAAGAACTGGACACAACCGAAATGGCAGACTATGTTATAGATTGTCTGGCAAGAATGAATAAAAAACTAACTTCAATAAAAAGAGATGACTTATGCACGGTAATTGGAGAAATTTTAATTAATGCAGAAGAGCATTCCACAACAAAATTTCGTTTCTCAATTGGTTATTTCAAAGAGGAAAATATCAATAATAAGCACTTTGGGATTTTCAGATTAGTTATCTTAAATTTCGGAAAAACTATATATGATAAATTCAAAGATGATGAATGCCCAAATCAGGAAATTGTAGCAAAAATGAAAAGTCTGTCACAATCCTATACCAAGAGAAAATTATTTCGCCAAAGAGAATTTGAAGAAGAAAACTTATGGACACTGTACGCTTTGCAAGAAGAAGTATCGTCAGTATCTCCAACAGATTATAAACGAGGAAATGGTTCAATTCGTTTCATCGACAGCTTCTTTAATATAAAAGGGTCTCAGGATATTGATAATATTTCTTTTCTTACTATACAATCAGGTAATACAAGAATCCATTTTAATGGAGAATACAGTATTCAGGATAAAACAAACTCAAATAATGATTCGTTTAAAGTGATGACTTTTAACGAATCTGGAAACATTGAGGATAAACCGGATAGCAAATATGTTTATCAAACAAAAGATTATTTTCCGGGTACAATAATTAGTGCAAAATTATTATTAAATGATGATGATATTGAACCAATAAAAATGTAATAAATATGGATAATAATATTATTTACCTTGAAGATTACAGGGTTAAACAAGGAAACAAAATTTCAAAAGTTTTCACTGGTCGCGACAGAGGCAAGTCTGTTAGAGAAAAATCAAAGCTTGATAGAATTGAACAAAACAATGATTCAATCGAAATAATTATTCCAGACAATATATATTCAATAAATCCATCATTTTTTGAAGAATTGTTTGTAAATGTTGTGAAAAAGCTTGGCAAAGAAGAATTTATGAATAAGTTTAAGTTTACTTCACTAGGAGATTACGATTATAAAAAACCGCTTAATGAAGCAATAGATAGAATTCTCAGAAGTAAAACTGCTTTAGATTAGAAATATGGGAGATACGATAATTCTTAATGACACAATTAATGCTATCTGTAATACTAAAGGTTGTGTAGAAATCATTCACGAGAAATCATTGCTCGATACTTTTTATTCCATTGCAAATATTGTTATTGCTTTAGCTAATGTGGTTTTGATTTTTTTTATTTTCCGCTTAAATAAAAAGATAAATGATAATGACAAAGAAAAAGAGCGGAAACTGAGCCTTTTGAAAACTTTGGTTTTAGATTATAATATGCAAAAGTTTTATGCCTTTTTTCAGGATATTAATACTACTGCTTGTTCGTTAAAAGAAAATGGACTGACAAATGACAGAAAAAAGGAAGTAAATGAAAAAATAAAAGATTGTTCTTCTATTCTTAGACAAGACTTTATCGATATATTTTTAGCAATAGATAATAGCTTATATGATAAAATACTGATAAAAATTGATGAACTTATTGACTCGCTCACTAACACTATTTTTGATGATGGAATAAATTTATCTCATCAACCCAAATACGATGAGTTAATTTCAAAGAAAATCAGTGAATCTAAAACTGAAATTATTAGAATATTATTTTCATATACAGGTGTGTAATAAATGAGCCGAATTACTGAAAATACCATAGAAGGATTTTCCATTGAGTTGCTGGAACGGTTGGGCTACCAATACATTTATGCACCGGATATTGCACCCGAATTCCCCTCCGATGGAGGGGTGTCCGCCTCTGGCGGACGGGGTGGTCAAGACCGAAGAACAAGCTACGAAGAAGTTTTGCTAACTGAAAGGCTTCAAAATGCCATTCGGAGAATAAACCCAAAAGTTCCTGCTGATTCTCAGGAAGAAGCTTTCAAAGAAATACAGCGCATAAATTCACCTGAACTGCTCACCAACAACGAAAGCTTTCACCGGATGCTGACTGAGGGCATCAATGTTTCTTATCAAAAAGACGGACTCGACAGAGGCGATTTAATTTGGTTAATCGATTTTAAAAATCCGGAGAATAACGATTTTATAGTTGCCAATCAGTTTACAGTTATTGAAAACGGCATTAACAAACGCCCCGATGTAATTTTATTTGTCAATGGCATTCCTTTAGTAGTTATCGAATTAAAAAATGCTGCCGATGAAAATGCTACAGTAAAATCAGCTTTCAAACAATTACAGACCTACAAACAAATCATTCCAAGCCTGTTTACTTACAACGGTTTTATGATTGCATCGGATGGGTTGGAAGCCAAAGCAGGTACGCTTTCTTCCGGTTTTACAAGATTTATGGCATGGAAATCAGCAGACGGCAAAGAAGAAGCTTCAAATCTTGTAAGCCAGTTAGAAACTTTAATAAACGGGATGCTCAACAAAGAAACTTTGTTGGATTTAATCCGTCATTTTGTGGTTTTTGAAAAATCGAAAAAGGAAGACGCAAAAACAGGAATTGTCACCATTTCAACTGTTAAAAAACTTGCTGCCTATCATCAGTACTACGCTGTTAACCGGGCAGTAGAATCCACTTTAAGGGCAACGAATTCCCCTCCTTTGGAGGGGTGGCAGACGAAGTCTGACGGGGTGGTAAAAAGAGCAAGTAAAAACTACTTCACCTTACCCTACAACCCCAATCTTAAGAAACGTGCCCGGGAACTCAGGAAAGCAGGCAATCTTCCGGAAGTCCTTTTCTGGAATGAAGTAAAAAACAAACAGTTTAAAGGATATGATTTTGACAGGCAAAAAATCATTGGCAACTACATAGTAGATTTTTATTGCGGTAATTGTCAGGCGGTAATTGAAATTGATGGGAGCAGTCATGATGATAAAATAGAATATGATGCAAATCGGGATACTTATTTACAATCACTTGGGCTGTCAGTTATACATATTCCTGTTGAGGATGTAATGAAACGGATGAAAGAGGTCATGAATATGCTTTATGAACACCCCTCGATGCAGGAAAAAGAACCACCCCGCCTTTCAGGCACCCCTCCAAAGGAGGGGAATTTAGTGCAGGAAACACCAGAAAGTTATGGCGTTCCGGGAGTAAAATTGCAGCCCAAAGGTGATAGAAAAGGCGGTGTAGTCTGGCATACACAAGGTAGTGGTAAATCTCTGTCGATGGTTTTCTTTACCGGAAAAATTGTTTTAGCATTAAATAATCCGACAGTTGTAATCATAACTGACCGAAACGATTTAGACGACCAACTGTTTGACACTTTTGCAGCATCGACACAACTTTTAAGACAAGCACCCAAACAAGTTGAAAACAGAGAGGATTTAAAAGAAAAATTGAAAGTTGCCTCCGGTGGTGTTGTGTTTTCAACCATTCAAAAATTTCAACCGGACAATGGCAATGTTTATGAAACTTTATCTGAAAGAGAAAACATAGTTGTTATTGCAGATGAAGCCCACAGAACTCAATACGGTTTTAAAGCAAAAACAATTGACGACAAAGATGCTGCTGGTATTGTGGTAGGTAAAAAAATTGTTTATGGTTTTGCAAAATACATGAGGGATGCTTTACCGAATGCAACTTACATCGGTTTTACCGGAACCCCCATTGAAAGCACTGATGTAAATACACCTGCTGTTTTTGGAAACTACATTGATGTTTACGATATAGCCCAAGCCGTTGAAGATGGTGCAACCGTTCGTATTTACTATGAAAGCCGCCTGGCAAAAGTGAATTTAAGCGAGGAAGGGAAACAACTCATTGAAGAATTAGAAGAAGAATTAAAAAACGAGGACTTAACCGATACACAAAAAGCCAAAGCCAAATGGACACAACTGGAAGCACTTATCGGCAGCGAAAACAGAATAAAAAATATCGCTCAGGATATAATTACCCATTTTGAACAACGTCAGGTAGTTTTTGAAGGCAAAGGAATGATTGTTTCCATGTCCAGAAGAATTGCAGCAGACCTTTACGATGAAATAATCAAATTAAAACCGGAATGGCATTCTGATGATTTGGATAAAGGAACCATAAAAGTTGTTATGACTTCGGCAAGTTCAGACGGTCCTAAAATTGCCAAACATCATACCACCAAACAACAAAGAAAAATACTGGCTGACCGCATGAAAGACCCTGACGATGAATTAAAATTAGTTATCGTTCGTGATATGTGGTTGACAGGTTTTGATGTCCCGATGTTGCATACTTTGTATATAGACAAACCAATGAAAGGTCATAACCTGATGCAGGCAATTGCAAGGGTAAACCGTGTTTACAAAGACAAACCAGGGGGTTTAATTGTAGATTATCTTGGGATTGCATCTGACCTTAAAAAAGCTTTGTCGTTTTATTCAGATGCAGGTGGAAAAGGTGACCCGACAATTTTACAGGAACAAGCTGTTGAATTGATGTTGGAGAAATTAGAAGTCGTTGCTCAAATGTTTCATGGCTTTCCTTACGAAGAATATTTTGAGGCTGAGACTTCTAAAAAACTTTCTATGATTCTTTCTGCGGAAGAACATATTCTTGGCTTAGAAGATGGAAAGAAAAGATACGTTAATGAAGTTACCGCACTTTCAAAATCATTTGCCATTGCAATTCCACACGAACAAGCCATGGATGTTAAAGAAGAAGTTGCATTTTTTCAGGCAGTAAAAGCACGTTTGGCGAAATTTGTCGGAACCGGAGCAGGCAAGACCGATGAAGAAATTGAAACAACAATCCGTCAGGTAATTGACCAGGCATTAGTTTCAGAACAGGTAATTGATGTGTTTGATGCAGCCGGAATTAAGAAACCGGACATTTCCATTTTATCAGAAGAATTTCTTTTGGAACTTAAAGGAATGGAGCACAAGAATGTTGCAATGGAAGTTCTTAAAAAATTGCTCAATGACGAGATTAAAACACGTTCTAAAAAGAATCTGGTTAAGAGTAAAACATTAATGGAAATGTTGGAAAATTCCATTAAAAAATATCACAACAAGATTTTGACTGCTGCTGAAGTAATTGACGAACTAATCAAGATTAGTAAGGAAATCGTCAATATGGACAATGAAGCAACACAACTTGGACTAAGTGAATTTGAATACGCATTTTACACTGCAGTTGCCGACAATAAAAGTGCAAGAGAATTAATGGCAAAAGACAAATTGAGAGAACTTGCCGTAATTCTGACTGAAAGAGTAAAACAAAACGCATCAATTGACTGGACGATAAAAGAAAGTGTTCGTGCAAAATTGAAAGTAATAATAAAACGGACATTGAGACAATACGGTTATCCACCGGACATGCAAAAACTGGCGACTGAAACTGTATTGAAACAAGCGGAATTGATTGCTAACGAATTGACAAATTAACAAAAGATTAAATGTTTTCAGAATTAGATAAATACAAAAACAAAGGACATTTCTTTTTTGAGAAAGGCAAAAACCTGAAATACGTTTCCAAAGATGTTCCCGATTTACCAGGAGTTTACTACATCTTGCGACTATCAAAGGGTAAGATAGACTTGGTTTACATTGGAAAATCGGGTACAATTCAGCAAAACGGTAGGTTTAAAGAGCAATTATTAAATGGCAGATTAAATAACAAACAAGAAGGAATTAAACGCGAAGATTTCTTAAACGAAAAGTGTATTCAAGAAAATATTGACGCACTTGATATTTATTGGTTTGTAACCTTTGACAATAAAAATCAGGATTTGCCAGGATTTGTGGAAGGGACAATTTTGCAACGATACTTTGAAGTATATGGGAAATTGCCACCTTGGAATAAAGAGTATTGAAATGTCCAACACTAAAGCCATACACATTGCCAAGTCGCACAAGCCGACACGCAAACCAAAACTTGTCAAAGAGTGTGCCTGCCCCAACATGGATATTTCGGAGCATGCTGCCCCCCCTGAGCCCGGATAGAAATAATTGGATAAAAATACTATGTTGATACAACAAGTATGACGTTCCGGCGGATACTGGGTAGTGTTACATATAGTGTGTCTGAGGAATCCTGTCCTCTTTGAGTAGCTTTGCATTGTAAAGTTACATTTTTTTTATTTCTTTTGTAACCTTTTATACTAACATAAGCATCAATTATTCAATGCCATTGTAAATAAATAAAAAGCAAGAAAAAATGAACGAGTATTCCTTAGTGTTACCAATTGTAAAAATGATATTGTCTGACTGGGACGAAATAGATATAAATTATTATTTCAAAATGGCGTATGGAGATATAGATATGAGTATTGCTATAGAAACAAATGATAAAACAATTGCAAGACAAATAGCAAATGAGGTAGTATCAAAAATGCGTGCATTAAAAAAATAAAATAATGGAATTATGACTTCCCTTAAAATTGAAATTCGTGTTACTTCTGAAATTATTTACCAAGATGGTCATAGAGAACCTGGAAAACATATAACATATTTTGATAGTATAGCATATTCCAAAGATGCAGGTGAAAGAATTATCAGGATGCAAAATCGAATTTTAAATCAACTTCATCAACGTAACTTAGGTTCTTTTGGCAGAAGCTTTATTCGTCTTTTTACCGAACCGATGGTTGATATGAGGAAAAATATAAAAGAAAAAATTGAATATAACGTAAGTTATTATGCTCACGGACAATCTGATGATGGATACACAAAAACAATAAATGATTCATTTACTATTACCAAACCACTCTAATTAAATTCTTTGGGAGAAACCAAATTAAATTAAAAGTCAGTAGGTAAAGGGGAGTCTCACCCCTAAACCTCCCACAGAACCGTGCTTGAAAGTCTCCCTTCACACGGCTCTTCATGACAAAGACTATCCATCTTCGCTGATAATCTCACCCCATATTGACCCACCCATTTCAGTCTAAACTGACCCACCCTACAGGCGGAATCTGAAACATGTTTTCTTTGGTTGAAAAACAAAGAAAATGGCAGAAAAATAAAACACTGCCCTATTCCGGTGCACAATTCCGCATTTTTTCTTACCTTTCTTGTATTAAAAACCAATAAGCCGGCAAAGCACATGCAGGCGAAACGTTGTGCAGCATTAACAAATAAAGGCAATGAAAGGAAAAGACACTTTTACTGAAAGCGAAATATCAGAATTAAGAAGTCTGATAAGAGAAAGAATAAAAGCAGATAGAACTCGACAAAAAGGAATTAGGGCCAAAATGAGAAGAATCGGCTTTTATGGCTCAGATGACTTTGAAATAAATGATTTACATCCGGCTGACTTTGAAAGATTAATAAGCTCAGGTAGAGTGAAAATTTTAGGACGAAAAAACCAACCGAAAACCACTCCAAAAAAAGGAACTAAAAGAATTGACGAGCCAATAGTTAAAAGCAAATTAACCGACAACTTCACGCTTTTTGACCCTTCTAAGAATTCTTCAAATGATATACCCGACAATCCAGGTAACTATATCGTTTGTTTGAAAAAGGGTTCAAAATTGCCTGACATTGGTGTGGCCTGTGAAATGAAAATATACCAAAATCTTAATGTTATATACACAGGGATTGCAGGTAAAAGTTTAAGGAAACGTGACTATAGACAACATTTTACAGGCAACAATGCAGGCAGTTCTACTCTTCGAAAATCTCTTGGTTCTTTGTTTGGTTATTCAAAAATTGCAAGAGACAAAGACCCAAGTAATGGAAAAACTAAATTCAAGGAAAATGACGAAATTAAATTAAGTGAATGGATGAAATCAAACCTTGTTCTTTACTTCAAGAGTAATTTAAACCCTAACTTATTAGAAGATGAATTGATTAAAGAACTTAATCCTCCATTGAATTTGAGTAAGAATAACAATAATGAAAATATAGAGTATAGAAGTAAACTTTCAGAATTAAGAAGTAAAATATAACGCTGCACAATAAGCAGGAATACGAGCGGACCCGCTGGCGCGCGTCTATGCCTGAAATCCCTCCGCCAGCGAGAGGTATCTGATGGCTTAAAGCCAACCGGCCGGGTGGAGATGAGTGTTTGGGAAGTGGTGGTGGGGTGATGTTATGATTAATTGGCATGCTTACATGTGTTCTTAAAATCTTTATCTAGGATTTTAGGTATTTCTCTTACATAAACATAACTGCTCCCATCTATATACTCAACCCCAACCTTTGTTATTTCGATGCAGCTTATGGTATTATTATACCATGCATTTTCCCAAAATGATATCATATGTGGATTTTCTGGTTCAACAGGACCTGTAACTTTACCTGTGAATGAAGACCGCCCATTTATTTGACATGATACGATATCTTCTACGCTATTATAAGGCACAACCGTAAAATAAATATACTTGATTGCTTTGGAGGATGTATTTAACCATTCAATTGAAAAACTTACTCCGTCAGCGGAATTAACATCTTCAATTTTTACATTTCTTATCAGCAAACTCTGACTATTTTTTTGTGATTTTTTTACTATGCGGCTAACTAATACTTTACTATTCTCTTCCCATTCGCATGCTGAAAATTTATCTACATAACCAATCTTATCATTAGATTTAACAACAAAATTTCCCCTAACATAATCGATGGCTTCATATTTCTTTATAATACTCCCCAAAATTCAGACCACGGGTTAAGTTGAAAAACAATTAATTTTAACCGTGGAATTATGAAAGCAAAAAGAAGAAAATTTACGGCGGCTTTTAAAGTCCAGGTAGCCATTGAAGCGCTCCGGGAGCGTGAGACACTGGCCGAGCTCTCAAAGAGGTTTGAGGTTCATCCCAACATCATTTCCAAGTGGAAGCAGGAGTTTCTTTCGCGGAGTGCAGAGATCTTCGAGACCCAGCCACCGGAGCAGAACCTGGAGGCGGAGAAGGAGAAGTTGCATGCGGTGATCGGGAAGTTGCAGGTGGAAAACGAGTGGCTAAAAAAAATTTCAAAAAGGGCCGGACTGTGAAAGAGTTGCAAGGTTATATCACACAGGATGAGAAGCTAAGCATTCGTCAGCAATGTGAGTTGATCGAGATCAGCCGGAGCAATGTGTACTATCAACCTGTGGGTGAAAGCCAGGAGAACCTTCAGATCATGCGCCTGATGGATGAACATTACCTGGAGCATCCTACCGAAGGGGTATTGCAGATGCAGGATTTTCTGTTTTTGTGTGGGTTTCTGGTCAACCACAAGCGGGTGCGCCGCATGTTGCGCAAAATGGGGATCATGGCTATCTATCCGAAACGCAACCTGAGCAAGCTGGGACATGCAAAGTATATTCGGCCTTATCTGCTCCGTAATCTAAAAATAGACCATCCCAACCAGGTATGGGCCATTGATATCACGTATATTCCCATGACGCACGGCTTCATGTACCTGACGGCCATTATAGACGTCTACAGCCGGTTTGTGGTGGGCTGGGATGTATTTAACAGTCTGGATGCAGAAAACTCCCTGGACGTCCTCAAGCGGGCAATAGCTATCCATGGGAAGCCTGAGATCATAAACTCGGATCAGGGGAGCCAGTTTACATGCGCACTATGGACGGAATATTGTGACAATGAAAACATAAAGATCAGCATGGATGGTAAAGGCAGGGCGATTGATAACATCTTTATCGAAAGGCTTTGGCGGACCGTCAAACAGGATTACGTTTATATGCACCCGGCAGAAAACGGTTCGGATCTTTACCGGGGGTTGAAAAGTTTCTTTGACTATTACAACACCACTAAATCTCACCAGGGCATTGGACGGATAGCGCCCGAAAAACTTTACAGAAAGGCAGCATAGTTATGAACAAAAGAAAAAAGAGCCAAAAAAGAAAAGCTGTTAATATCGAGGATAACTCTTCGAGTTATCTCCCGAGATTAACAGCAGAATCAACAATAACAATGTTTTTAATTTCAATTAAGAAAACTAAATTCGTGGTCTAAGAAATGGGGAGTACTAAACTTTTCTATAGGAAATGCTTTATAGACTTCACTGAAAGAATCAGGGGTCTTATGTATTGTTCCTGAACACAAGCTTATAAAAACTTTAGCACTATCTGGTTTAATTTCTACTGGAGAATATTCTGATTCATACACCCAGGTTTTATCTGGAAACACGATAATTTTTGTTCCATTCTCTAAAGTAGCTTTTTGTTGCCCGATTGAAATTATTATTAAAAGACAAAATAATGATGTAAGTAAACTCCTCATGTCTTAATATCCTTTTAGAATAATATTGAAAGAATTATATTTATGACTCTGCTCATAACTAATTTTCAGGATCCCCCGATTGATTAAACTGGGATTATTTATCTTTACGATATTAAAAAAAAAACATGAAGAACAAAACCTTTTTTTTTCATAGTACAATACTAAACATAATATTGCTATTATTTATCATCTTTGTTTGGGGGTGTAATCATGAATCTAACGACTCATCACATTCTGATACAGATACATCAATGACTACATCAGACAAACTATCAAGTACCCAAATAAATGATATTTCGAAACGGATTGGCGGAACACCTTCAACCATTGAACAACAAGATGTTGAACTCAAGTCTTCATTAGATAATGAAAATTTTAGAATAATTGAAGAAAAGGAATATAATAGCAGCGAGTGCATTCTTCGGATTAGGGTATCAGAACAATTGGATAAAAATCAATTAACAGAAATTGCACAACTAATAAGAACTGATTATCACAGTTATAAACGATTATTAATTTTTTATTTGCTACCCGAAATGGAAATTACTGATGGGGCATGGGCAACAAGTCATTTTAACCCCAATTTGGAAGTTAAAATATTGGGCACACCTGAAGAGCAAAAAGCACGAATTGAAAAAAAAGTTGATAAAAAATCTGATTGTGACCCATCAAATTTTTATTCATATAAAAATTATCAGAGCCACATATGGAAATATGTTGACCAAAAAACAAATTTAGGAAGTGGTTGGGGTAGGTTTGTAACCTCAACGGATGATATAAGGATAAGTTCCTACGGTAATGGTTATTATAAAATCGATATCTATGAATATAATGCCAGCCATCCAGACATTACTATTAAACTAAAATATTCCCACAAGAGTTTATCGGGTTACTATTATGTTCCATGTGGTGATAATGAGTATATTATCAAAGAGAAACTGAAAATTGTAGAATGTGTCGGAAAATTAAGTGATATGGCTACTGGCAAACGTGGTTCAATTATTTATTTTATATATCAAGATGATGAATCATATTCTGAAAAAGGGATAGCTTATAAGTTAAAAGGATAGATAGAACTTATCAAGCACAGTTATATATTCCCCCGGTAAGTGCATCTTCCTTCAGCCAATCCCTGCCGGATCTACATGGCAAACACTACAACTTCTTGCTTTGGGACGTCGGTATGCTGTGCTACCTTATCCGGTTTGCAATGCCTCATATCCGGTTTCTGTTCGTCAGTACCGGCTTTTGCAGTCCCGCTTCCTTCAGTGAATGGATCGCTCCAAACCACCTTGCGGCTTGCTATGGGTTCGGGCCGTTAATCCCGCCCCTGAGGGACTTACACCCTCCTGATAATTAATCAGCGCATTAACTCGTGTAGCCTGAAAATAAATTTGTACTTTTAATCTTTTTTCAACAGCTTACACAAGTGTGTGCGCTGAATGCATCCCGATAAACCGGTACAGGCTATGCAGGGCACACACATATGGTATAGTGCATGCGGGTTTCAGAGGTTTTCGGGCGTTAGTAGCTCGTAAAATAGGTCGGTGTAAACTGATAGGAAATCGCCTCGTAATGCCGCACGACACCATACCATCAAACGTTGTATGCCATGCAAGAAAAGACAGTAGACAATATTTAGTATGATTGAAAGTGATTTAAATCTTATAAGGAAATTAGAGGAGAAAAGAAAAGCTCATTATTTATCTCTTAAAGAAAACAAAGATAAGTCTCATGAGATTGTTGGAGAACAAATCTATAGCAAGCAATCATCTCATTTTATCTTTGAATTAATCCAAAATGCAGAAGATGAAGAAGCTACAGAAGTTAATATTTCACTGAATGACGATTCTTTAATATTTGAGCACAACGGAACTCCTTTTTCGATTCAAGATATTGAGGCAATAACCACTTTTGGAAACAATGAAAAAAAGAAATTAAAAGCGAATGCGATAGGTAGATTTGGAATTGGGTTTAAATCCGTTTTTTACGTAACAGAAAGCCCCGAGATTCACTCAGGCTATTTTAACTTCAGATTAAAACATTATATTATTCCTGAAATCATTGATGGTGAATTTTCGGAAATTACAAGGATAACACTACCATTTAAGAAAAAGAGAAGAACAAAAATAATCAGAGGCATTGAAGAAGCTTTAAGTAATTTAGATTATTCTTATTTATTGTTTCTTAATAATATCAAAACAATTAATTGGGAGACCGGAGACAATGAAGGGAGATTAAGTCTGAAATCAAGGAAATTTCGAAAATCTGATTTAAGACTAATAGAGGTATCCACAGACGGTGAGCCTGATTACTACATTTCAATCAAGTCAAACTATAAAATCGGCAATAAAAATCTGCTAATAAAGATCGCATCTAGAATTATAAGAAAGCGAAAAACAATTATATTCGAAGAAATTGAAGATTCTCCATTGTTTGCATTTTTCCCAACTGAAAAAGATACATCATTACCATTTTTAATCCATGCCCCCTTCCTAACAACAGCAGCAAGAGATAACATTACTGAAGATATAAGAAATGATAAGTTAATCAAGGCGTTGTCTCAATTGTTTATCAAAAAAATAGAACAGCTCCAACTATTAGGACTTATTAATTTGAATACATGGAGAATTTTTCCTTGCAATTCAGATTACAATAACAATGAAATTTATGATGTCTTTTATGAATCTTTATTAAAGCATCTACATAAGCAAAAAACTGAAATCATACCAACTCAAGACAAGAACTTATCTCATATAAAAGATGTAATGTTCTTCACAAATTCAAGCCTGCCAAAATTATTGGATGGTAATGATATCATAAGTCTTTTTAAAAAAAGTAAATGGTTGTTTACCAAATCTATCAGCTCTGAAATATCTCATGTTAAGGATTTTTTTCAAGATGATTTAAGTATCCCATCTTATGGATTGCAAGATTTCTGCGAGATTGCAAAGGATTCGTTTTTTAAGAGTAAAGAAGATAATTGGTTAATCGAATTCTATAATATTATTAGTGATAATAGTTCTTTATGGATAACGAATCGTTATGGTAATGATGGAGTTCTGAGATATAAGAAATTCATAAGAACTGCCACTAATAAAATGGTTGCACCATTTGATAGAAATGGAATTCAAAACGTTTATTTACCTTCCAAAAACAGTAGTGAATATCCCGTTGTAAAAAGTTTATTTACAGAAAATAAATCTTCAAGGAAGCTATTTACAGCAATCGGGCTCAAAAGACCAAATATTGTGTCCGAAGCAATACAGTTTGCGATTCCTAGAATAACTCAACATCAAAAGATTTACAGTAAATACAAAAATGACCTTGATATAGTTCTAAAAGCGTTCAGAAAATCTGAAACAGAAGAGGAAGAGCAAATAATTGAGGCTCTTAAAGAAAAATCTTGGTTGCCAGCAAAGAATCCAATAAGTCGTAAAATTGAATTGTTTCGACCAGAAGAGATTTATTACCCTAACAAAGAGTTAAAAACTTATTTAGGAAAAACCAAAACTGCGAAATATCTTGAGACAAAGTATTTGTTAAATGGGAAATACCAGTATCGATTAAAGGAACAGTTTCAACAACTTGGGTTATTCTTTATTCCAAGGAGATATTACTTAAACGAGGATGATGTTGTATTTGAGAATAATGAAAACAGAAACTCAAATAATTGGAATGATGATGGAGATAATCTTGAAGGATTAAAGGAATTTTTGTCAAAGAAAATAGACAAGAGAAAAAGTATTTTACTTTGGAATATCCTACTTGAATGCAGGAAAGAATGGGGCGATATAAATTATTCTGATACAGAATTTATACAGTTATTAAAAAAGAAAAGGTGGGTTTTCGATAAATATAATATTAGAAGAAAACCTGATGAATTGACTATTTCAGAATTAGACGAAGCCTATGGTTCCGATTTAGAATCAGGTATGCCTCTACATGTCGCATTAGAATTTGCTGAAGATGAAATCAGAGAGTTCGAAGAATCACATGGGGTAAAAGCTATTCCATTAGATGAATTTGAAAAGTTGAAGCGAGAAAAGGAGGAACTGGAAGAAGAAATAAAACGACTAAAAGCTAAATATGAACCTTCTAATGATGAAGACAACGATGAAGAACTTCCAGAACTGGATGATGTTGATCTAAATAATGAAATATCTGATGAGGATATTGATGATAACGAAGAAGACATTCCCGATGGCCACCAAGGAACACAAAGCAATATTAACGGTCAACAAGGCGGATTTTATGGAGGAAGAATACTTCATGGCTCACCTACAAAGCGTCAACAAACTACAGGCAACAGAGGAGAAGAATATGTTTTTAAGTTATTACAAAAGAAATATCAAAACGATAGAAGCATAAAGATAAAGGAACTAAATAAAGATGAAAAAATTGGAATTGGATGCGATTTCATAATTGAGAAAGACAACGAAGCTCATATTCTTGTTGAAGTTAAGTCGACTGAAGGTGGTTATGAGAATACATTTTCTTTAAGTAAAAAGCAGTGGGCAGAAGCTATTAAATCACATATTAATAGCAACCTAGTTCCTTATCACGTTTATTGTGTCTATTATGCAAGATCAAAGAAACCAAAACATAAGCTAATAAAAGATCCAATAGACTGGATGCTTAAAAGTAAGATGAGAGTCTTGGAATTGCCATTTTGGATTAAGATAAATGAATAAAGCACGGGCATACAATCGAGTAGGCGGCCCCGGCCAGGGATAGCCGGGGTGCGCCTCTCACACCATCCCGCCTGAGGCGGGACGGTTCATCAAACAATGGGGAACAGCGTAGGGGTAAATTTATGAGGGGCAACCTTCTGATACCATGTTAGCATGGATTCATATCCCCTCTTGAAAAGTACATTAACGGTGATCGTAGTGTTCAGAATCGATAGTGTTTCAAAAAGTGTGTCTGTAAAGTATCCCTTCTACCAACTGATAATCTCACCCCATATTGACCCACCTGTTTCAGTTGAAACTGACCCAGGCGTTTCACTCCAAACTGACCCACCCTACAGGCGGAATCTGAAATATGTTTTCTTTGGTTGAAAAACAAAGAAAATGGCAGAAAAATAAAATACTGCCTTATTCCGGAGCAAAATCCCACATTTTTATCTTACCTTTCGTGTATTAAAAACCAATAAACCGGCAAGGCACATGCCGGTGGAACGTTGTATGGCATACAAACAGACTGCATCACAAATAAAATAACATGGATTTAAAAGATATACAAAGACATATTGACCAAGCGATGAACGGGCATAACAATCGGCCGATTCCTGAATTCGAAGGATACTCGCCTTTTGAGATGCACAAGATTTTACATTTTACTTTCGCAATTGATAGTCCCTTAAAATTGCAAAAATTATCTGGCACTGATTATAAAGAGATTCCGATACTTAACCAGATTAAGTATTTAACCGATTTGATTGACAAAAACGGAGAGATTAAACTAACAAACAAGGGATTTTTACCGACAAAGATAGTATCAGACCTCTATAGTCAAGGATTCCTAAAAGATGCACACATTGAAAAAGGGATCTCAAAATTGTACAAGGAGACTGACTCGATGACAATAAATCTCACTCGGATTTTGGTTGAACTTGCAGGATTGATTAAAAAGAGAAATGGGAAAATAAGTTTAACAAAATCATCCCAAAAGATTCTTGGAGATAACGAGGAGTTATTGCGACAGGCATTTTTGACCTTTACGAACAAGTTTAATTGGGCCTACTATGACGGATATGGTGAGAACCATATCGGACAACTTGGTTATGGGTTTTCGTTGATTTTGCTATCAAAATATGGACAAGAAAAGCGACCAGATTCTTTTTATGCTGAGAGATATTTTAAAGCTTTTCCTCAACTTTTAGACTCAATTGAACCAACTTATGGGACTGTGGAAAGTTATTCATCCAGATGTTATTCTGTTCGGACTTTCGAGAGATTTTTAGATTACTTCGGTGTGATTAAAATTGATAAGCAAGGCAAAGGACTTGATTCGATAAAACATATAACAAAAACAAACTTATTTGATAAATTAATAAAATGCACGCCACACAATCGAGTAGCCGGCCCCGGCCATGGTTGACCGGGGAGCGCCGCTCACGTATTAACCCGCTGCAATGAATTGAAAACTAAAGCATGAAAATAAATTGGTATTTTTAAACTTTTTCAACAGCTTACAGCAGGTGTGTGCACTGCATGCATCCCGATAAACCGGGACAGGCTATGCAGGGCACACACATTATATAAGAACAATAACGGGTGAAGTGGTAAAATCAAGGTCTGTGGATTTATATAACTTTTGTAGCGGTGGACAGGTAATCGCAGTGGACAGGTAATCGCTTTGAAATCCGCTACTGCTCTTATACTTGACCGTTAGCGGCAAGTTTGACCGAAAAAATTGGGCAACACTTACAGACAAAACATAGAATATGGCTGAATCTGGAATAAGTATTATCTTTTTAATCCTATTAGGCATAATTGCTTTATTCATATACTTTTTACCCACAATTATTGCATCGGGCAGAAATGCTACTGCAACGTTTTTGATATTCTTAGTAAATCTATTTGGAGGTTGGACTATTGCGCTTTGGATTTTTGTTTTTATTTGGGCGTTTTGTGCTAAAAAGAAATGACAAGAAGAACAAAAATAAATAAAAAAAAAGGCATTGTTATTGTAACGGTTCTGCTTATAATAACCGTATTTATTGTAAATGAAAATTTAATCTCATTCTCAACTGATAAGGAATATTATACTGCAACAACGGACTTAAATGTAAGAACTGCTGCAGGTACACAATACTTGGTAATTTTTACATTACAGAGAGGAAATGAAGTTGAAGTATTGAAAAAAGAAAACAATTGGTATCAAATCAAGTATTTTGAAAAAAAAGGGTATGCCTATTCTGAATATTTAGAGTATAGTAGAACTGAACAGAATACAAGTTTTCAATCTTTTAATAAAAAAATCTCATTCATTGGCAAAGGAATTATCGCCTTCATCATCCTGGTTGTTAGTTTATTAATATATAGAAAAGTACGAGACACACAACTGTTGAGAACAGTTACGAAAACAAAAAGAGGTACACGGTCAGAAAGAGATTTAGTTGTTAAACTTTTAAAATACGGCATACCAGCAAAAATGATTTTTCACGACTTGTATGTATGTAAGAAAAACGGTGAAATTTCACAGATTGACTTGGTAGTTTTAACAGAGGCAGGAATAATTGTTTTTGAAATTAAAGATTACAGTGGCTGGATATATGGAAATGGAAATCAGTCTCAGTGGACTCAAGTTTTAGCATATGGTAAAGAGAAATATCGTTTCTTTAATCCTATAATGCAAAACAATAAGCATATTAGTGAATTGAAAAAAAACCTGAATCTTTATAATAATGTACCATTTTATTCAATAGTATTATTCTATGGTGATTGCGTGTTGAAAGAAGTTAACTATGTTCCCAAAGGAACTTTTCTTGTGAAATCAAATAGACTTAAAGACGTTTTGAGAATCATTTTAAAACAGAATAAGACTATCGAATATGGTAATATAAATGAAATGCTTGGAATGCTAAAGGAAGCTGTAGAAAATGGAGAATCTAAGGAAAATCAAATCAAGCATATCGAAAAAATCAAGGATATGATTGGAAAGGAAAGAATATTTGAATAATAACAAAACCAGCAGCTAGTCGAGTACCCGGCCCCGGCCATGGTTGACCGGGGGGCGCCGCTCACGTATTTACCCGCTGCAATGAAATGAATCTACCCATCCGCCATATTGAATACAAAGATAGCAATTTTTACAAAAATTCTTATATTTGCATCTTAATTGTGAGCTTAAAACTCACCTAAAGGATATGAATAGAGGTATTTCATACAGATCTTCAGAGCTTTTGGATGGACTTATCAGCCGGAAAATTGAATTCTTTACCTTGAAGGAAGCAACGGAAATCCTTTCCGGCAGGGACAACACAACTGTACGAAAACTTCTCAGCGATATGACAAAGAGGGGTGTGATTATGCGTATCAAGGAAGGCTTATATCACCGTATTCCTTACGAACAAAAACCGGATCAATACATACCGAACTGGCACCTGACCGCAGAAGCCATGGTAAAGCCCGGGAAATATTATGTCGGATTTTACAGTGCCCTGGATATTCACGGATTGATCACACAACCATCCATGGTAGAGCAGGTGGTTACACATGAACAGGTGAAGCCCAAAGTCCGACAAGTAAAGAATGTCCGGTTTGAATTCATCACTTTGAGCAAAAACCGGTTCTTTGGCTACAAAAAGCACTGGGTTGACGACTTTCACAAGGTAAACTGCAGCGATCTCGAAAAGACATTCCTGGATTGTCTTTACAAACCGGACTATGCCGGAGGCATTACTGAAATAACCAAAGCACTGTACAAAAGCAGAGAAAAACTGCAACCAACAAGATTTCAGGAGTACCTTTCAACATTCAATACTCAGGCCGTATATAAACGGCTTGGTTTTATAATTAGCACCCTTGAGCTTTACCCGGAATTACAAAAATTCATTACCGGAAAAATTTCATCATCATACGCTCCATTAGATCCGTCACTTGACAAACATGGGAACTACAACTCAAAATGGGGCATCATAGACAATATTGATTTTAAAACAGTTCTTGACTCAATAAAAACATAGATCGTTGATCCAACCAGGAGAAATACAATCTATAGCCGGAAAGGAAGGCGTACGAGACACGCAAATTGAAAAGAATTATGTCATTTCCTGGGTTACCTATGGCATTGCAAACAATTCATTCTTAAAAGAGAACCTGGTTTTCAAAGGCGGCACGGTGCTGAAAAAGGTATATTTCCCTGATTACCGTTTTTCGGAAGACCTTGATTTTACTTTCACAGGAAAAGACTTTGATATTGAGGCCATAAAAGTCTCCTTCAACGAATTGATCAAATGGGTATATGAGGAATCCCGGATTTCGCTGTCGGTTCAGAATGAAACACAGTATGAAACCGGGTACTTAAATTTCTATCTTGCCTATACCGGACCATTAGGCGGAGCGGGAGCCAATAAGGATATCAAAGTTGACATCAGCCAGGATGAACTGATCTGCAACCCACCAGAAGAAAAGAAAATAATCAATACATATTCAGACCTTGAAGAAGAATACAGCATATTCTGTTACTCACTCGGAGAAGTGATTGCGGAAAAGATGCGTTCTATTATGCAGCGTACTGCTCCCAGAGACATTTACGACCTCTGGTACATGTTTGAAGTAGATGGACAGAACATTGAAGATCATGTTTTCGCCTTTCAGGACAAGACAAAGCATAAGGGCTATGATCCAAAAGAATTGACCAAAGTGATCGAACAAAAGGAAAAAACCTTTGCAAAACACTGGAAAGATCACCTGTCAAATCAAATGACCGGAATACCGGATTTTAATGATGTATGGCGGGAATTAGGAAAACATTGGAGAAAATTTCAGAAATTCATTGAATAGAAAGCCAACGCTGTTTTACACATTGTCGTGCTCGTTCCTGCGCGCGTCTATGCCTGAAACCCCTCCGCCGGCGGGTGGTATCTGATGGCTTAAAGCCAAACGGCCGGGTGGTCCCTCCCCCGTTTACACGGGGTCGGGATGACATTTTCGAATATCGTTCAATCACTCAATCGTTCAATCGCGAAATCACATTGGACTGCCCCGGGAACTCGGTGGTTTCAGTGTTTCAGTGTTTCAGTGTTTCAGTGTTTCAGTGTTTCAGTGTTTCAGTGTTTCAGTGTTTCAGTGTTTCAGTGTTTTAGTGCCTGCCCCGATTACTCGGGGTTTCAGTGTTTCAGTGTTTCAGTGTTTCAGTGTTTTAGTGTTTCAGTGTTTCAGTGCCTGCCACGATTACTCGGGGTTTCAGTGCTTGCCCCGAGACCTCGTGGGTTTCAGTGTTTCAGTGTTTCAGTGTTTTAGTGCTTGCCCCGATTACTCGGGGTTTTAGTGCTTGCCCCGAAACGTAGGTGGTTAAAGGGTTTTTCGCGAGACGGGGAAAATGGATAATGGATAACACCGAATCGACAATCTTCCGCGCAGCGGAAGCCCCATTCCGTATTTTTTTCTTATCTTTCGTGTATTAAAAAACCATAAGCCGGCATGGCACATATCTGTGACACGCTGGCAGCAATAATGCATATGAATGAAACTGACAAACAGAGGCATCATAATATTAATCCTATCAATTGCAATAATCCTGAGATTTTTTAACTATCTCGAAATTCCTTTTACCCATGACGAGTTTAGTGCATTGTTTCGTTTGAATTATGACAGCCTTTCAGAACTAATAGAAAAAGGCATTATTATTGACGGACACCCTGCCGGGATTCAGGTTTTTTTATATTACTGGACAAAATTATTTGGCTACCAGGAATGGATTGTAAAACTGCCGTTTACCGTTTTTGGTGTATTGTCGGTTTATCTAATATACATTATTGGGAAAAAGTGGTTCAATGAGACTGTCGGACTTATATCTGCTGCATATATGGCCAGCATTCAGTTTACAGTCATGTATAGCCTGATAGCCAGGCCGTACATAAGCGGGATGTTCTTCTCATTGCTCATGATCCACTATTGGAGTAACCTTATGCTGAAGCCCGGCAAAGGTTTTAATAAAAATAGTTTGCTGTTTATAATCTCTGCATCTTTATGTGCCTACAATCACCATTTCAGCTTACTGTTTGCTGCAATTGTAGGGATAAGCGGTGTTTTTTTCATTCAAAGAAAGTTATTGATAAAATATTTATTATCCGGGCTGATAATTTTCATTCTGTATATCCCTCATTTAAAAATTTTCTTCTATCAATTGAATATCGGTGGTGTTGAAGGATGGTTGGGAAAGCCCCGGAATGACTTTCTTATCGAATTTATTTACTACATCTTTCATTATTCGCCACTGGTAATCGCCTTAACCCTTGCAATAATCTTGTTTGGATTATTATATTCGAAAAAAAATGCTGTTAACATAAAGCTGATAGCATTGTCGTTTGCCTGGTTTATTATTCCATTTTTAATTGGGTTTTTCTATTCACGGTATTTAACTGCCGTACTGCAATACTCTGTATTGATTTTTAGTTTTCCATTGTTGTTTTTTGTCCTGTTTGGATTTATTAAAAAACAAAGTACATATGTCAACTTAATATTAGTTTCGGCAATCCTTGTAACCAATGTTATAACCCTAATTTATAGCAGGAAACATTATGAGATGTTTTTCAGATCTGCTTATGAATACATACTGACAGATTACTGGAATATCAAAAAGGAAAGCAGTAATACTGTATTTATAATTGATTCTCACGAAATAATATCAGACTATTACATTTCCAGATTAAATATTGATACAGGCTTTGTCCAATATTCCAACTCCTTTCAGAATATTAAAGAATTCAAGACCTATCTTGAGAATGTAAAAGATACGTATGATAAATTATTTCTGGGTTGCTTGTCTTCAGCCTCACCGAACATCGTTCCCCTGGTTCAGGATTATTTCCCCGATATTGAAATTCAAAACAACTACTTTGGAGGAACAACCTATTTGTTTTCAAAACAAGCCGCTACAACGATAAATACAATTAATTATCTGAGTTTCGATTCTGCTATGCCGGAAAACTGGAATTCAATAGATACCGCAAGAATAATTTCAATAAATGACACTACAAGGGACAATGCTTTTTTGATGGATGGTGATATTGAATGGGGGCCAACATTTTCAGTACCACTCAATGATATTATAAAAAATGATAATAATTTCATTGATGTATCCGTGAAAGTAAGTACTAAGGAAAATTTGGACGGAGTGATATTGGTTGCTTCATTAGAATCAAGTGCTGAAATGATCTATTGGGGCGGAACCGAGTTCAATGATTTTGTTTTGCCGCAACAAGAAGAATCCGAATGGTTTATGGTTCATCACTCCATTAAATTGTCTGACATATACCTGAAATGCAATGATATTTTTATAAAAATTTACATTTGGAACAAAGGCAAAAAGAATTTTATTTTTGATGACTTTACGATTAGCTTAAGAGAAGGGAATCCTGTTATTTACGGGTTGTATGAGAGAATATAAGTTTCAGTTGCTTATTGTCAAGGCTTCGTGCGGCGCCAGCCTGCCTTGAAGTTGCGCCCCCCGTGATCGCACGATATCCGATGGCCGGCGTTTGGGGGAACTTACCGGGGAACCGGTTCCATCAGCATCAAAGCTCAATGCCCTTGCCGGCTTCCGCAGTGTTACACTCCGTGTATCAGGGAGGGGCAATCTCCTTTTAGCAGCTTTACAAGGTCCGGAATCAACCCCCCTGGCGCGCGTTGCAGCCTGGAATCCGCTTGTTAAAGGATTAAAGGTGCGGCGGGGGACCCTTCGCTAAAGTTTCTCCTGAACGAAGTGAAGGACTCAGGACAGGCTCCGGGACGGGGAAAATTGAAAATTGTCAACACCGAATCGTCAATCTTCCGCGCAACGGAAGCCCCATTATGCATTTTTTTCTTACCTTTCGTGTATTAAAAACCAATAAGCCGGCAAGGCACATGCCGGCGGGTCGCCTTTTGCAGCATCCTGGTTTTTTTCCGTTCATCATCTAAAAAAAACAGCCTATGTCACAAATCTTATCATGGAGGATCTGGCCGCTATATCTGCTCGTCTTCCTTATTGCAGGATCTGCTGTTCCGTCATGCATTTCACCTCCCGAAACCGGTACAGAAGCATTGGAGCCCGGAAATGTTGCGGAAACCGAAGAAAACAAAGCCAGGGTCATTCACTTTTTTAATGAAGTGGTTGCCCAGGGGAATGAAAATGCCGTAAATGAGCTCATCGCACCAAATTGCAGGTATTACGATGCCGGAAAGATCAAAACAACCAATGTTCAGGAGTTCATTGAATATTTGAAAAAAGCCCGTATGCCATTCGAAAGCATTAAAATTGAGATCGATAACATAATCGCGGAGGGAAACCGGGTTGCGGTTCGCTATTCATACCATTCCGTGATTGAAGGGAAACTGATTGAAGTGCCGGCAATGGCCGAATTTCTGACAGAAGATGGGAAATTTGTTGAAATTTGGCGATATATCCCGGCATACAGCAAATAAAAAACAGATGGTGAAGCAGATCCGGATAAAGGTCCCGCAAGAAATGTAATTTTTCAAATCAAACGCAATCTGCGGAGGTAATCAACTGTTACTGCTATTGCCGGAACGTTCCCATTGATAAGTTGCGCACCGGTCAATACCACCGCCATGAAAAAGAAAAAAACCGCCAAATCACTGCATCGCATAATCAATGCATGGATAGATATCGATGCGCAAGCTGATGAAGTCTGGGAAGTGCTCGTGGATTTCAAATCATGGGGATCGTGGAACGCCTTTATTCCAATGGCCGAAGGAACGCTGCAGGCGGGTGAACGCATGCGCATCAGGGTTGTCCCGCCCGGATTGAAACCAATGACATTTAAACCCGTGGTTTACGAAGTAATACCCTGCAAAAAAATTCTCTGGGGCGGAAGTTTTCTTAAGATCATCTACCGTGGCGACCATGCCTTTCTGCTCGAACCTGCTCCGGATGGCAAAACCCGGTTCCGGCAAATTGAAAGATTTACGGGACCAATGGTCTTATTCATGGGCAGTATGATAAAAAAGACCGAAACTGGTTATCATCAAATGAATCTTGCGCTTAAGGAAGAGGTTGAAAAAAAATTCAGGAAATAATATCCACAAGTATTCTTATTAAAGGAAAGCCGGGCAGGCAGCAGCATTTCTGAAAGATTTTTGGTATTTTTACTGTTCGTGTATCTATGAAAATTCAACGGGTAAATCGCCCGCCGGAATTGATAGCTGCCCGCCGGCAGCCAAACAGGGAACGCTGACAAGGGAACATGATTAAAAAAAATAAAGATGACGAAGAAAATATTCCTGACGCTGTCGATGCTGGCGCTGCTTGTTTCATGCCAAAAAGAGAACGACAAGACTGCTGGCGAAATCCCTGACCCCTATGAATGGCCATGGAAAACCGCATTTGTCCACTACCAGAACATTCCCATGTGCATGGGCAGTCATTCTTCCGGATACGAACTCTACTACAAGGATTCATTATTAAGAGAAGAATGTATTCAATTCGGGGGCATCGGGATAGCGGATTCATTATTGATCAATGATTCTGTCCTCCACCTCTTCCTTTCGGGAAGCAACGGAAGTTCCGTTTTAACAACGGCCAGCGGAGGATACAACTGGCAGGAATTCCAAACCGGCCCACCTGGCCTGCAAAAGTTGCATTTCGTTGACACAAAACTCACCTATTGTGTAACGAAAAATCAGAATGATCTGTTTTTTACCGGGATCGGGAAAAGCGACTTATCCGTTTACGGGGATACTTTAGCCAGTGGAATCAATTACATTTTTGACCATGGAACCGATATTGCCGATCGTGATTCAACCGTAATCGGAATAAACGACAGCATAACTTTTGTGATCCTGTTCAGGTGATTTGAATACGCCCGGCTGCCGGTCGATCAGCCATTCCCGCCACCGGCTTTCGGCTGGCACGGCATCAAAACTCAATGCCTTTGCGGGCTTCCACGCCTTTTTGATAGTAATGCTTCACTTCCTGCATTTCGGTGACGAGGTCGGCGGCACGGATCAGGCCCGCGGGGGCATAACGGCCGGTGATGACGATCTCCACATGAGGCGGCCGGGCCCTGAGGGGCTTCATCAGCTCTGTAAAAGTGAATAGCTTATAATAAAGGGCGATGGTGGCTTCGTCCAGTATCACCAGCTGGTGCCTGCCGGCCATAATTATGCCCGACACTTCTTCCAGCCCCTTGCGGGCGGCCTGCACATCGGCGGGCGTTGGCCTGTTCACGATAAAGCAATCCAGGCCATATTGGCGGTAACTTATCCGGGGCGCCAGCTCATCCAGTATCTGATGCTCGGCATAAGGCATTCCCTTTACAAACTGCGCAATGAAAACCTGCATGCCGGCGCCTGCGGCACGCATAGCCATACCAAGGGCCGCGGTGGTCTTGCCCTTGCCGTTGCCGGTTAAAACATGAATATATCCTTTCATGGGATGAAATGATTGATCAATGCCTGTTCAGCCTGCCGGGCCATCTCCCCTCAGGGGATCAATATCCATGGCCTGTCACGACCAGGCGCAGGCTTTCATGCCTGTTGCCTGCGCTGAGCCGTGCAAAATACAGGCCGGCGGGCAATCCTTCTCCATAAAACCAGACCGTATGGGTCCCTGCCGCCTCTACCCTGTCGACCAGCGCCGCAACCTCTTTCCCAAAGATATCGTACACCACCAGCCGCACATGCGCCTGCGCACCCAGGGTATAACGCAGCCTGGCCTTTTGTCCGAAGGGGTTCGGCGCTGCGGTCAGCCCGGCAAATTCCCTGCCGGCCGTAATTTCGCCGGCACCAACGCCGGTGGGGGTAATATAGGAATAGTAAACATCCTGTTCGCCGTTCAGGGTATTGCACCAGGCAAGGTGCGCCCCGCCATCGTCCGACACCATGTGGAAGTAGTCGCCCATCTTCTCCTGCTGGGGCCAGCCCAGGTGGGGGTCGAAGGCCGGCGACAGCTGTTCGTTTACCGACCATGTCAGTCCCTGGTCGACCGAAAAGGAATAGAAGAGTGCCGACTGGTATCCGTTAGAGGGATCGACGCGGGTATCAAGCCAGGCGGCGTCGATACGGCCGTTTGGTGCCACCGACATGGTCCCGAACCACTGGTACCTGCCCGGGGCGGGATCGTCGTTGATACGCTGGGGCGGGTCCCAGCTCAGCCCGCCATCGGTGCTCCTGGCAAACATCACGTCGGCGGGATCGTTGGGCGGGTGCACCACCGAGGCCAGTACATACACATTGCCCCTTCCGGGGCCGTCCGACACATCCACATCTACCCATACCTGCCCCAGCAGGCCCTGCGGGTTCACGGGCGACCATCCCCATACATAGCCGCCCAGGTCAACCGCCGAATAGTCGAGCCATTCGATGGTCGATCCGGGTACCTGCGCATTGTCGGAACGGATGATCATGATATCGTCGTCGTTGCCTCCGCCCACGATATACAATTCCCCTTCGGGGCCGATGGCCAGGGTGCCCCAGTAAGGCGTCCCCGTCACCTGTATGCAGGGCTCATAGCTGATCCCCAGGTTGGTGGAACGCGTGAAAAATCCCGGGTAGCACCAACTGTAGAATCTTGTCCAGAACGAATAATTATGGCCCGTTCCGGCACCCCCCGATCTGTCGATGCGCATCCACTGCTTATCGCCCCCATGGGCAAAGGTGCCGTTATCCCATTCAAAGCCGTCGCTGGTGGTTTTAAAGACGGTACAAAAGAAATCCTCGGATGATGTAACCGAAAGGCTGTTGTAGTAGAAGCAGCCGTCGGCATCCACATCAAGGACGGGGTCGGAGCGGAATGCCCCGGGCTGTATGGATCCGGGGAAGGTCCAGCTTTGTCCGCCGTCGGTTGAATAGCCATAGCCCGCCTGCCTGAAGGAGCTGCCCACATCGTCGAACTGCCGCCATCCCATCATCATGCGGTCAGGATTGGTCGGGTCAACGGCTATGGTGGGCTCATTGGCGGCATCGCCCAAAATGTTGTTCCCGTCGGCGTTCACATTGACCTGTGTGGTAAAGATGCCGCTGCCTGTGTATTTATATGCCGGCGAGGTTTCGGCTTTTTCAGGCCGGGAATACTCCGAGCGGGCATCGGGCACCTCAAAGTGCATTTTTTGTTTTTCAGGGATTTCGCGTTCCTGTGCCGGCAGCGATGCCGTAAATGCCAGGGCCATAAGCAGCAAAAGGCTTTTTTTCATGTTATAAGCAGTGTCTGGTTTCATAAATATATTTTTGTTGGTTGAAGGGTACCGGAAAAGCTCAGTGCCACTTCCTGTTCCCTGGTTCGTTCATTCGTGAAAGATGAGGGCTTCATAAACATATATGTCGGCTGATTTCCAGCCATCCCAGCCAATACGGGCCTTGTCGCGGGCACAATGCCCGAGGAACTCTTCGAGGTTCCAGCCGGTTTCGGTGGCCACCTGCGGCAGGAAGGTCCCGTTTGCCTGCCCTTTCCTGATGTAGATGCCATGCCGCCCCAGCTCTATCTCTTCAACGGATTCGATCTTCCGCATGGGCGTGAGCACGGAGATCTCGATCCCGATATCGCCGAACTCCTCCTCCTTCACCTTCGGAAAACGATAATCTTTGGTTGCGGCGGCTTTTGCCATTTCCTGCACCACCTCATACAAAGGCGCATCGGCCTCGAAGCGGCCGATGCATCCCCGCAGCTGCCCTTCCTTGTTCAGGGTCACAAAGGCACCGCCGTGCCGCTTTATGTTTTCGGAAAACCCCGAAATATCCAATTTGGGCGTTTTGCCTTTCTTTACATACTCCTCCATGGTGAGGCGGGCAATCGCCAGCAGGTCCGACTTGTCCTTATCGGTGAGGGTAAACCCATTGCCGGCGGCATCATTCTTTCCTTCCCTCCCGCTTTCGGTCACCACGATGGAATAGTATCCCACCACCCGGCTTTTGTCGGGAAAATAATCGGAGTCGCCCGAATTCATGTATTGTACCTGGTGGTATTCATAAGCGGGGTCGCCTTCGGTGAGGTTCAGCAAAGTCAGCACCGAACTCCAGCCACACATGGCGGTGGCCAGGTTGCTGATCCCCGAAGCCTCGTTTGCCCTGAGCACTTTCAAAAAATGATCGCAGGAGTTGGCCGTAACGGCATCGGCTGTCTTTCGGTCCACCTTTCTGGCATCTTCATAGGATGGGTAATGCGAAAAGTCGGTGCTGATCACAAAGAGGTTGCGCGGGTTGAAATAGGGGCGCAGGGCTTCCGCGATCTCAGCGCATGCCGACGGCTCGCGTGTTCCGATCACGATGGGGATTATGCGAAAGGGTTTCTGCAGGTAATACTGCAGGAATGGCAGTTGCACTTCGAGGCTGTGTTCGCTTTGGTGCGCCCTGGCCTGAAAAGAGAAAACCCTGTTCTCATCGATCAGTTTTTGCGCCAGTACACGGTCCACTTCCACCTCACCGAGCGGTGTCTCGTAATTGCCTTTGCTGTATATGGAAGCGCCGGGGTAGTAATCGGTATGGCTGGTGGCAATAACAAAAACATGTTCATAGTCGGCGGCGGGATCTACCTGCCTGTAGCCCGAAGCGGCCACAATGCCCGAAAAGGGATAGCCGGCATGGGGCACGATCACAGCCCGCACATTTTCGTATCCGGGTTCTTTTGCCTTTGAGAACAAGTCCTTCAGGTCGGCTTTGAGTGCGGAGGCGTCGCCGCTGTAAAACCTTCCGGCTGCATAGGGCTTGCGGTTTACAGGCTCATCCTTGGCCTGCTGGCCGCGGCATCCTCCTGAAAATAGGGAAAGAATGATCATAATTGAGATAGTTTTTCCGGTCATCATCATAATGGTATTCATAAAAAAGGTGCCTAACAAAGATACGAAAACTGTCTTCGCCCCCCAGGCCAAAGTCAAAAACTCCTATCTTTGAGGGTAAGGGAAGGGGATTTCCTGTGAAAATATCTTTTTTATTCCGGGCGCCCGGAATAAAACAACCGTACGACGGCTGGCTGCCGGACACGAAAAGCCGCAAGAGGATGAAAATGACCGGAACGGAGCGCTACCATGCCATTGCCCTGCTGATGGGCATCAACTGCTTTATTGTCCAGTTGGTGCTGATCAGGGAGTTTTTGGGATTGTTCAGCGGCAACGAGCTGGTGATCGGCATCCTGCTGGCCTTCTGGATGCTGCTGACCGCTGCGGGTGCCTGGGCCGGGAGGTTGCTCTACCGTCCGGGCCGGGCTGCCGGGCAACTCACGCTCATCCTGGTCATGAACGGCCTTTTCCCCATTGCCGGGGCCATTTTCGCTGTTTTCCTGCATGCCCGGCTTTTCACGCCCGGCGAGATGGAAAGCCTTCAGGGCATCCTGCTGGTGAGCCTTGGCGGCCTGGGCGCTTTCTGCCTGGTGTCGGGCATGCTGTACACCCTGCTGGCAGCAGCACTGTCGGAGCTGAAAGGCAGTAACAGCATCTCCCGCATCTATGCCCTGGAGGCGGCCGGCAGCCTTGCCGGCGGCCTGCTTTTCAACTTTGTCGTGGTATATCACCTCAATGGCCTTACCACCTTGTCGCTGCTGTTTGTGCTGAACCTGCTGGCCGCGGCCGGCTTTTCCCTTGCCGGCCGTAAAAGGCTGCAGGGAGGAATACTGGCCCTGCTGGCCCTGGCGGCGGGGCTGCCCCTGCTGGTCATCGACCCGGATGTACGGGCGGCACAGATCCTCTATCCGCGGCAGGACGTGGTGGCCAGCCGCGACACACCCTTTGGCAAACTGGTGGTCACTGCCTACGGGGGCGGCTACCACCTGTACAGCAATGGAAAGCCCCTTGCCCTGCACACCGCCCTGCCCTCGGTGGAAGAGCGTGTACATTTTCCCATGGCCCTGCACCCCTCGCCCCGCGATGTGCTGATGCTGGCCGGTGGCTGGGATGCCGCGGCAGCCGAAGTGCTCAAGTACCCCGGCACCCGTGTCGATTACATTGCCCGCGACCCCTGGATGCTGGATGCCGCCACCCGCATCATGGACATACCCCTGCCCGCAGAGGTCAGCATCGGCATTACCGACCCCATCCGCTTCCTGCACCATGCCGGCAAGCAGTATGATGTCATCATCATGAGCCTCGACGCGCCGGCCACGGTGGCCGACAACCGTTTCTACACCGACGGCTTCTTTAAAAAAATCAACGGGGCGCTCCGCCCTGACGGCATCTTCTCGCTGGGGCTGCCCCCGGCAGGCAACTACCTGGATGACAATACCCGTATGCTGTACTCAACGGTTTATCAAACACTGCAGAACAACTTCAAACACCTTCGCATCATCCCGGGACGGCAAAGCTGGTTCCTGGCCTCTGCGCGGCCGCTGCAGGGCGATATCACCACCCTTGTGGAAGAGAAAGGCATATCTGCCATTTATGTGAACAAGTATTACCTCGACGACCGCCGGATGGACGAAAGGGCCGGGATGATCCTGGAAGGGCTCGACCGCGAAGCGAAGATAAACAGGGACTTCTCACCCCTGGCGGCTTATATGAGCATCAGGCAGTGGCTGGGCATGCTGGGGATACCCCTCTGGCCGGTGGCCCTGGTGCCCTTGCTGATGATGTTGCTTTTTCTGCCCTGGCTGAAGCCGGTCGACCTGGGCCTGTTCACCGGCGGCTTCACGGCTGCATCCGTTGAATTCGTCATGCTCATCGCCTTTCAGGTGGTGTACGGTTACATTTACCAGATGGCCGGTCTGATCATCATGGCCTTCATGGCGGGACTCGCGTTCGGGGCCGGGTTCCTGCACAGGCTGGCGGGAAAGGAAAAGAAACACTACATATGGATACAGTTGCTGCTGGCGGCCGTGGCCGGCCTCCTCCCTTTTGCCGTTACCGGGCTTGCATGGCAGGGCCTGCCCGCCTGGCTGCCGGCCTTACTGCTGGTGATGCTGACCTTTGCGGTTGCCTCCATCACCGGCATACAGTACAGGATGGCCACCATATTGCGAAAAAGCAGCATCCCCTCCACCGCTTCGGCCACCTACGGCGCCGACCTGGCCGGGTCGGCATTCGGCGTCTTCCTCACGGCAATCTTTATCTTCCCGGTCCTGGGAATGACCACCACGGGCTTTTTGCTGGCGGGCATGAACCTGCTCACGGCCATCGTCATCCTTTACAGGCTCAAAACATGATTCCCGGGGTGGTGACAATCCGCCCTGTTCACCGCGCAAATACGGTAAAATCGCCGCCGGATCTCCGGATTTGAAAGCCATTTTTTGTATATTTGAGGCATACAACATGATACCATGGCTTCGGGCTTATCGAAAAGACAATTCATCAAATGCTCCCTGCTGGGCGCTTGCGGACTGGCAGCAGGCTTCTCAGGCCTGCGTGCGGCCGGCAGGGCGCTGGAAGGCATGCAGGGCTTTCCTGCCGGGGGCGACGACGGCCTGTGGAAGTGGAGCACCGAAGCCCGGCATTATATCAATACCCCGCGGGGCATCAAATGCAAGCTATGCCCGCATGCCTGCAATCTGAAGGAAGGTGAAACGGGCGACTGCCGCACGCGTACCGTTAAGAACAATAAGTTATACTCCATCGCCTACGGCAACCCCTGTGCCGTACATATCGACCCCATCGAAAAGAAGCCCCTTTATCATTTTCTGCCCGGCAGCACCAGCTACTCCATTGCCACGGCGGGCTGCAACCTGGCCTGCCTCAACTGCCAGAACTGGAACATCTCACAGCTCAGCCCCCTGGATGCACGCAACTACGACCTGATGCCGGAAGACGTGCTGCGTGAATGCATCAGGGCCGGTTGTGCATCCATCTCCTATACCTATACCGAACCCATTGCCTTTTATGAATACACCTTCGACACGGCCAGGATTGCCGGACAGGGGGGCATTAAAAACATATTCATCAGCGCCGGCTATATCAACCCCTTGCCGCTGAAGGAGATTGCCAGGCACCTCGATGCCGCCAATATCGACCTCAAGAGTTTCGACAACGATATCTATGAAATGCTGAATGCCGGAACCCTCGAACCTGTTCTCAACAGCCTGAAAATACTCAGGGACGAAGGTGTATGGCTGGAGATCACCAACCTGGTGGTGCCCACCTGGACTGACGACATGGACATGGTCAGAAAAATGTGCCATTGGCTGGCAACGAATGGATTCAGCCATTTCCCCCTGCATTTCAGTCGCTTCCACCCCATGTACAAGCTCAGGAACCTGCCGGCCACCCCTTACGAAACGCTGAAGAAGGCCAGGACGATTGCCCGTTCGGAGGGCATCGACCATGTGTATATCGGAAATGTGCCGGGGGGCGATGCCGAAAATACGATCTGCCCGCATTGCGGAGCCACGGCCATCGAAAGGAAAGGCTACCGGGTCATACAAAACAACATCAGAAAAGGCAATTGTGGAAATTGCGGAAATTCTCTTCCCGGACTGTGGAATTAAACGGTCAACCTCCTATATTTGCAACCCTCTCCAATCGAAACGCGAATGCAGAACCATAACAGCATAGTATTTTTGGGCGACAGCCTCACCGAGTGGTTTGAGCTCGGCAGGTTTTTCCCCGGGAAACCCATTGTTAACGAAGGCATTGCCGGCGACACCACCTTCGGCCTGCTCGAAAGGCTGGAAGCCATCCTCGACAGGCCCTGCAGCAAGATATTTCTCATGATCGGCATCAATGATGTTTTCAACGACTTCGACAGCGACGACATCATCGAGAACCTGCAACTGATCATTGAGGAGATACAGACGGAGTCGACATCGGTTGAATTATTCGTACAGAGCCTGCTCCCCGTGAATGAGTCCCTGCTGGGCACCGGCGATTTGCTGAACCGTCGCATACGGCACATCAACAAGGAGCTTGGCGCCTATTGCCGGCGCCGCAGCCTCCGCTACCTTGATCTTTACCCGGCTTTTCTCGAAAACGGAGAGATGAAGGAAGCCTATACCACAGACGGCGGGCATTTGTCGGAAGCCGGTTACCGGCTTTGGGCGGAAAAGCTGGAACCCTTGCTGTAATTTCAACGAGCGAAAAAAAACAAAGCGCCCGGACTTTCATCTGAAAGCCCGGGCGCGCATTATTTAATACAATGAAAATTAAACCAGTCCCTGGTCGAGCATGGCATTGGCCACCTTGAGGAAGCCGGCCACGTTGGCGCCTTTCACGTAGTTGATATATCCGTCTTCTTCGCGTCCGTGTGTAACGCAGGCCTCATGTATGCTGACCATGATGTGGTGAAGCCTTTCATCAACTTCCTGTGCGGGCCAGTTGAGTTTCATGGAGTTTTGCGACATCTCGAGTCCCGAGGTGGAAACGCCGCCGGCGTTGACTGCTTTTCCGGGACCGAAGAGGATCTTGTTTTCGAGGAAGATCTCGATGGCATCCGGTGTGGAAGGCATGTTAGCACCTTCCGCAACGCAGATACAGCCGTTTTTGATCAGGTTTTCGGCATCTTCCTTGTTCAGTTCATTCTGTGTGGCACAGGGGATGGCTACATCGCACTTCACCTCCCAGGGGCGTTTGCCCTGGTGGAACTGCGCTTCGGGGAATTCATATGAATAAGGCTTGACAATATCCTGGTTAGAGGCGCGCAGCTCAAGCATGAAATCGATCTTTTCGCCCGATACGCCTTCCGGGTCGTAGATATAGCCGTCGGGGCCCGAGAGGGTAACCACCTTGCCACCCAGCTCATTCACTTTCTGGGCTGCGCCCCAGGCCACGTTGCCGAAGCCCGAGATGCAAACGATCTTGCCTTCGAGGCTTTCGCCTTTGGTTGCAAGCATTTCCTTGGTGAAGTAGACGGCGCCGAAGCCCGTTGCTTCCGGCCTGATGAGGCTTCCGCCCCAGTTCACGCCCTTGCCGGTCAGAACGCCGGTATTTTCACGCGCCAGTTTCTTGTACATCCCGTACATGTAGCCGATCTCGCGACCGCCAACGCCGATGTCTCCGGCGGGAACATCTGTTTCAGGACCGATATTCTGCCAGATCTCCATCATGAATGCCTGGCAGAAACGCATGATCTCCGCATCTGATTTCCCCTTCGGGTCGAAGTCGGATCCGCCCTTGGCACCGCCCATGGGCAGTGTGGTAAGGCTGTTCTTGAAGATCTGTTCAAAACCCAGGAATTTCAGGATGCTGAGGTTTACGCTCGGGTGAAAGCGGAGACCGCCCTTATATGGCCCGATGGCGTTGTTGAACTGCACCCTGTACCCGAGGTTAACGTTGGTTTTTCCATCATCGCCCATCCATGAAACCTTAAAAGTAAAGATCCTGTCAGGCTCGATCAGCCTGTCAATGATCCCTGCCGTTTCAAAATGAGGATTTTCGTTAACGGTTTCCTCGATCGATTCCAATACTTCCCGCACAGCCTGGAGATATTCGGATTCTCCCGGATGCTTTTTCGCGAGGTCATTCATGATTTTTTCTAGATCCATTTCCTGAAAGTTTTAAAAATTTATATCCGGATTTTTGTGAATTAATAACATTGTTAATTAATTAACAGGGCAAAGGTATGGGTATTAAAAATACAAAACCAAGAAAATCAAAAGTTTTTTTTAACAGCCGCTTATCCCCTTAAAACAGCCTGTCCGGAAATAATTACCGCCGGCAGTGCTTCCCCTTTCCCCTGGCTGATTTCCCTCAGGCGAACATTCAGGGCGGCGCCATCTGCACCACGATATCCCCGTAGTCATATTCCACGATCTTTTCGGGCGTCCCGTCGGGATAATAATGGATTTCGGGGCCGTGCCTGAGGTTGTTCACATAGTCGACGCGCGTGCGCAGGGATCCGTCGGGATACCAGAACCGCTGGGTCCCGTGGCCGGCTTCATAACGGCCCTCCCCGATCAGCGTGCCGTTTTCGTCGTAATAAAGCCAGATACCAGAAAAAAGGCCGTTGACGAACTCGCCGGTGATGTGTACTTCACGGTTCGCATACCATTTGATATATTTGCCATGCAGGGTGTCGTTGCGGTATAGCTTCTGTTCAATCCTGAGACCCGAATAGGTATACTCCACGGCTTTGCCATGGCGCAGATCGTTGACGTATTCTTCCTCCGACTCCTTCCGGCCGTTGTCGTGATAGCGTATGCTGTTCCCGTCTATCTTATCATCCACATAGGGAACCTCATGCTGAATGGTGCCGTCTTCATAATACCAGCGGGCAGTACCGTTGAGTTTTCCGTTCCGGTAGGGCAATTCCGATTTTGTATTACCGTTCTCCCAGTATTGGATCTCAACCCTGCTGCAGGAACTCAAAGCCATTGCAATTATAAGGATCAGCAGTGTTTTGTTCTTCATTGTTTATCCTTTCGTTTAATATTAAGAATTATTGAAGGTCGGGTACCCTGATCATTTTGTAATTCAGGTACCTGCAGATATTCCAGTAAAGGTTCTCGTATCCTGCCGGATAGGCCTGCGACATCCGCATCCGGCTTTTCAGGAGCTGCTCCTCGTAGAACGGAAGGCACTTGCTGCAATCCGGCCCGAAGCGCATCAGGGCACCCAGGAAATAGCTGGCCAGGTCGTAGCCTTCGAAGGCATATTGGCCGGGCTCTGTCTGAAAGCGCCTCCTGAAGTCCCCGACAAATGCCTTTACGCGCGGGTCATCGTAATCATAGTATGAATCGGCGAAAAAATACACGTTCAGATCGAGCAGGTAATCCGTTTCCAGTGAACTGATGAGCCCCCACTCGGGCATGCCGACCACGGTAATATCAAAAGTGTCCTTGAGGTCGTTGAGGCGGGTGAGTATTTCGGGGGCGAACACTTCGCTGTTGCTGAGCACCAGCACCAGGTTCTTACGGGCCACGGATGCCCTGCTGATCACGCCGGCTATGCTGTCGGTGCTGTATATCACCTCCGATATCCCGTTGGGGAAGAAGGTGCTGTCAGCGGCTGCATTTTTTACGATATCGGTATAGATCATCCTGTTTTCAACCTTGATACTGCCGAAGAGCTGCCCGGGGGCCAGGGTGGTATCGGCGGCTGAATATTCCGTGATTTTTTCAAGCAAAACGGCATTGGATATCCTGATCCCCGGCGGGGTCACTTCCTCGAGCAGCTTCCTGATCTCGCCGGATTGCTCCGAAAACTGATAATGGTTGTTTCTGACCATGATGATGTTGGCCCCGCGGTAGTATTTTTCGACAAAAGCCGCCAGCAGGGCGGGCTGTGCTTCGTAGGAAGGTTTAACCTTTATCACATACGGGTTCGTAAGAACTTCATTGCGTCGCGTAAGCGGATTAACGATCGGGATCCCGAACATCTCGGCAAAGTTCGAAACCAGTTTAAAGTTCCGGCTATAGAAGGGGCCGATGATCATGTCCATCCCGGTAAGCTCAGGACGCTGCAAAACACCAATGGTTTTCGACACCTTGTCATCCACGTCGTAAACATACAGCCTGACCTTCAGACCCTGCCCTTCAAGCTCATCCAGGGCCATGAGGACACCCTCATAAAACTGAATAAAGCTGAATGGCCTGAATGTGCCGCTTGCCGTGGCCGAATTGTTTTCGGGCTGATCGCTTTCGGCAACCTCTTCTGTGTACAAGGGTATCATGAGGGCCACCCTGACTTCCTGCCGGTGGCTGAACATCTTCTCGTAACAGCGGGTGCTGTCGCTGACAACAATCCCGGGCGGAATGTCATCAGGCTTTTCAACCACCACCAGGTTTAGTCCGGCGGGCTTCTCAGCCGGGGCGGGGCCCAGCGGGATGCGCAGCAGATCGCCGGGTGAAACCCTGTTCCCCTTCGAAGGGTTCGCGTCTTTCATGGCCGACACGCTGACCGAATACTTGGATGCGATCTTCTTCAGCCTCGTCCGTTCGTCCACGCGGTGCGTGATGAAATCCTGCGGTTTTTCCCGAACGGGGATCCGGATCACCTCGCCGGGAAATATATTTTTTGTAAGCCCGTCATTGAAAGCCACCAGGCTGTCGATGCTGATACGGTATTTCCGCGCTATGCCATAGAGGGTTTCCTTTCCCGACACCACATGTTCATAGAACAGTTCATCCCTTTCAATCTTTTCATCCAGGTAACCCGGCTCGGGGATGATTATTTCCTGTCCGATGCTGAGCGAATTGCCGGCTTCGGGGTTGGCGGCCCTGATCTCATGAATATTGAGTTTGTATTTTCTGGCGATGCTGTAGAGGGTTTCTCCGGCCTTGACCACATGCCTGCCGGTCATTGATTCGTCAGGCTTTTCGGCGTGGCCGGGCTGCGGGATCCCGGGATCCTTCATCGGTATTTTCAGGTACTGACCCGGGCGCAGCCCCTCTGCCCATCCGGGATTTGCCCTTTTAAGATCGGCAACGGGAATATCATAGATCCTTGCAATGGCATAGAGTGTTTCGCCCTGTTTCACGATGTGGAAGATAAACCTGAAATCCGAATCCCTGAGCTCACCTGCTATGACCTTATCCCTGCTTACCAAAGGGATCCTGAGCAACTGCCCCACCGATAAGCCCTCCGCGGCCTCCGGATTCTCGAATATCAGTTCATCAACGGGCACATCGTACAGCCTGGAGAGGGCATACAGGGTCTGGCCCTGCTCAACGGTATGGATATAAAACTCCCTTCCCTGTATGTTCTCGATCACTTCCGACTTAACCGCTTCCTGGGAACGGAGCGGTCCGGCAGAAATAAGAACCGCCAGGAGGAACACGAAAAGTTTGACACATTGTTTACTCATCCCTGTTTTTGATATTATTATAGCCGGTTCCGGCATGGCGGAATTCCCGGCACATTATTCCCACTCGATGGTTGAAGGAGGTTTGGAACTGATGTCGTAAACCACCCTGTTCACGCCCTTGACGCGGTTGATGATGTCGTTCGACACTTTCGCGAGAAAGTCATAGGGCAGGTGCGACCAGTCGGCCGTCATGCCGTCGGTTGAGCCAACGGCCCTGAGTACCACAACATTCTCGTATGTCCTTTCATCGCCCATAACGCCGACCGACTGCACCGGGAGCAGGACTGCCAGTGCCTGCCACACTTCGTCGTAAAGCCCGTTGCTTTTCAGCCCTTCGATAAATATTTCATCCACTTCCTGCAATATCCTGACCTTTTCCGCCGTGATCTCGCCGATGATCCGTATGCCCAGTCCCGGCCCCGGGAAGGGGTGCCTGTTCAGGATATCCGGGGGCATTTCCAGCGCACGGCCGATCTTTCTCACTTCGTCTTTAAACAACGAATTAAGCGGTTCAATTATTTTCAGCTTCATGAAGTCGGGGAGGCCACCCACGTTATGGTGTGATTTGATGGTGGCCGACGGGCCGTTTACCGACACCGACTCGATCACGTCGGGGTATATGGTTCCCTGGGCAAGCCATTCAACGTCCCTGATCTTATGCGCTTCTTCATCGAAGACCTCGATAAAGGTTTTTCCAATGGCCTTGCGTTTTCCTTCGGGATCGGAAATATTCCCGAGAGCGGCATAAAAGCGCGCGGCGGCGTCGACACCGGTCACGTTCAGGCCCATTCCATGGTAGGATTGCAGCACCTTCGAATACTCGTTTTTGCGGAGCAGCCCGTTATCGACAAATATGCAATGGAGGTTCTTTCCGATGGCCCTGTGCAGCAACATGGCGGCCACCGAAGAGTCGACGCCTCCCGACAGGCCCAGTACCACCTTGTCGTTCCCCAGCCGTTCGCGCAGCCCGGCAATGCTGGTTTCGATAAAGGAATCGGGTGTCCATGAGCGGGAGCAACCACAGATATCCACCAGGAAATTTTTCAGCAATAGCGATCCTTCCGTTGAATGGTATACTTCGGGGTGAAACTGAATGCCATAAGTCTTTTCGCCCTCAACCCTGAATCCGGCCACCTCCACGTCGTGGGTGCTGCCGATCACATCAAAGCCGTCCGGCAGTTTGAGGATGGTATCGCCATGCGACATCCATACCTGGCTGCCCTTGCTCAGGCCCTTCATCAGTTCGTTATTGTCATGTATGAATGCAAGGTTTGCACGGCCATATTCCCTGACCTCCGAGGGTGCCACATCCCCTCCCTGTTGCCAGGCCATCAGTTGCGCCCCGTAGCAGATCCCCAGCACTGGCACATGCCCGCGTATTCCGCCCAGGTCAGGGTTGGGAACGCCCTTGCCCCTGACGGAATAGGGGCTGCCCGAAAGGATCACGCCTTTCACATGCCCGTCGATGGCAGGGATATTGTTATAGGGATGTATCTCGCAGTAAACGTTTAGTTCCCTGATACGCCTGGCAATGAGCTGGGTATACTGCGAACCGAAATCGAGGATGAGGATGGTCTCTTTCATGGAGCAAATATATGCAAAATGAACGATAGATTTATGGCAATCATATGCCGGCCGCATCCTGTGGAAAGTTTCCCCGGGCGGGAATGCTTTTTCCTGAAGACACATGCCCTCCTGCCGCCGGTTTTTTTTAGTTTTACTGAAGGATTCCCGCCGCAAGCCGGCAGGAAATTCTTATAAAGGAACCGGAATTCAAAAAAAAATGTATATATTTAAGGTGCCTTTTGCGGCAACCCGCAAAAGTATTGTTATAACCGCTAAAAGTTGTTTTTATGAACGAAAACATCAGCAGGGAAACCTTCGAGGCATCCGTACACGAGCAGGTGGCGGAGATCTTTCTGAAAAAGGGGATCTTTGGCCTTGTCACCGACATCAACGAAAGCAACATCCTGATCGATTACATCAGGTCTGCCGAAGGGAACACTTCGGTGAAGGCACTTTTCATCACGAATGAACACATGATTTTGGGTGAACAGGAATATGACAGCTTCATTCATACCATCATGGCAATGCCCGAACCGGGAAGTGAATCCCAGGTTCCGGAGTTTACGGAAAAGAACATCCGCTTCAGGGAGATCAACATCCTGAATAAGATCATCAAGGTTTTGTCGGAATTCCGCAAATTGTGTTTCAGCGGCATCCATGGCGACGTTGTGACGCCTTTCATCGGTGCGGCCTTATCGATGGACATCCGCTATGCATCGGAAGGTTCCCGTTTCGTGATGGCCCATAACAAATACGGGCTTCATCCCTCAGGCGCCCTGCCTTTTTTCCTTTCACAGTATATCCACCACTCCCGGGCCCTCGAGATACAGTTCAGGGATGCTTTCAGCGTACAGGAAGCCCATTCCCTCGGACTGGTCAACAAGGTCTTCCGGCAGGACGGATTCCGCGAACGCTGCCTGGACGACATACAGCAATACATCCGGCTGAAAGGGTCAACCATCGGCCTTACCAAACGGCTGACCAATTATACACGCAAAGCCTTGTCGGATTATTTCCTTTATGAAGCCAGCCTGCTGAATCTGTAATACATTTGGTTTTCGCCCCCGGCAAAAATCCCGATGCCTGATCAAAACCCGCCTGAAACTGAATCGTTGTTGCATACAGGAATTTTTATCCATAGTTTTGCCTGCGTAATGATGGAGTGATGAGGCGCCTTCTATATACATTATGTTTACCTTCCCTGCTGTTGATGATCTCCCCTGCCCTCAGCAGCCAGAACCTGGTGCGAAACTGTGAGTTTGAGATGATGAACGGCTGCCCTTCCGGACAGGGGCAGATCAGCCTCTGCACTCATTGGCTCTCGCCCGGAAATGGCACGACCGATTACCTTCATGCCTGCAATAACGGAAACTTCAGCGTACCTGAAAACCAGTTCGGCATACAGGCGGCGCGCTCCGGCAATGCCTATGCCCACATCATCTGCTATTACTCCACGCAGGGTTCATACCGTGAGTACATCCAAACGGAGCTGGGATGCACCATGCAGGCAGGCCAAAGATACAGGGTGTCCTTTTATGTTTCCTGTGCCGACATCAGCCGCTTCGCCATCGACGGCATGGGGGCGCATTTTACACCAGAGCCGCTGTCGCAGCCCGGCACCTCTGTGATTGAATTGCCGCAGGGGCCGCACATCCGCAACGCGCCGGGTCATATCCTCAACAATAAAACGGGCTGGGTGGAGATATACGGCGAATATACCGCCGCCGGCGGGGAAAAATACCTGACCATCGGGAATTTTCTCACAAACGATGAGATCAGTATCGAGTCCTTCACAAGCTGGACATCATCGCTCAGCTCCTATTACATTGATGATGTTGACGTAATTGCCATTGACCCGCTCATCCTCCTGGGGCCCGACACCACCATATGCCCCGGCGATTCCATCACCCTCGACCTGGGCAAAACCTGTGACCTGCTGGATTTGCAATGGGAGGATGGCACAACGAACCCGAAGCGTACCATCAGCAAGGCAGGAACTTACTCTTACCATGGCAAATCGGGCTGTTCGGAGGTTTACGGGCAGTTTACGCTATCCGTCTCCGAAGCACCCATGCCCCTCTTGCCCCCCGATACGGCAATCTGCCCTGGACAGATCATCGACATCATCCCGGCAGGTGATTATGAGCATTATGAATGGAGCAACGGAAGCGTTTCCCCCATCCTGGGGGCCCATGCGGCCGGACTATACCGGCTCAGCGTAACCGATGCTTACGGATGTTCGTTTTCCGACAGCATCCTGCTGACCGGTATAACAGCCCCGCAATTCAGCCTGGGGAACGACACCATCATCTGCCTTGGGCATCATCAGCTGCTGGATCCGGGCATCGACAGCCTGTTCCACCATTTCCAATGGAGCGACCAGAGCAATGGCACGAGGCTGTGGATTGAAGAAAGCGGCGAATATTGGGTCATGATATCAAACCCCTGCGGGCAGATGAGCGATACCGTCGTGGTGGAAGCACGGAACTGCAACCCGGTACTTTTTGTCCCCAATGCCTTTACACCGGATGGCGACGGCAGGAACGACCTCTTCATGGCAAAAGGGGAAAACATTGCCGAATTCATAATGTATATTTACGACCGTTGGGGAACCCTGCTCTTCGAGAGCAACAGCATTGCAGATGGCTGGGACGGGAACTTTCGCGGAGAGCCCTGCCCGGAGGGCATTTATGTATGGATCGTGCGCAGCGGCGGGACCAACGCAGACGACAGACAGGAAAACACAAACATGCAGGGTACCGTAATGCTTTTGAGAAGCGCAGCCCCCTAATGCCGCAGCAGGGTTTTTTCGAAAACCGTGACATTGTCGCGCTGATCACTCACTTCCAGCCTGAAAACGTTTACCCCTTTCCTGAGGCGGTCATCGATCTCGTAGGTGAGCAGGTCGTTCTTGGCATCATAATCCATCAGCAGCCATGCACCGTTCAGGGTGGCGCGGTAATGCCTGATGCCTGAGATTTCATCCCTGATCTTTATTTTCACGGTCCTCCTTCCGTCGCCGATCCTTCCGCTTTCAATATTTACGGCTGTGATGACCGGGGGCACCGTATCGATCAGGATAACATAATCGCCCAATGAACGGATGCTTGCCGTAAGGGAAGTGCCGGTCCATTTTCCACCATATGGAACGTATTGACCGTCGCGGCTGATGCGCGCCAGCAGCATTTTTTCGGGCTGAGCGGGAAGACTGTCGGGGGTTATCTGCACCTGAAAAAAAGTGTGCACAGGGGTCAGTTCGTCATGCAGGCGGTGAATGCGCGAGAACATGCCATCGCCCATCGAAAGGGTGTCGTAACGGAAGTAAAGGTCGCGGTAGAGACAAGCACCGCCCATGCTGAGTTCAATGTTCCCTGCCGTGAAATGGTTTTCGCCGCCGGCGGAAAAGAGGATGCCTGTTGTGGTGCCGGGCTTGTCAGGTACAGGCATTTTCTCACTCTCAATGACAATGGGCAGCCGGGAAATGTTACCGGCAAAATCGGTTACGACATATTCGAGATGCTGTATGCCTGCTTCAGGAAATTCCAGTATGCCGTTATTCTTCACATCCCTGTATATGCTCAGCCTGTTGTTGGGGTCCACCTCGCTGCGCTGGTAATGCCTTTTGTTTTCAACAAATTCGGCAAAATCGATCAGGCTGTTGATATAGCGGGTTTCAACAAAATCGAACTTTTCCATTTCATGGAAATACACCCGTTCGCCGTTGGCATAGAGTGATACTGAATACACGCCATTTTTGTTGGCGGCGTCGTTGAGTTTATCGATGGTGTTCAGGGCCAGCGAGAAGGGTCCTGCCACCCTGATGGTGTCGTTCCCTTTCACCCGGTGGTTTTCGCCCCATCCATCGATGCGATAGACCCCGGGGCCGGCCTTTCCGTCGACCAGCGAGCCTTCACAGGCCGGGGTCACCTTGAGCCAACTGATCTCAGGCCTGATAAAATCCTTCACGCTGAATCCGAAGAAAAGCGGATTTACGGGTGTCTGGGTCCTTTCCAACCGTATCTCAAAATGAAGATGGGGGCCGGCTGAGCCTCCCGAATTCCCTGAATAGCCGATGATATCCCCCTTTTTTACCGGGTAGGCGCCATGGTCGGGAAAAATATCCATTTCAAAGGATTCCTTCCTGTAGTGCATCTCCTTCACGTAGTCTGCTATGGGGCCATGGAAGCGGTCGAGGTGGGCGTAAACGGAAACATACCCGTTCGGGTGGGTCACATAAAGCGTTTTGCCAAAGCCCGTGGCCGACACCTTGACCCTCGAGATATGGCCATTGCCCGCGGCGTATATCTTCCTGCCCGTAACACCACCCGTTTTAATATCAATGCCCGAATGAAAGTGCCCGGCACGTAGTTCACCGAATGTCCCCGACAGGTATATCGGAAAATCGACCGGTGAACGGAAATAGTCCTTTGGATAATTCCCCTGTGCCCCTGCCTGCCGGAAAAAGATCAGGGTGATGAAAGACAAAAGCAGAATTGCCGCGCGTAAGTTGGTCATGAAAGGGAAGATTGCTTTTCAGGAAACAAAAATAATGGAAGTTTTGTTTTCCGGCTCCCGATCTTTCACACATTCGTTTCGGCCGGAGATTTTGAGGAGGTGATGTTCCCAACATGCATCCATCCGGCCGGCCATGGTTGATGCGGACGGGCATTGTCAAACGATCGTGAATAAAAGGGGGCCGCTGTTTTTTTTGTAGCTTTGACGCTTCTTTTACTGTGATGATGATCAAATACGGGACTGAATGATGAAGGATCTCAGTGTTGGCCGCGAGGGCAGGCTGATCTTCCAGTTTGCCACCCCCATGTTGCTGGGAAATATTTTCCAGCAGTTTTACAATGTGGTTGACAGCATCATCGTGGGGAACTACATTGGCAAGGAGGCATTGGCGGCCGTGGGTGCTTCCTTTCCCATCATCTTCACCCTCATATCCTTTATCATCGGCATCACCATCGGGTCTACCGTGATCATTTCCCAGTATTTCGGTGCGGGGGATTATGAGCGTGTTCGCCGTGCCATCGACACCCTCTACATTTTTATCTTTTTCGCCGCCCTTTCGGTAAGCCTGGCCGGAATCTATTTCAGCAACGATATTTTCAGGCTCATCGGGCTGCCGGCGGATGTTTTGCCCCAGGCCGACAGCTATCTGACCATATACCTTTCGGGTCTGGTGCTGTTCTTCGGTTTCAATGCCACCAGCGCCATCCTTCGCGGGCTTGGCGATTCACGCACGCCCTTGTATTTTATGATCATCGCCACCATCATGAATATCGGTCTCGACTTTTTATTCGTGCTCGGGTTCGGATGGGGCATCGAAGGCGCTGCGGTTGCCACCCTTGTTGCTCAGGGAGGGGCTTTCATCACGGCCATATTCTATCTGAACAGGACCCATCCGATCATCAACCTTTCGTGGCGAAAAATGGTTTTTGACCGGAAACTTTTCCGGCACAATGTAAGGATCGGGTTGCCGATCGGGTTGCAGCAGGCTTTTGTGGCCCTCGGGATGATGGTCATGTACTGGCTGGTAAACCCTTTCGGCACCGATACCGTGGCAGCCTATGCGGTGGTATTCCGCATCGACTCCTTTGCCGCCATGCCGGCCATGAACTTTGCCGCAGCCTTATCGACCTTCGTGGGGCAGAACCTGGGTGCGAACAAGCCTGAGCGGATCCGCACAGGCTTCATTTCCACCGCCCTGATGTCAGCTCTTTTCGCAGTAAGCATCACGCTCATCGCGCTGATCCTGGCCGGGCCCCTCATGCGCCTGTTTACGAGCGACCCCCAGGTGATCGCCACCGGCAGGGAATACCTCTACATTGTAAGCCCCTTTTACATCGTCTTTACCACCATGTTCACCATAGGCGGTGTGATGCGCGGTGCCGGCGACACCTTCATCCCCATGCTCATCACCTTTATTGCCCTCTGGCTGGTAAGGATCCCCCTCTGCTATTTTCTTTCACAATATATGGGGGTGGAAGGCATCTGGTGGGGCATCCCCATGGCCTGGCTGACCGGGGCCATTTTATCCTTCATCTATTACCTCACCGGGAGGTGGAAAAACAAGGCACTGATAAAGTACCCGAAAAAGGAAACCCCTGCCGGGCATTAAAGCAGGCGTATTCGTAAAATATTTTTAAGTTTACGGCAAAAAAGGATTATGGACATCATCCTTGACCTGCTCATTCTTGGCGGCGGGATCATAGCCGCCGTTGCCGGTGCCAACATACTTGTAGACGGTGCCTCTTCCATCGCGGCCCGCCTCAGGGTTTCATCCCTTGTTATCGGCATGACCGTTGTGGCTTTCGGCACTTCCATGCCCGAATTCGCGGTAAACATATTTTCCTCCGTCCACCATAACACCGACCTTGCCATCGGGAACATCCTTGGCAGCAACATTTTTAACATCTTCGTCATTCTTGGCATCGTGGCATTGATCAGGCCTTTGCCCGTAGACCGGCTGACCGTTTCGCGCGACATACCCATGAACCTGCTGGCAGCCGTACTTCTGGGTATTTGCGGGAATACCATGTTCTTTGACGGGCTTAGCCGGTCGGCACTCATGCCATCCGACGGGCTGGTGTTCATCGCCCTGTTCGGGATATTCCTTTACTATACCTTTTACCACCTCGACCGCTCGGAGATCGCTGTGGAGGCACAGCCAAAAAAGATGCCGCTGCCAAGGGCCGTTTTCTTCATCCTGGCCGGGCTGGCCGCGCTTGTCGGAGGCGGCGAGCTCATCGTGCGCGGCGCAGGCAGCATGGCCGGTGCAGCCGGCCTCAGCGACCATGCCATCGGGCTTTTCATCGTAGGCCCCGGCACCTCCATCCCCGAACTCCTCACATCGGTGATCGCCGTGCGAAAAGGCCGGGTCGGACTTGCCGTGGGCAACGTCGTGGGATCAAATATCTTCAACATCTTCTTCATCCTGGGCCTGAGTGCCGTTATCTATCCCCTGCCCCTGAGCGAAGGCATGAACATTTCCGTGCTGACGAATATCCTGGCCAGTCTCCTCCTGCTGATCTTTTCCTATATCGCGGTAATCAGGAAACTGACACGGATAAAAGGGGGAATTTTCCTGGCCCTGTATGTCATATATATGCTCTTCATGCTGACGGGCAATCTTTAACCCGCCGGGAACCCTGATCCGCCCGTTAACGGCAAAAGACAATTAATTATCAGATTCATCGCCCCTGCATATTAAAAATATCTAACTTTACAGCCGCATCAGGCAAAAATAAAACCGGAATATTCCTATTAATCAAACAACAACCATCACCATGAAAAAAACCATTGCACCATTTCTAATTGTGATCATTATTATGACGATCAGCAGTTGCGACACGGGAAGCAAAAAACTCACCTATCCCGAAACACGAATTACCAACCAGGTTGATGAATACTGGGGCATCGCGGTGCCCGACCCCTACCGCTGGCTTGAAGACGACAATGCGGAAGAGACCATGGCATGGGTAAAGGAGCAGTCGGCAGTCACCAATGCCTACCTGGCTGACATTCCTTTCAGGGACGCCATCATCGAAAGGCTGAACGAACTTTGGAATTACCCCAGGTACAGAACACCCTATAAAAAGGGCGACCTGTATTACTTCAGGAAGAACGATGGTTTGCAGAACCAGGATGTGCTGTATGTGATGAAGGGTGAAGATGGTGAAGCCGAGGTTCTGCTCGACCCCAACACCCTGTCGGACGACGGCACGGTAGCTTTGAGCAGCTGGAACATATCCAAAGACGGCAAATACATGGGATACCTGATCGCCCGTGCCGGCAGCGACTGGCAGGAGATCTTTGTGATGGACCTGGAGAAGCGTGAAATACTCGATGATCACATCAATTGGGTGAAATTCTCGGGGATTTCCTGGAAGGACGACGGCTTTTATTACAGCCGCTACGATGCCCCCGGCGAAGGCTCAGAACTAAGCAATATCAACGAATATCATAAGGTATACTACCACAGGGTCGGCACACCGCAGGAAGAAGACATACTGGTGTATGAAAACCCTGATGAACCCAGAAGAAACTATTATGTCGGCACAACGGAAGACGAAAGATTCCTGTTAATGTATGAAGTTGAGTCGACCACAGGTAATGCCCTCTATTACCGTGACCTCTCGAAAAAGCAAAATGATTTTACCCTTTTGGCAGAGGGTTTTGAATATGATTACGGGGTGATCGGCAATGTTGGCGACAAGCTGCTGGTGATCACCAATGAGGACGCCCCTATGAAAATGATTTTTATGTACGACACCGGCAAGCCCGGCAAGGAAAGAAAAACGGTGATCGCCCAGGAGTATGATGTGCTTGAGTCGGCAAGCATCGCCGGCGGGCGGCTGATCACCGCATACATGTCTGATGCAGCTTCAAAAGTCTATTTACATGAGCTTTCCGGCAAACTTATCACTGAGCTTGAATTGCCAGGCATCGGGTCTTTCGGCGGACTCTCGGGGCGTGCCGACGACAATACGGCCTTTTACACCTTTACCTCATTCACCCAACCCGCCACAATATACAAACTGGATATTGAAGCCAACAAGAGCGAGGTCTTCTTCGAATCCGGCCTTGATTTTAATGCCGATGAGTATGTAACGGAGCAGGTGTTCTACACCAGCAAGGACGGCACCTCGGTGCCCATGTTCATTGTTCACAAAAAAGGCATCGAACGCAACGGGGACAATCCCACCCTGCTGTATTCATATGGCGGTTTCGGTATCAGCCTCACGCCTTCGTTCAGCACGAGCAACCTGATCCTTCTCGAGAACGGGGGCATTTATGCCGTAGCCAACATACGGGGAGGCGGCGAATACGGTCACGATTGGCATCTGGCAGGAACAAAACTGGAGAAACAGAATGTGTTCGACGACTTTATCGCTGCCGCCGAATACCTGATCGAGGAAGGATATACATCGCCCGAAAAGCTTGCCGTGATGGGCGGATCGAACGGCGGACTGCTGGTGGGTGCCTGCGTCAACCAACGCCCCGACCTCTTCGGGGTTGCCTTCCCGCGGGTAGGCGTGATGGACATGCTCAGGTACCACAAGTTTACTATCGGCTGGGCATGGGCCAGCGACTACGGCACGAGCGAGGACGACAGCACCATGTTCTCATACCTGATGGCCTATTCGCCCCTGCATAACATCCGGAGCGGCGTGGACTATCCTGCCACCCTGGTCTATACAGCCGACCACGACGACAGGGTGGTGCCGGCCCATTCCTTCAAATACATCGCCACTTTACAGGCAAATCATACCGGGCCCAATCCCGTGCTCATCCGTATTGAAAGCAAGGCCGGACACGGTGCAGGTACACCGGTATCGAAGATCATCGAAGGCGTTGCCGACCAGTGGGCGTTCATGTTCTATAACATGGATGTTGAACCGGTTTACTGACCTTCACGAACACCTGGCTGCCCATGAAACATTCTCCTGAGCTGCTGATAAAAAAGCTGGACCTTGAAACACCGCTGATCGGACTTTACGATGCACCGGACGGTACCGGTTTCGGGAAGACCGTAAGCCCCGGAGCCGGTAAGCACGGTTGTTTCTTTGCCCACTACAAGTCGTGGCTCAGGGGAAAAACCGTCAAGCTCAGCGAAGACAACCATGGCTGCGGCGGATGCGGCAAATGGTTGTTCGGGAAAACGAGCCGGAGCAGGCAGGAATACATCGAATTTCTGGCAGACGAGGAAGGGCTGAAGGCCGGCCACACCCTGATGGACGAATGGCTCCGGCAGGCCAAAAGCTACCGGAGCCGGCATGGCTTCCTGTTTGTCGGACCCCTGAAGGAAGACATGTATCCTTTCCTGAAAACCGTCACTTTCCTGGTCAACCCCGACCAGCTAAGCGTGCTCATGATCGGGGCGCAGTACCACAGTCGCCCCGGCGACCCCGAGCCGGTCATTGCACCCTTTGGATCGGGTTGTATGCAAATGCTTCCGTTGTTTGAAAACCCGGATATCCCCCAGGCCATCATCGGTGCCACCGACATGGCCATGCGGCAGTACCTGCCCCCCGGCATCCTGGCATTTACCGTAAGCATTCCCATGTATGAAAGGCTTTGCAGCATCGGCGAGAACAGTTTCCTCGACAGGGCTTTTATCAAAAACCTGAAAAAAGCCCGCGGGGGAAGCCTTTAACAATCCGGCATCCATTCAGCAAAAGGCTTTTACGGCTTTTTTTTCAGGTTTCCCTGTTGAAAAACCCGAATATCAGGATATCCCATTCATTTTTCCAAAACGGGAACTTTTTCTGGCTGCTTACAGTATAAAGCATATACTGTGAAAATCTGAAAAAAACCATACTTCTAACCGTAAAAAAGAGTACGTATATATACTTAGATATTTTCATCAATTACGGAAGCATTGAACATGAAAAAAGTTATAAATTAGCGGAAAACCTGATCTGTGAATTCCGAAACGCGTTAAAGCGCGGTTTGTGCGCATTAAAACATGCATAAAAAACCAGGAATCATGAAAAAGATATCTTTAAAAGGCAGCTTACTGATCGTTTTATTGCTGGCATTCTCACTTCATTCCTCCGGCCAGGAGGGAAAAGGATACCTTTCCTTTTCATCGGGCATGCAGCAGCAGGATCACATGAACACCTTGCCCCAGCGTGAAACCCTTGACGGAGGCGATGACTACTACCAGGTTGGCTTCAACTTCAGCGGAGCGATGGTATCGGGCGTGGTGGTTAACGGCAAAGACTACGACTTCCTCCACATAGAAGGCTTTGCCAAGATGGGCCAGGTGGGGGCTCCCGCCCTTCCGGCACGCAGCGAGGTGATCGCCATGCCCCGGGGGACTGCGGGCAGCATCATCATTACCGGCGCCGACTATCACGAGTATGATGGTTTTATGATCCACCCCGCCCTTGAACCCGCCCGTGATACCGATGGTGCGCCCGAACCGGAGTTTCAGATCGATGAAGCCGTATACGGAAAGGATGAGTTTTTCCCAAAAAACATCGTTGAGATCACACAGGTCAGGATGGTGCGGGGCAACCCGCTGGCCGTGGTGCAGATGAGGCCGGTACAGTTCAACCCGGTGAGCGGCAGGGTCAGGGTTTACACCAGCATCAGCTACCGGATCGAATACCCCGGTGCAGAAGCACCATTCAGTGCTATCTCCGAAGGCAACTCATTGCACTTTACCAATTTACTGAAGCGCAGCGTGATCAATTCCGACAATATCCCCGACGGGATGACCCGGAGGGAAGGAAAGAACGGGGAAAAGGAATACATCATCATCACCCATAACCAATACCTCACCGCAGCCAACGACCTGGCAAACTGGAAACGCCAGCTCGGCTACTCGGTCGAAGTGGTCGCACAGGCATCATGGACCGCCGCACAGGTCAAATCCGAAATCCACACGCGTTACCATGCCTGGACGCCAAAGCCCGACTATTTTGTCATTATCGGCGACCATACGGGTTCCTATGCAGTACCCGGCGAAATATACCAGGACCCGAATTATGGCGACAACTTTGCCACAGACCTTTACTATGCCTGCATGGACGGCGCCACCGACTGGCACCCCGACATGGCCCACGGGCGCATATCGGTTTCGAGCGCCGCCGAGGCCCAGGTTGTGGTAAACAAGATCATCAATTACGAGAAAACACCACCGACACCATCTTCATTTTACGACAACATCCTGAATTGTGCACAATACCAGGATGACGACAATAACGGCTATGCCGACAGGCGCTTTTGCCATACCAGCGAAAACATCCGCGACCACCTGCAGGACAATTACGGATATACATCCGCCAGGGTTTATTATACGAACACAACTGCCAGCGTAACAGGCTTACGCTACAACAACACCTACTATTCAACCGGGGGGCTATTGCCTGCCGAGCTTCGCAGCACTTCCTTCAACTGGTCGGGGGGATCCAGCCAGATCACCGCTGAAATTGACGCGGGAAAATTCATGGTCTTCCACAGGGACCATGGTTATGTAGGGGGATCGGGCTGGCACAGGCCCTATTACACCACAACTTCCATGAACAGCCTGTCCAACGGTGATCTTTTACCGGTGATTTTCAGCATCAACTGCCATACCGGCGAATTCCAGCTCGATAATTGCTTTGCCGAGAAATTCCTGAGGATGGAAAACAAGGGAGCCGTTGGCATGGTGGCCGCCGCCTATTATAGCTACAGCGGATTTAACGATGCCCTTTCTATCGGGATGGTCGATGCCATCTGGGCAGATCCGGGCCTTTTTCCCGTTTTTGGCAGCGGCGGCACGGGAAGCAACTATACCATCGGGGCGGGCAACGAGATCTACACCATGGGAGATGTGGTAAACCAGGGGCTCTATGCCATGGAGCAGAACTGGAACGGGACAACAACGAACCACAAATACCAGTACCAGCTTTTCCATTATTTCGGCGACCCGGCCATGAAGATCTGGACGGAAAACCCCAACAGCAACATTATCACAGCCACGCATGCCTCCACCATCGACTGCGCCCTGAACGCTTTCAGCATCACGGGGTCAACGCCCGGTGCCCTGGCAACGCTGGTATTCGACAATGAGCTGATTGGCGAAACAGTGCTTGACGCTTCCGGGAACGGCACGATCAACTATACGATCACGGGTTCGGGATCCGCTGTGTTGCTAACAATATCAAAACTCAACCATAAGCCTTACACGGCCGCACTCACCCTGACCGGAAGTTGCAACCCGCCGGCCGTGCAGACAGACCCGGCCACCAGCATCACCGAAACAACGGCCACCCTGAACGGGGAGATACTGAATGATTTTGGCAATACCATTACCGAAAGCGGATTTGTATACAGTACAACGCCAAACCCCTTTATCGGCGGAGCCGGCGTAAGCCAGATACAAACCGCACCCCTGGTTACTGCAGGGGCCTTTTCGGAAAGCATCAGCGGGCTGAACCCGGCTACCACCTATTATTTCAAAGCCTATGCGATCAGCTCGGGAGGAACCGGATATGGCAGCAGCACTGCTTTTTCCACCAGTTGCGGGATCATCACAACCCTGCCTTATGCTCAAGACTTTTCGGCAGGCGGCCTGCCGAATTGCTGGCAAAACATCGATAACCAGGGCAACGGGCAGGTATGGCAGTTCAATAATCCCGGCGGAAGACCCTTTAATGCAAGCAGTGCAGCAAACGGATTTGCCATCCTCGACAGTGACCTTTACGGAAATGGCAACAGCCAGAACAGCGACCTTGTTACGCCTGAATTTGATTTCTCCGGCTTTAGCTCCGTAAACCTGAGTTTTGAACATTACTACCGTGCATACAGCGGCTCATCCGGCACGCTTTCGTACAGCATCAACGGCGGATCAGCCTGGAATACCATCCAAACCTGGACAGCCACATCCGCCAATGCAGCCATCTTCAGCCAGGACATGACCGCCCAGGTGGCCGGTCAATCCTCGGTTATGTTCAAATGGAACTACACCGGCACCTGGGGCTATTACTGGATGGTCGACGACATCCTGATCACGGGGGTTGAAAACACAAACGTGAACCAGCAGATCATCCTTACCACGGGCTGGAACATCATGTCGTTCTGTGTCACGCCCGCTTCCACAGACATGATCGACATTGTACAACCCCTGATCGACAACAATTCACTGGTAAAAGTCAGTGATGAAGCCGGTGGTTTCGTTCAGGAGATCAGCGGATTTGGCTGGATGAACACCATCGGGAACATGGGCAATACCGAAGGTTATTATATCAATCTGAACGGAAACGACAACCTGGATTGCGAAGGCAGCGGCGTGACCCTGCCCTTCGACATACCGCTGAACAGCGGGTGGAACATCATGGGATTCCCGGCCGATCAGCAAATGGATGCCATGACCGTGCTTCAGCCACTGATCGACAACGGTTACCTTGTGAAGGTGCTGAACGAATCGGGCGGGATGATCCAGTACATCACCGGGATCGGATGGATCAACACCATTGTCAACTTCCTTCCCGGCGAAGGTTACCATATCAATGTGAATGCCAACTGCACCCTGACGATCAACACCCCGTCAAAGGCCGTCATACCCTTCAATGCACCGGCTATACCCAAAACCGAATATTTCAGCACACTGGTTTCCAATCCATTCCTCCCTATGAATATCTTCATCAACAACATTCAAACCGACGGAATGACGGTGGAAGAAGGCGACGAGATTGCAGTTTTCGACGGGGAGACGGAGGTTGGCAGCATCCGGATTGAAGATGCTTCGGAACCTTATATCATGATCGTTGCCAGGGCCGATGACCCCCTCACCCCGGCCATCGACGGATTTTCAGAAGGCAACATGATCGGTTTCAGGTACTGGGACAAGAGTGAGGATACAGAATATCAGAATGTATCGCTTATACATCTTTTCGGAACCGAAACTTTTAACAGGCTTGGCACATTTGGTGCAGACCTGAAGATCAGCAGTCTTGGCATGGACAGCCCCGGGACGCGATCCGGCAACTACCTGGCGCAAAACTACCCGAACCCCTGCGGCGATGTCACAACCATAGCCTATGGCGTGGCGGAAGATGCGATGATCACCCTGAGTCTGTATGATGTTTCGGGACGCCTGGTCCGCGTGCTTGAAAACGGCCATAAGCCCGTCGGCAGGCATGCCGTTACCATCGGGAAGAACATCATGGATGCCGGCATATACTATTACAGGCTTGAAGTCCACGGCACCCATACACATTTTACTGAAACCCGCAAAATGATCGTGTATTGATATTAACAATCCGTCATTTGATAAATATTTTACGGGGCGGAATTGAGTAACATCAAAAGTGCTTATTTTGCAGGCTCCGGAATATGCTTTTAAGAAACCGATAATGACCTGAAAGCACCTGAAAAAAAAATAAAACACCATTTTGAAACGAAAAACCCTTAGGAAAATGAAAATTAAACACTTTACTGCTCTGCTGGCAGGGATTTTCTGCACCCTGACCGCCCTCAACGCCCAACATTTCGTACCGGTTTACTCAAGTGTTTACCAACCCATGAACATCATTGTTACGGCAGCCACCCTGGATGGAATTAACCTGGGTGCCGGCGATGAGATCGGTATTTTCGACATTGACGGCAGTAATGAAATATGTGTCGGTTCGGTGGTTCTGACCGGCCCGATCGGAGCTACACCCCTTGCTGTCGTTGCAAGCACCGATGACCCGCTCACACCTGAAAAAGACGGCTTTACCGCCGGGAACACCATCCTGTACAGGTTCTGGGACAGCAGCGAAAATACAGAGATCGTTTGTGTATCGGTTACATATACACCGGGGTATGATGAAGTTTTTACTTCACTGGGTACGGCAGTTCCTGCGCTTTCAGGAATTACCAGTCCGACAGTTGATGCCGGTTCCGATGATGCAGTATGCGAGAATGCTTCCTACAGCCTCTCCGCCACGGCAACAAACCAGTCGTCGGTTTTATGGACCACCGCAGGCGACGGAACCTTCGATAATGCCGCTTCGTTAACGGCCACTTATACACCGGGGACAGGCGATCTGGCTGGCGGCTCCGTTACCCTGACCATCACAGCCTATGCCATTGCACCCTGCACCGACCATGCCGACGATGACATTGTCCTGACCATACAGGATCTTCCCTCGGCCAATGCCGGAGCCGATGCCGAAATTTGCGAAGGCAGTTCCCATACCCTTTCGGGCTCGGCCACGAACCAGCAGTCGGTACTCTGGACAACAGCCGGCGACGGAACCTTCGATGACGCCACCCTGCCCGGGGCCACCTATATGCCCGGTTCCGGCGACATCGCCGGCGGATCGGTCGTGCTCACCCTCACCGCCACGGCCATCGCTCCCTGCGCCGGCAACGCATCCGACAACATGACCCTCGACATACAGAAGCAGCCCACCGCCGATGCCGGTGCCGACGGGGACGTCTGTGAAGGCAGTTCCTACACCCTTTCGGGCAGTGCCACCAACCAGCAGTCGGTGCTCTGGACAACCGCCGGCGACGGCAGCTTCGATGACGCCACCCTGACCGGGGCCACCTATACGCCCGGAACGGGCGACATCGCCAACGGGTCGGTCGTGCTCACCCTCACCGCCACGGCCATCGCTCCCTGCGCCGGCGATGCATCCGACAACATGACCCTCGACATACAGAAGCAGCCCACCGCCAATGCCGGTGCCGACGGGGACGTCTGTGAAGGCAGTTCCTACACCCTTTCGGGCAGTGCCACCAACCAGCAGTCGGTGCTCTGGACAACCGCCGGCGACGGGACCTTCGATGACGCCACCCTGGCAGGGGCTACCTATACGCCCGGTGCCGGAGACATCGCCGACGGATCGGTCGTGCTCACCCTCACCGCCACGGCCATCGCTCCCTGCGCCGGTGATGCATCCGACAACATGACCCTCGACATACAGAAGCAGCCCACCGCCAATGCCGGTGCCGACGGGGATGTATGCGAAGGCAGTTCCTACACCCTCTCGGGCTCGGCCACGAACCAGCAGTCGGTGCTCTGGACAACCGCCGGCGACGGAACCTTCGATGACGCCACCCTGCCCGGGGCCACCTACACGCCCGGTGCCGGAGACATCGCCGCCGGGTCGGTCGTGCTCACCATCACCGCCACGGCCATCGCTCCCTGCGCCGGTGATGCATCCGACAACATGACCCTCGACATACAGAAGCAGCCCACCGCCAATGCCGGTGCCGACGGGGATGTCTGCGAAGGCAGTTCCTACACCCTCTCGGGCTCGGCCACGAACCAGCAGTCGGTGCTCTGGACAACCGCCGGCGACGGAACCTTCGATGATGCCACCCTGGCAGGGGCCACCTATACGCCCGGTGCCGGAGACATCGCTGCCGGATCGGTCGTGCTCACCCTTACCGCCACGGCCATCGCTCCCTGCGCCGGCGATGCATCCGACAACATGACCCTCGACATACAGAAGCAGCCCACCGCCGATGCCGGTGCCGACGGGGACGTCTGTGAAGGCAGTTCCTACACCCTCTCGGGCTCGGCCACGAACCAGCAGTCGGTGC
>Ga0334898_1000363_pt1 | contig 76787 bp, 71 predicted proteins | sample GraSluR3_MG_10_FD_207228 | JGI IMG/M metagenome (GOLD analysis project Ga0334898, IMG submission 207228) | Sludge microbial communities from methane-producing bioreactor in Wageningen University, Netherlands - Granular Sludge_3_08-R3 | ecosystem: Engineered > Bioreactor > Anaerobic >... | reverse complement strand
TAGCAGGTACAAATGTCACCAACGTGGTAAATGAAACCCATACCGAATATCCGTATAATTCAACAACTAACTGTACCATCTACGTGCCCAAAGCAGACCTTTACATCCAGATATCCAGTGACAAAAAGAACCCCAAAGTTGGTGAAACATTCACCTTAACCTACAAACTGGGAAACAACGGACCAGACGATGCAGAAAACGTAACCATCACCATACCCATACCAGAAGGCTTCCAAATATCCAGCATAACCGGTGATGGAACCTGGAATATAGTTGGAAACAAAATCATCTGGACATTCAACAACGTCACAGTAGGAGACCCATACCTGTACATCACAGGAAGGACCATCAGACCCGGAATCTACCTATTCACAGCATCCATCAACTCAAACACCTTCAACCTCAACAGCAGAGGAGTAAACTTCCTTTCTATAAACGCACAACAACAAGTAAACGCAGCCACCACCAACACCGTTGGAATGCAAAGAACAGGAATACCAATCGCCGGAATAGTCTTAGCTATCTTGATGGTACTTGGTGGATTTATTGGTACCCGTAAAAAACAATAAAAGGGATTTTTTTTAATCCCTTTTTCCAACCTTTTTTTATTTTGATGGATAATTAAAAAATGTCTATTTTTCAGAATATCCAAATTTATTACAACGAAATAAAGATTTATACTTATTTATCCTTTTAAACTAATGCATACTGTTTTTCTCAGTTATATTTGATGATTATGAGATTATAATTAAATGTTAAAATTTTTCCGATAAAATAGAGTGTGCATTCTTTATTATATAGTTCGATGTAAACAATATTTTGAAGAGAATTATTTTCTTATATTGACATAAAGGAGGTGAAAAGATAAAAAAAATAATAATACTCTTAACACTTGTTTTTCTGTTCTCCCTGACTATGGGAGTAGTTTCAGCGGCTGATCCTATTGATCCTGATAATGTGTACATATCACCAGATGGGAACGATACTGATGGTGATGGTAGTAACCTTAACCCCTATCAGACCATCGGCAAGGGATTAAATACAGCAAATAATAATACTGGAACCATACACCTCTTATCCGGGACTTATAATACCCCTGGTGACTATGGGTTAACAGTCAACAAATCATTAAATATCATTGGATCCGGACAAGACAATACCATAATCGACGCTGCAAGCCATAACCATATCTTCGTAATTCAAAACTGGACCACAGTCAACATACAAAAGATAACATTCAAGCACGGATCAGGAAGTTATGGTGGTGCAATTTTGAACCGTGGCAATTTAACAGTTCAAGATTGTACTTTCACTGGTAACCGGGCATCTAATGCAGGAGGCGCCATCACGAACTGGTATGGGACTTTACAGGTTACTGACAGTACTTTCACCGATAACTACGCACATATAGCTACTCATGCCTCTGGGGGTGCTATAGCCAATACAGGTACTTCTACTATCAATAACTGCACATTTACCAGTAACAGTGCCTATAATGGTGGGGCTTTATACAACTTTCTTGGGAATTGCACCATTAACCACAGTAATTTCCAGAGTAACACTGCCGTTAGAGGAGGAGCTATCTACAACAGAGAAGGCATATTAACCCTTAATATCAGCACCATTGAATATAACACTGCTACAGCCACCAGTTCAACTGAAAATGTGGTTGTTGCTGGTGCGGGGATCTTCAATGATGCAAGCAGTACAATGACCATTGATAACAGCACAATCCAAAACAACAGTGCCACCGCCTCAGGTGAAAATGTGAATGTGCATGCTTATGGGGGAGGAGTATGCAACGGAGGAACTCTACTTTTAGATAACAGTATAATAAAGAACAACATTGCCATATCCACCGCTAGTTCCCAGCTGGATTATGTTTCTGCAAGAGGTGGAGGGATCTACAATGACAATGAACTCATCATCAATCACACTATCATCCAGAACAACACCGTCACAGCCAATGCAGATAAAGATGTTCTCCTAGATGGTGCAGGAATATACAACTCTGCTAATTGCATTATCAACAACAGCACTATTCAACATAACATCGCAACTACAACCACCAATGCAGGTGTGGGTAGTTTTGGAGGTGGAATTCAAAATGGTGGAAACCTCTACATAAATGAGTGCAACATTCAATACAACACGGTAACTACTACCACTCCAGGTATAAATCGCATTGGTGGAGGAGGAATATCCACTACCTTTGCGGGTAATCTATATATTGACAAAAGCACTATTCAGTACAACACCGTAACAGCAATAGGTGGAAATCAATTTGCAGTTGGTGGAGCTATCTACAGTGAGAATGTTCTAATAATCACTAACAGCACCGTAGCTTATAACACAGTAACCGCAACCAACCCCAACACATATGCACCATTAGGAGGGGGAATATGCAATTTTGGTGATATGATAGCCCATTTCAACCGGATTGTAAATAATTCCCCTGGTGCTGTGCATAATGATATTGATGAATCTGTTCCGGACCTGCGGTACAACTGGTGGGGCTCCAACATCCCAGAATTTGACCAGATCATCACCGGAACATCCGCAGATTACACTCCCTGGCTGGTTATGCGATACAGTGCCAACCCCACAACAATCCAGCAAGGTGCAACTTCCATCCTGAGTGCTGACTTCAGATATGATTCCAACGGAGTTTTCCACGACCCTGCACTCGGACATTTACCAGACGGCATACCAGTGACCTTCACCACCAACCTGGGTAATGTGGGTAGTAAAATCGCCACTGCTTTAACCTTAAATGGTGTTGCTACCATTCTGCTGCGTGGAGATGAAGCAGCCGGCGCTGCGCTAACATCTGCTTCCCTGGATTTGGAGACCATGTATTTAACAGTGACCATAACTCCGGCTACAGTTAACGCAGCAAGCACAAACACAATCGTGATGCAGAGCACAGGAGCACAACTCGCAGGAATAGTTTTAGCCATCCTGATGGTACTCGGTGGATTTATCGGTACCCGTAAAAAACAATAAAGGGAATCTATTCCCTTTTCCCCACTTTTTTTATTTTGATTTCAATACCTGAAAAGCTTTGACTTATCAAAAGTGTCTATTGTGGAAATTATTACAAATATATAATTTAAATCCTTTTATTTTTAATTTAAAAATAAACATTAGTGTTTTGTTGTATTAATACAATTTTAATCCATATGAAGATTTCCTATTTATACCAATCGAAGCTTAAGAAACTTTAATATTTGTGTAAATACATTATACAATAGTAAAGGGGGATTTTTTGTATGGATTCAAAAATAATAATCGGAATAATCGTACTTGTAGGTGTTGTTGCAATTGTGGGAGGATATTATGGTTACGAAACATATAAGAACAATGCCTACAATGATTTGCTTCTTGAAACCGATGGTGCTAATGGTACTTCTGCTCAATCGTATGATTTAGCTGTTAATGTAACTGATAAGATCGATACTGTATCTTATGAAACTAGCATTAAGAATATTAAAAACGCTATAAATCTTAATGAAAAGTGCATAAATCAATCCGATGAGATGATAAATATTGCTCCAGATAATGCGACTAAAGAATACGCTAAACTACGCAAGAATCAATACATTAATAGGGGAAAAATATATGAGTTGCTTTTAAAGTTACTTGAAGATATTAAGGCAAATGGTATTTTAGCAGCATCTGCAACACTTGGAACATTTAATTCAGAATCAGAAAATATCGGGAAACAAATGGAAAAAGATCAAATAGCATTAATAAAACTAGTAAATGATAATCCCGACCTCAAGAAAAGATTAAATGAAGTTCTGGGTGAAAAAAGAACTAAAGAAATTTTAGAACCTGTTGAAAATACGGGATAAAAAAATGGCATTAAGTGTCATAAGTGATGGAGATCTAAAAACGAAACCTTTTGCTTTTGACACAATTATCTGCCATAAAAACTAAAAATAGGTAAAGGGATATATCTCCCATTATTTTTATCTTTTACCAAACCATCAAGGTCTAATTTCTTTTTACTTTAACCAATCCTTATATCTTCCTTCTAATGTTGTCTTTTTCATCTCACCAAGATAATTATATATTAAAAATTAAATAATTAACAAACAAATACTAAGAGTGTTATCTTTTATTTTTTGATAAAAATGCACTTGGCATGTCTATGAATTTTTTACAATAGTAGAGGGGTTTAAAATGGTGAAACTGAAGGGTTTTGACAATGTAGAACTTAAAAAAGAAAAAATGATGAATATTGGAAGTATTGCCAGGATTGACCAAGTCATAGGCATATTAAAAGGGTTAGAACCTAATAAGGAAATAACTGAATGTATTGAAATACTGGAAGAAGTAAAAAAGATAGAAGGATGGTAAGGGCATAGTCATTAGACTTGACACCTTGATTTATTTCGAAGCAGTAGGAGAATTAACTTCCATGTTCAGGCTGTGAATACTAAAAACAGGAGCACCAGCACTGCCTTTGGTCTTATACATCAGTGGCATACGGGTTGGATTAATATCAAACCAAAAACAGAAATAGGAAATAATATTATAAACTAAATATGAATATTATTACCATTGTATCGTGTTAAGGGTGTGTATTTGAAAATGAATAAAAAAAAGACATCTATTAAAGTAATATTTCTTATTAGTATTTTATTTTTCAGTTTCACACCTGTTTCAGCTGCTCAATGGGAAGTTGGAACTGGGCAGACTTACACTACTATTCAATCCGCAGTTGATAATGCAAACACCCTTGATGATGATGTTATCAACGTGCACAGTGGAACCTACACTGAAGACGTTATTGTGAATAAAAAACTAATAATTCAGGCCAACAATGGTGACTATGTAGAAGTAAAACCCGTGAATACTGGATTTACAGTAGTTAATGATGGCACAGGTAATGGAAGTGGAAGTACCATAGATGGATTTCAGATAAATTCGCCTGGAGAAACTGGTGTTAACATCAGCGCTACAAACTGTACTGTAAAAAATAATGTAATCAGTGGGGGTAAAACAGGAATTGCAGTTTATGGTGGGAACACTACAGTCCTGGATAATATTATTTCTGGCCAATCCGAAACCGGTGTTCTGGGAAACCTTTCCAGCGGTTTCTTCACTGTTTCTGGAAACTTCATATCTAACATAATCAGTGGAAAGCTAGCAAACGGTATTACTGTGTCAATTAACGGGAGTTTAACTGAGTTTAATGTTACTGGCAATACCATATCCCATATTAACGCACTGGGAATTAATGGTACTGTTTTTGGAATCCAGGTTGGGAAGAGTAAAGGTGCTGATGGAAACCCGGAAGTGGCCAACGTCACCAGTCTGGTGATAACAAATAATATAATTAAAAATATCCGTGCTGCCAGTGCCATTATGGGGATGGAATTAGTAACCAGCAGCATGGATGCATTGATCCATGATAATAACATTTCACAACTACAAGCAGGCGCGGGTAGTTCTGTTTATGCTCTTGAAGCTGCTATTATCGGGAACGGCTCGGTTCGTGTTTCCAAAAATAGCATATCGGGAGTAATTGCAGATGAACAGGCTGTGGGAATTGTTACTGTGGCTTTAGGTGATCTGGTAATGGACAATAACCGGGTTACCAATATCAGCAATGCCAAGGCTGCAGTGGGAATGCTGGGTGTGGGATTACTCAAGAATGCAACCCTAACTAGTAACATTGTCTCTGATATTACCTCTCCCAGTATAGCGGCAGGAATTGTTGGCACAGCCCTGGATCATCTTAACATATTACATAATACAGTTAGGGAAGTAAATGGAGATAATGATGTAGCAATGGTAACTGCTGGTTTCAACACCACCCAAATCAAAGGAAATAACCTGGAAGGAAATGGTGGTGGAATCGGTATGGTAATATGTTCATCTAATGGAACCATAAACTATAATCGGATTGCAAACTTCGAATCCTACATCCAGAACTTTTTATTCTCCAACTTCGGACCCAGTATCGATGAAATACTTAAACCCATTGACGATGCCATGAAAAACCATCCTGAACTGGAACCTATTCTAAAGCCAATAAGAGATGACCTGGACAAACTCTTCCATGAACTGGAAAACAGTAACACCAATGCCACCTACAACTGGTATGGTAACAACCGACCAGATGATGCTAAATTCTTTAAGGGGAATGGAACCTTAAACTACTATCCATGGCTGGTTTTAAAAATTAATGCCAACCCATCCACAATATCAGCAGGTCAAACTTCAACCATTACTGCTGATGTTTTTCATGATGTGGCTGGTGGTGATCACCGTGCTGATGCAGCTATGTTCTTCAGCGGCCCCCAAGTACGATTTACCACCAACCTGGGGAATGTGGGTAGTAAATCTGTAACTGTTCAATGGATTAATGGCCTTGCTACTGCAGTTTTAAGAGGAGATGAAGGTCCTGGTATTGCCACAGTAACAGCAACCGATTATCAAACAGTATCGACCATGGTAACTATCCTGGGTGCATCAAAAACATTCACATCAACTAATAAACTAACCATAGGAATGCAAAAAACTGGAATGCCATTAATATGGATAGTTCTGGCTATTTTGATAGTACTCGGCGGATTTATCGACACCAGAAAAAGATATTAAGGTATTTTAATTCCTTTTTCCCTAATTTTTAAAAGAGTAATAGGGCTATTTCATTATAAAAATAAATAAGGGTACAATAATTGCATATTCATCTATTTAATAATGCAATCATGTTGAATAAGTTTAATAAAATCTATAACCCTAATTCATAAAATAATTTTTTTAATGGATCAAAATGTGATTGTTATCAGTCAAATACTGGGCATTTATTTCTTTATTGGTACATTGAAGAGGATTTTACACGTTTTACATTCGTTAGTAGTAAAATCTTCATTTGATGATTTGAATACTATGTCATTTGAACCACATTTAGGGCAGGAGTTTCCTGAAGGGTTGGTACTCAACATAACAACAGGACCGGTAATTGAACAATTCAAAACCAAAAACTTTCTTAACATCATTACTGCCTCCGGTTTAGTAACAATAATTCTAGTTATTTACAAATATATTATGTTTATTCACATGCATTTAAACATTAAAGTGAAAAACAGAACAATAACAACATATATTATTAGAAATTTGATAATTTCAGATTATTTATCACCCAAAATAGGTATAAATCTGGGATTTATTGTGATTTACGAAAAAATTGTCTTTGAATACATGGAGAAACAAAACAAATTCTCAATCCAGTTTTATCTTTGGTATTTGAATGAGGAATATTCGTTTGTAAATTTACTAATTGAATAATTTTACAGCTAACTGGATAAACTCAATAATCATCAATATTAAAATAAAAAACAAGAACAATATAATGAATTGTGTGGTTTTTCCCAGTCTTTTTAGAATAGCTGCCCCCTCCTCCATAAAATATCCATTGTACTGCATAAGAATGATATTCTATTCTTTCTTTATATTTTAACTCTTTAAAATCAATTATCTGTGATGAAAAGTATGGAAAATTCTAATAAAAACAACGAAATTTTACAATAAGTCTATTTAATGAAAATGAAAAGATAACCCGGAATTTATACCGGATGTTTTATTATCCTTTCTAATTTTTAAGATGTTTTAGTCTACTACTTCAGCAAAGGCAAAATTTCTGCGAACAGAATTAACTCTTATCTTTACTTCTTCACCTTCTTTAGCACCTGAAACAAAAACCACAAATCCTTCAATTCGGGCAATTCCGTCTCCATCTCTACCGGTGTCTTCAATCTTCACGTCGTACTCTCCGCCTTCATTAATAGGAGAAGAATTTCCTCTATCATTACTGTTACTACTTCCAAACAAACTTATCACTTCCAATTTTTGCCTAATAGGCAATATTCTATTGTTTTTCAAAGCATATAAACTAATTTGAAAACAATTTATTTAATGGATTTTTTACATTCGGATTATCCTGTTTTAAAACTAAAATAAATCTAAAATTAATAAAAAAAGGAATATTTTTTGGTTCTTTTTAAGCTGTTTTTTCCTAAATTTCCTGGAAACATGTTGCTATCAGTTTTTTATTCTCCTGATAGGCCTGAGTGTAAGTTGCCCATTCTGGAATCTCATACACCAATGTACGAATACCAGCTTTGGCTAGAGGATATGAAACCGGGAAGGTAGATGATCCGTGCTTGGAATAGACAGTGGCCCGATAATATGTGAATTCAGGTAGATTTTTTTCTATTTTCTCACCCAGAGCAACAGATGGGGAGTCCATTTTAGGAGTGGCAACATAGTATCCCTTCCCATAACCCGGGGCATGGTCGTGGCATATTATAACCAGATCAACATTGGATTTCTTAATATCCGGGATGATATAACTTGCTACAAGTCCTTCCCCACTGGTACGGCCCACATAAAAATTGTTGGGATTATTGGTGACGTTAACTCGGTAGTGTATAATTTCGTTGTGGGCTGATAAACTGTACTGGTCTATTACATCATTAACTGTTTTAATGGATAGTTTTTCGCGGGGATGCATTCCAGTGATAATAGCAATGGTCTTTTTATCTCCTGAAGAAGAATTAGATGCGGCAAAAACTTCTTTGGTGACTATTCCACGGTAATCAGAATCCAAGGTTGATGGTGTTCCTGAATTCCCCATAAGATCAGGCATGGTAAAGGCTATAAATCCAATACCCATGATCACTGCAAGTAATAATAGAGACACCCAGGCAAACCCTTTCCTGCTGCGACGTTTGGGCGTGTAATCAAGGGAGTATGAATAGACTAGTGTCCCTCCACAACGACAGGTATCAAAGTCGTCAGGGGATTCATCTTCTCCCAGCTCGTAGTAGCCACCACATCTTTGACATATCAAGTAAGGCATAATAATCTTTATAGGATGAAAGATTCATTTAAGCTTTTTCCCTATCTACCGATTTTTATCAACAAAAAAGTAATAAAATTCCGTAATTTATAAGCTCTTAATATAAGATGTACTAAAACTTTTCATAATTTAAATAACAGGCATATATTGTACTTTTTGATCATGCACTTGTGTATCGTTGCTTTATCCAAACACTTATTTTTTTTACGAACTGTTCTGGATTCAATTTTTAAAGCATTACTCTGTAATATATATGTAGCAAATATGATCTGTTTAATGATTAGTGGAGGGTCTAGTCATCAACTCCAATAAATCAGAGTCTATTAAGAAACCTTTTTATGATAAAGAAGAACTTAAAAGAGCTTTAATTAATGCCAATTACATTCCGGACGATAATATAATTATTTCCCTTTTTTTATCCCTTGAACTGGGAAAACCCATCCTGGTTGAGGGGCCACCTGGAACCGGGAAAACTGAGCTTTCAAAATCTGTTGCACGGGCGTTGGACCGGGATTTTTTCCGAGTGCAGTGCTATGAGGGAATTACCTTTGAACAGATGGTGGGTGAGTGGAATTATCAGAAGCAATTATTGCACCTGGAGATGTCCCGTCTTAAAGAAAATAATATTCCCGGGGATGTGGATAGGGATGTTTTTGGCGAGGAATTCTTTATAAAAAGGCCATTACTACAGGCATTTATTAATTCTTCCCCCTCAGTATTGCTTATTGATGAACTGGACAAGGCAGATGAAGAGGTGGAAAGCTTCCTTCTCCAGGCACTGGGTGAAAAAGAAATAACCGTCAATGATCTGGGAACATTCACCCTTAAAAATGATTTGGTAGTGATTTTAACTTCTAATTCCCAGAGGATGCTCCTTGACGAGACCAGGGACAGGTGTCTTTTCCTTTATATTGATTATCCAACACCTGAAAGAGAAATGGAAATAGTCAAGTCACTGATTCCCGATGCACCTCATATGCTGGTTGAGAAAGTGGTGGGTCTTATCCAGAGGATCCGAAAACTTGATCTAATTAAAAAACCATCTATCAGGGCAACTGTGGACTGGATCAGAACTCTGATCACCACTGGAGATCTGGAAGCCAGTGATGAATCTCTTAAAAGAACGGTTCAGGTGGTGTTAAAGTCGGAGGAAGATCGCAAGAAGGTCCAATCCACGATATTTAAGTCACCCAAATGAATATCAAAGATATTATTAATGGTTCCTGTGAAAACTTATGGAAAAAATAGTCGATTTTTCGGGATTATTGCGAAAAAATGGGATTCCTGTAAGTATTAGAAGCACCTATACTGGTCAGCAGGTGCAAGAATTAATTGGTGAGGATGATCCTTACTTTAAAAATGCTCTGGCTTCTGTTTATATCAAGGAACACAAACACGGGGAGACTTTTGACCGTCTTTTTGATGAATTTTTCCAGGGCTTTTCCAAAGAGGAGGGTGGAGATGACGAGGATGAATCATCTGCAAAATCCCAGAAGAGCATATGGTCACCGAAAAGCAAGGAAAAATGGGTTATTTCACACAAAGAAGATGATTCTGATTACAAGGCACGTGAAATCAGTTCTAATGAAATAAACTACCATCCTCCACTGGAGGAGTATGATCAAACCCAAAATGAGGTGGATCTTCTTTCCAGAGATATTAATACCTTAAATTCTTTTGAACCGGAACTTTTCGGTTTATGTCAGAAGATGGGTAAAAAGATCGCCATGGTGCGCAGCAGGCGCCAGAGACAGGCTCGGATAATGCGCCCTGATGTCCGCAGAACCATTCGTAAGAATCTGCAGTATGGTGGTGCTCTGATTGATCTGGTTAAAAGCAAGCCTAAAGTGAAAAAGAATCATCACTTCTTCTTAAATGATGTCAGTGGTTCCTGTGACTGGATAAGTAACTGGTTCTTCTGCCTGGTTTATGCAGCTCAGAATTCTTTCAGAAGAGTGCGAGTTTTTGATTATGATAATAAATCAGTTGAAACAACCGTGGCTATGGATGAGCCTAATATGATGGATGCTTTTATCAAAGTAAGAGATATAAGGCAAAAAAATATGATGATCCACGGAACCAGTAATATGTACCAGGCCTTCGAATCATTTCTGGATAAGGTGCAGCTTAACCGCAGAACCACAATGATGATCCTCACTGATTGTCGGGACTGGGGTGGTCCTAAAAAGGATGGGATACCCCGGAGTGCTGAGTTGATGGAGATTATGGCCATTAAATGCCGGAAGGTTATGGTTTTCAACCCGGAGGATAGGAAGAAATGGGATGTTGTGGATAGTTGTGTTTCGCATTACCGGGATGCGGGGGCAGAGATCCATGAAGTGAGAAATCTCAACCAGCTGGCCATGTTGGTGCGTGATATTTAATAGTTATAACTTAAGTCCCCATGGCTTGGATCAGATCATCAGTTAAAATAAGAAGCTTCTTTCTGCTTGATAGATCCCCCTAAATTTCAACAATCTTTTGATAAGCATCCATGTTTCCATGGATGTCGGTTACAATTAAAGCAAGACTCTGATGTGGCATTTCTACCACATCCACCCACATGATCTTTCATATAACTATTTACTTTAGTTATTTTTTATTTTATCTAAATCTTAAGAACTGCTACTGCCAAAGAAGTTTTCCAATGTGACTACTTTATCGTTCCCTAACTCACGGGGAGGTTCAAGGACCTTAAATTCCATTCCCTGCTCTTCCAGTAACTGCAAAGCATCATCAGTGGCTGATGGGGCCACCAATACTCCCCTCACCCTTTCTTTATGGTCGCTGAAACAGTCCACATACCTTCTCAGCTGTTTAACTGCATTGGTACCGGCTTTTCTGCTTTTTAGTTCCAGAATAGTGATATTCCCATCCAAGTCTTTGCCCATTATATCAATGAATCCCTGGGGAGTGTGATACTCCCTTGAGGTGGGTCTGAAACCTTTTTCAATTACCTCGGGATCCTTGAATATAAGGTCCCCCATATCTGCCTCGTAACCTGCCAGTTGAAGACTTTCGGAATCCTCTCCAATGAAATAAGACACCATGTGGGCATGTAATATTTCCGCTTCCAATGATTCCGAAGGGTTTCTCCTTACTCCCCTAACTTTAACCATTCCCTGATGAATATTGACAGTGACCTTAGTTTTGGGTGGTTGCCAATTGACTGGTTCCAGATTCCGGTCCTGGTGGATTATAAATGATCCATCCGATTTTATGAGGATAATTCTGTCTCCCAATCCCAGGCGACTGGTTGCTCTTCCATCATAATAAACGCGACAGGATGCCATGATAGTAATAAAAGCCCTTTTTGATAATCCTTCATTAATAATCTCCAATACCCGTTCCATATCTGGGTTTTTTTCTTCAACTACTTTCATGATATGAATTTCAGAGCTAATAATAGAAATAATTCACTATCATAATAATTTAAGTATTATATTTATTAATAAGCATATTAATAGAGGTTTTCCACCAATTAAGAGGACTATCCCAACCCAAACACTATCAAACAGCAAGATAAATATAAAAAGCTCATATACAATCTAAATCTGGATTTCAATATATTTAAAAACTGTATTTTTGTCGTCAATTAATTTCTTTAATTAGGATATACAAAACATAAGATTGAACCCAATTTTCATCTGGAAAGAAATTATTGGGAATGAAAATGTCATCTAAACATTACACCATAACCACGGAACTTTCAGACATCCACCTGGAAGAAACTCTGGATTTTATTGAGGAATATTTCCTACGACCCCAAGGGGAATATTATCATAGTGCCAATAAAAGCTTTGTAAATGGTGTAGCACACCTAAATTTCACTGCAATTAATGAAAAAGAGAAATGGGAAGTTTTGGTAGAACTTCAAGCAACAAACCCCTTCAGGGTGAAAATGACACCGGTGAATAACCAGCATAATACCGATATCACCCAAAAAATGGACCTTATAGAAGAAGAACTGCTTATTGCTGTACAGGTTTACGAGGACGCAATTCGCCAGGCCACACTTTACTTCGCCTGGGTTGAAGGGGAAGAAAACATTCCCGAAGCACCCCCCACCCGTAGGAAAAAATTTTCATTCCGTATCTTTGGGAGTAACATGATCCTGATCTACTTACTCTTTTTCGCAGTTAACATTGTACTGTTTCTTTCATTAGGTATTGTAATGGCAATCATTGCAATATTGGCAGTGCAGCTGGTTGTTGTACTATTATCAGATAAGATACTACTCCGTACCAGTGATTGGAACATCACCCCTGAAAATCCCAGGGTTCATATCCTGGAGTACCAGCTCCCCCTTGATGATTATCTTAAATTTCAGGAAAAGTTTGGCAAAGATATGATTATCCAAATGAAAGAAAAAATTTACCAGAAGAGTCTTGCTGTGGGTCTGGAGCCCACTTGTGAGATAGGGGAAGATGTATTCGCCGAATATGGCTTCCAATGCAATGCCGATCTGAGGGTTTCCAAGGTGGTTGATATTTACAGCATAGTTAAAGAAGCTGCCAGTAAATTCAATATAACCATGCCTAAAGTTGCATTAACTAACACGATGATTGCTAATGCCGCAGCAACTGGGCCCAGTCCAAACAGGGGCCTGGTGCTTATAACCACCGGACTTTTAGTGCAGCTGGAGGAGGATGAGATATTATCAGTTATTGGTCATGAAATGGGTCATCTATCTGGAAGAGATCCCCTCATACTTTTCAGTATAATTTCATTGGAATTTATACTCAGATTCAGCATACTCTATCCGGTAGTAGCTTTATCTCCTTTACTCTATCTTATTGTGGCATTGGGGCTTATATTTTTCATTGCCAAGTTCTTTGAAACCAGGGCGGATCTTTTATCAGCCATGAAAATTGGTCAACCCCAGGTCTTAGCCGAGGCACTGCGCAAAATAGGTTATAACCGTCTCCTTACTGAAAGGATTTCACCAACCCGATTTCCAACCTGGATTAATTTCGATCCTCACCCCCCAATCTATTTCCGTATCGATCGTTTAGAAAACATGAAAACACCATTAAAAGTAAAAGACCCCCTAATACGATCAATTAAAGATGTCTTCAGCGGCTTTAAACATTCCCTTAGAATTAAATAAATTAATATTCCTAAGAACTAAGGCTGCTGATAAGATATGGAATGAATATTTTATAGAATAGAGGAAATAAGCATTAAAACATATGGTAGCAGCGGAGAAATGACGATGCAGGTGGACGTTGATTTTGTGGATAAATTAGATAATGGATGGAAGGTCCGTCTTAACGTTAAATTATCCGCAGACGAACTTTCAAGATTAGATCACGAGTCAGTAAATACATTTAAAGATTTTAATATAAGCTTAGAAGGTTCTAACTTATATTTCGATTGTTTCTTAAACACAGAAGAACCATGGGAAGATGAACCATTGGAGGAGCTTCTTAAAGCTATTAAAATCGAAGTTGAATACCATGCTAAGGCTTTTTTAGAATAGTGACTCATTATGAAAGGCTAAGAAATAATATTAACCCCACCCAATTACGGATTTAGCCTATAGGATTAATTGATGGGATGGTTCATGATTTTATTACCTTAAAGATGAGTCTTAAAACTTCAATTAGACTGGCTATTATGAGGGCAACCATTCCGAAAATAAGGATTATTTTCAAAATTATTGTGTAGGCTGCCTGGCTGAAAATGAATGGGAATATTGTGTACAGGTAGTAACAGACCAAAAAGGATAATATATTCAATATTATCTTCACCAGACTGCGGAACCATCCGGGATGGTAAGCTAAAAATATTAGATTGACAATGATTGTTGCACAGATGGAGATGTTGAAAATCCATAAAACATCCTGGAATGATGACGTGATGAAGCTGAGATTCCAGGATAGCAGATTGTTAACAATGTATAAAATGATTATATTACCGATAATGGCCACTATAAATTCAGATTTACTGACATCTTTTTCTTCAAATATTTTTTTCAAAAAATCTTTTATTTTCTCTTGATTATTGCCATCTCCAGATGTTTCAGTCATATTATCCACCGTAAACTTATTGAATATGGTTATGATGTTTGTGTTGTATATTTTTTTCTTAATAATTTCAGATAATTATATTTTAAAATCTCATTTTCCCCTCATCATCAGTGTAACCACAGCTCCCATTGCACTGGAAACTGCAAATATTAAAAATGAAACATGCAATCCTTCCATGAAAAGAGGATAAGTGTTGGGTAATAATTGAACCGTGCCCATGTACCCAGTTAATATAGAAAGTAGAACCCCCAAACTCACAGTCTGACCTACATATACCATTGTGGAAAGAGTTGCTGAACCAACACCATAAAATCTGCTTGATAAAGATTCAAGAAAATTACGATTAGTTGGAGCTGAGAATAAGCCCACACCAACACCCACCATTAACAGGCCAACTATGACCAGCACCAATGATGATCTTTCACCTAAAAATGCCAGTAAGAGAAGGCCGAAAGTGCAGATAACTGCACCCACAATATTTAGACGTTGTTTATCATCTCTATCAGCCATACGCCCCACTAATGGTGATAAAAGTGCCACGGCTAGTGGTTGTACTGCCAGGATAAGTGCTGTTGTAAGGGTATCCAGGCCTCGCAGATCCTGCAGGTAGAGACTCAACAGTGTCCACATGGCTGAAGTGGAAACCGTGACCAGAAATAGCGCAACCCCAGAAAAACTGGTAGTTCTATTTTTAAATATGTCCAGTGGAATGACAGGACTCGGACAACGTATTTCTATCATAAAAAATAACAGAACACCTAATAACCCCATGATAAGCATTATTTTTCCAGAAAAATCACTCAATGTTGAGATGCCATACATCAACACAGAAAGTGAAAATATATAAATTACCGTTCCTAAAATGTCGAATTTTTCTCCATCAGCGCTTTTCCATTCTCCCGGAAACTTGGCCAGTATCAATGCTAATAAGAATAATCCAATGGGAACATTGGCCAGGAATATGCTTTCCCATCCTAAATGCTGTGCCAGGAATCCACCTAAAAGAGGTCCAAGGAACAAACCGACATAAACAGCAGTCAGATAAATTCCCAGCACCTCCCCCCTACGTTTTTGGGGGAAAATGGAAATAAGAAGGGCCACTCCGGTGGCAAAAATCATTGAACAGCCCACGCCCTGCAGGAAGCTGAAGAAAATAAGCATCAAACCGGTGCTCGAAAAAACAGCCAGTAAAGATGCAAGAGTATAGATAGTTACACCGTAGGTGAAAACTTTCTTCCTGCCGCGGATATCGGCCAGTCTACCGAACGGTAAGACCAGGGCAGCGTTGGCCAGGACAAATGCTGTGGGAATCCATCCCAGTACCAGAATATTAACGGAAAGGTCATTCTGGATAAGTGGAAGAGCCAAGCTAAGGGATGACCCCATGAAAGGAATTAAAAAAGAGCTTACAGCCACCAAGATAAGACTCAATTTTTGGACTGATACTGCTGATGCTGTTTTGACTGCGCCAGTAACCATAACATCCCCTATTTAATGCTGCCAGATTCTGTATACTAAAATATAATTATTTTATTCATGAAATATAGTATTTGCGGGATATGAACCCATATTTATTTTTAAAAAAGAATTTACTACTATAAATTTTTCAAGATGTTTTGTTGTGTTTATCTCAGAATAGTACTGGTTACCGGAATAGTACTGGCTTTTCAGATAGTAGTAATGCTCAATGGTTTTACCGTCACTTATCATGCATTCGGATTATAGGAATACAAATTATAAAAGAGGTTATAGAAGATAATAAAATAAACAATCCATTAGAAAATGTGGATTAACAATGCAATAAAATAATATCTATAAGATCATTAATATCCCTCCTTACTGCACTATGTATGGGAGAAATGATTATGAGTATTGAATGTCCTTACTGTGAAAAATTGGAAGATTATAATTTTGGAGATCCACTTATCCAGACTGAACACTGGATAGTTTTTCTGGCCCCTAATCAGAGCAACCTGGCCACCTGTGTGGTTGCCTTAAAACGCAGCCAAAAGACTTTATCTGGCCTTGAAGAGCAGGAATGGGAGGATTTCATCCAACTTCTCGGGCGGATGGAAAAAGCAGTTAAGACTGCATTTGATGCTACATTATTCAACTGGGGTTGCCTTATGAACACTTTTTACCTGGAAGATTCTTTAGATCCTCACCTGCACTGGCATTTCATTCCCAGATACAATCATCCTGTAGAATTTGCCGGCCATACCTTTGAGGATCCTCACTTTGGTTTCATGCGACCCCGTCCACCTAAAAATATCTCAGAAGACGTGCGCAATAAAATAGCTGAGAAGATTAGAGAGCTTCTTTGATGAGATCCCCATTACGGAGAATGAGGAGTATTGATGGAAATATAGGAATGTTGATAATAAAAATAATAAAGATAAAAATATTGGATAAAAAAAATAGACATTATTCTTCTTCTTTTAAACGTTCATTAAGCTCCTGTATGGCCTCTTCCACCTGAAGGCGAACGTACCATTTTTCGTCATCCATAGCCGCTAGTAGGGGTTTAATAGCGCGTTCATCACCTATTTTGCCCAGGGCTCCTGCTGCGTGCCTGCGTACACTAACATCACTGTCCTTCAGTGCTTCGATAAGCGCTGGAACCGCTTTCTCATCACCGATCATGCCCAGTGCTTCTTCAGCAGAGCTGCGAAAACCTAGGTCCCAATCTTTAAGAGCTTCTATTAAATGATCAACTGCTCGTGGATCCCCTAAATGACCAAGAGCAATTGCCACGTTGTTTCTGATTTTTTTATCTTGTAATGATTCTAAAAGTGGTATTAACGCCCTTTCATCTCCTATTTCACCCAGTGCCTCAGCAGCATGTTGACGTACATACCATTTCTCATCCCTAAGTGTATTTAGAAGGAAGGGTGTAGCATCAATAATGCCTATTTTTCCAAGAGAACTGGCAGAGTTCCACCTAACATCAGGATCATCATCTTCCAACGCATCAATTAAGGCCTTAACTACTTTTTCTTCTTTGAATCTTCCCAATGCCCTGGCTGATAAGGCCCGATTTTTTTGATTCCCCTTTTTCAGAGTCTTGATCAGTCCCCCAACATCTTTTTCATGTTCAAGTTTTTCCACGTCTGGGTTGAAACTCCTATCAAAAATACTCATACTTTATACCCCCTTCCTCCATTTTTAATCTGTATAATCAATCCCACCTCTTTATTTTCACTATTTAGAATATTCTCTATATTTTTCAAGAAAATCCTGAGCATTGGGGTAATGATCAATAAATTCAACGAATTTTTTAAACTTACGTAAAGTGGAAACATCCATTACATGTTCCATGGAACATGCATCCTTTTCAGCCACCTCTTCATCCACCCCCAGAAGTATCAGGAAATCTTTAAGAAGTTGATGTCGGTAACTGACAATCTCACCAATCCTGAGTCCCTCCTCTTTTAATTGGATGGTGCCGTAACGTTCATAAGAGACCATATTCATCTTGGAAAGTTTTTTAACTGCTTCGACAACACTGGGAGGTTTCACTCCTAAGCTTTTGGCCACATCTTTCACCCGGATGGTCCCTTTTTCCTGCTCCAGAAAATACATAGTTTCCAGGTAATCTTCCACACTCCGAGTGATTTTTGGTGAATTAACAGTCATCATATTAATTTTGTTTTTTTTATTCTATTAAATTTTATCTTTCCAGCTAAAATATGAAACATAAAGATCAAAAACAAGTTTCAAATGCCACTTGCAAACTGTGTATGGAAAATCCTTATAAAGTCGGATATAGATAGATGATGTAAGATTGGTGAATATTAGATAAAAATTGAAAAGTTTCCAGTGAGGAATGTATCATATGCCCAACTTTGATGTTGAACTAGCCGTTTTTAGCAGCATAATACTGGGTCTCATCCTGGCATTCTTAAATATTGGTGGAATATTTGCCCTGGTGTTGGTTGGCTTTCTAGCGGTATTCCTGACCAATGAGGAAGAAGCAAACTATAAGATTGGGGCAATAGCAGCTGTCGCGCTGTACTTAATTTATTTTGTGATATCTACATTCACATCTCCTAACATTCCTTATCAACTTCCCAGTCCATTGGTAATTGGCTTGGGCTATGCTTTCGAAGGTTTATTAACCCTTATATTAGGTTTTTTTGCAGGTTTGCTGATTTATGGATTGATGGGTGCTGTCGGAGGATATTTCGCAGACAAACTCTTTAAACCACAGGACAAACCAAAAAGACCTAAATCTCAGAAACGCCGTAAAAAAATTGTTAAACGAAAATCTAAACCACAAAGAAGAACTCTTCAGAGAAGAAATATTCAATGAAGGTTAAATAATGGCCTGAGATAATATGAAAAATGTGATAGTAGTGGGATCAGGTGCTGGTGGAGCAGCTGTTGCCAGAGAACTTGCTTTTTATGGAATTAATGTAACCCTTCTAGAAAAGGGAAGGCCTATTCTAACAGAAAATGCACATCAATGTTACGACAACCTTGATGTGGGTGTGGAGCTCCTTAAAGCCACCTGTTTAGGGGGTACTACCCTGGTGACGGCTGGCAATGCTGTGCGTTCTTGCCAGGAAGAGTTGGAAGCAATGGGTATTAACCTTGAAAATGAATATTGGGAACTTGAGCGTGAATTGAATATTGGCCCACTTCCTGACACTCATTTTGGTGAAGGCACCTTAAAGATTATGGATGCTGCGTCTTCTCTTGGTTTGTCCATGGATAAAATGCCTAAATTTATAAACCCACGTGAATGCATTCCCTGTGGTAAATGTTCTTTTGGGTGTCCCCGTAATGCTAAATGGAGTTCACTTAACTATTTAGAGGAAGCTGAAAATTTTGGGGCTAAGATAATTGAAAATTCACCAGTAACCCGGATTGTGGTGACTGATGGACAGATCAGTGGCGTTTATAGTCATGAGCAAAAATATATGGCGGATATGGTTATATTGTGTGCTGGTGCTGTGGAAACACCTCGATTACTTGGTACTGCAGGTCTGGTGGCCGGTGAACATCTTTTTGTGGACACCTTTGTCACTGTAGGCGGAGTTCTTAAGGATATAGATTTTCACAAAGAAATATCCATGAATGCCCTGTATATGGGAGATGGATTCATACTGTCTCCTCACTATTCCAGTTTAATCAATTCCAGGATTGGGAAAAATGTTACTAGTGAAAAGGACATCCTAGGTATGATGGTGAAGATCAGGGATGAACGATCTGGGTGTGTGGGGGATAGTACTGTTATTAAAAATAACACATCCCATGATGTTGGTCTGATAGCTGAAGGATCATCCCTTGCTGGGGCCATCCTGACAGAAGCAGGAGTCGATCCTGGTAGTTTTGTTTCTACTCCGGCCCGGGGCGCTCATCCAGGTGGAACAGCCGCCATTGGAGAGGTTGTGGATGAGAATCTGGAAACAGAAATAAGTGGTCTTTTCGTGTGTGATGCCAGTGTTTTACCAAGTGCACCTGGTGCACCTCCAGTTTTAACTATTCTAGCCCTTGCAAAGAGATTATCTAAATATATAAGCAAAAATTAATTTTTGTTGAATTAATATCAAAATCGGTTGTCTATATATTATTTTACAAAATTAATGACTCAGATCACCTATTTTTCCCTTATATGATTTATTGGATTAAATATGGTTTTATAGTAAAATCATGATTTGCTTGGTACATCATCGTCTAAAGGTATTTCTTTAAGGAAGAATGCAATAATTAATCCTGCAAATGCCAGCACTATGGCCACGAGAAAAATATTCTGGATGGAAAGTGCCAGGGATTGAGTTTTACCTAGAGTGACTGTGGATGAATTTGCCAGGGTAAAATTCATTATGTATCCAAAAACTGGAACAAATACAATAGTGCCCATATTCCTGAAAAATCGCATGGATGCGGTTACAATACCTATTTCTCGTAGTGGAAATGCATTCTGCACTGCTATATTAAATAGGTTATAGGCCATTCCAGAACCAATACCAAGGATCGTTGAATAGATTATTAACATATAACATGATGTATTAGGGTTCATTGTGGCCAGAAGCATGACTCCTATTCCAGTAATGATGAATTCAGCTAGGACCAGCTTTTTATATTTTCCAGTCATGGATATTATTTGTCCAGTAATTATTGAGGACAGGGTAAGGCTTAGCATCATAGGGATCATTAGAAGACCTGAATTTGTAGCACTCATACCTAAAACGCCCTGTGCAAATAATGGGACGTAAATTATTCCACTAAACATTAAGGCACTTGCTAGGAAACTTTCTAAGGAGGAGATTCGGAATATTGAATTTAAAAATAGATATAAGGGTAGGATAGGTTCGACAGCTTTTTTCTCAGCCAAAATGAATAATATGAACATAAGTAGCGAGAATATTATTAGTATTGCTATTTCTACAATTGGATGCGGATTTACATTACCTAGAAATGTTATTGCTAGAAACAGGGCTGTTAAAGCCAATGTAAAGGTGATGATCCCCGAAAAATCTATTACTTTTTTAACATCCCTTGATTTGAAGTTGGGAAGGGAATAACAGATTAGGGTTACAGCGGTTATCCCCACAGGAACATTCACCAAAAACACCCATCTCCATCCTAAAGTATCGGTTATAACACCACCAAGAATTGGCCCTATAACATCTGCCAGTCCAAATACTGATCCCAGTATTCCCATGTATTTGGCCCGTTCACGGGGGTTGAACATTTCTCCAACCACAACGAAGGGGAGGGATAGTAGAATTCCCCCACCGATTCCTTGAATTGCTCTAGCTACTATCAATTCAAACATGTTGGTTGCAAAACCACATATAACAGAAGTTATGACAAATATGATGATCCCGGGAATCAAAACCTGTTTCCTACCGTAGATATCAGATAATTTGCCAAAAAGGATTAATGAAATGGTTGAAGTCAACATGTAAGATGAAAATGGCCATGCATAGTATTCCATCCCATTTAGACTTTGGATTACCTTGGGCATGGCTGTTGCTATGATTGAATAATCAAAGGCAGCTACAAGAAGTCCCACCATTAATCCGGCCATAACCAGGATTATTTGGTTTTTAGCAAGATTGTAATGGTTTTCATAATTCATGATTATCACATGGTCAATTTTTAGAAGATATAACTCTAATTTTTAGGGTATTTAAGGGAGAAATTGCTTTTTAATGCAGATTAATGGCTAAAGGATTTAAAATAGAGTTATTTACTGAAAATCATTTTTCTTTAAAAAACATTTTAGTTCGCATCTCTCCTAAATTTGATACTATTCGTGATAAGTCACTCCCAGGAATACTAACCATTATATCTTCCGGATTGATATCCATATTTTGCCTTGCAGCAACATCACCCAATCCATAAGTGACTTTTCCAGCCATATATGGTGCTGCTGCCATTGAACTGCATACTGGTGCGGCATCGGCACCTAAGCCGTGTTCCCCTGAATCATATGCATTGGCATGGAGAATTTCCATACCCTGTTTAGCATTGCAAACCACAAATACCACATCTGGTTGAAACTCTGCCTTATTTAGCGGAGCAAAAATAATAGAATTAAAAATTCCAGGGGTGATGTATGTTTCATTTTCCCTTGAACGCTGAACTGCAGGAATACTCTTATACAGGCCTTTTTTTACCATAAATGCTCCGCTTTGGACATTTGCAGGGTATTCGCCCATGTCTTTAAGTCCAGAATACCTTGCACCACCCATGCATTCTTCCTCTTCTAGGGTGGTATAGAATATTTCTCCATCCATGGCTTTGGTTAGTTTTTCGCAGAATCTTGATTTACCTTCCTCTTTTTGAACATTTTTTGGCTGGCCTACAGACCATTTTATGGCTACTGGTTGATTTTCTAATTTTAAAAGTTGGTTTAATTTTTCTCCTGATTCATTATAATTCATATTTAACGCCTCTTTTACACTTTAAAGCTGATTTTTATACTAATCCGTATCCTTAACTATCATATGAATAAATAGATCCCCTATATCCTTGCTGAATTTCTCATCATCAATTCCCCTGTTTTCTAACAGCTCTTTGGCCCAGTCGCCCATATTTACCTTACCATTGTATATTACTGATAGGAGAATAGTTGCTTCTGTGGGATCAACATCTGGTCTGATTTCGCCTTCTTCTATGCCCTTTTGTATGAAATCAATTCCGATGGACATTATTTCTTTGAATAATTCCCTTACTTCTTGGAACTCTTCACTACTGCTCATTTTATCCATATCAAATTGTTTTCTGATGGCGGTGGGGGAATATAAAAGTCTGAAATAATCAGGATATTTATTTGAAAAATCCCTATTGGCTTTTCCATATAATTTAAACTTTTCTAAACCAGTATTTCCTTTTTTAACCTCTTTTTTAACCATTTCTGCCCAAATTCTTATGCCGCGTAAAACTATAGCAAAGTACAATGATTCCTTGTTTTTAAAATACAAGTAAAGTGTACTTTTTCCAAGACCAATTTGTCCTGCTATTTCATCCATCGAAACTTGATCAAAGTCCCTATCGGCTAATAGTTTCCGTGCAGCATCTATAATATCGTTTTGACGTTGCTGTCTTTCTCTTTCCTTCCATTTTGTCAGTGCCATATGATTCACCCCTGCACAAATGACTGTTAGATCACAACATGACCATAATATCATATTTATGACTAGCTAGTCAGTAATATAACTAGTAGTCAGTAACTGTATATAAAGATTGTGTTAAAAAACAACAAAACATCAAAAAAATGATATTAATATCAACTGAAGATTATGTTATACGATATGAGAACTATCTGATTAAACATTAGGAGGTTATAAAAATGTGTCCACTAGTTAAGATAGAAATTAGGAAGGGGAAGAGTGCTGAATATAAAAAAGCCATTTTAGATGGAGTTCATAATGCATTGGTGGATGCATTTAAGATACCCGAAAGTGACCGGTTTTAAGAGAATCTACGAATTGGATAAAGCTGATTTTGAATGTCCACCTGACCGAACAGACCAGGTGACAATTATACAGATCCATATTTTTCCGGGACGTAGTCTGGATGCAAAAAGGAAACTTTATTCGAATATAGTACAGAATTTGGGTGATAAGCCTGGAATTAATGGCCGTGATATTATGATCATCTTAATGGAACCACCAATGGATAACTGGGGAGTTCGAGGAGGTAAACCTGCCAGTGAAGTTGATTTTGATTTTGATATAGATGTTTGATTTGTTAAATTCCCTTTTAACTTTTTTTTAGGAATTTATCCTAACATGATATTTTTTTGTTATATTAACACAACAAAATAGCGAAGTTTTATTTTATGTTTCTCTGGTTTATAAAAAATGAATAAAAATAATAAAAAATAGACTTCCTCCAGATTAATACTGGAGGAAGCATTATTATTTAAATAGCCCTTTACGGAGGCGGTGTGCTATTTAAATAAATTTGATATATCTCTTTATTAGGTGGGTAACACATCCCTACCATAGGTTTCATTGAGGACCTGTGCCAGCCCGACATATACTGCGGCAAAGCCAGTAAATATTCCTTCGTATCCCGCGATTAAAGCTATAGTGGCGTTACCAGTCACATCCCCAATCGCCAGGAGGAAGAACAATATTGCCAGTGCTCCGAAGATTACTTGCAGTCCGCGGCTGAGTTTTAAGGTTCCAATGAACATTACCAGTGTAAATAATCCCCACATAGCAAGATATGATGCCACTGCCAGTTCATCAGGGGCTTCTGCCAGGTTCATTTTGGGGAGTACCAGGAGGAGTACGAAGCTCCACCAGAACAGTCCATATGATCCGAAGGCAACAGTTCCGAAGGTGTTTCCCTTCTTGTATTCCATGGCACATGCCATAATCTGGGCAATTCCCCCATAGGCTATTCCCATGGCCAGTATCATACTATTCATTGGGAAAAGCCCGGTGTTATGTATGTTTAACAATACTGTAGTCAATCCAAACCCTAAAAGTCCTAGAGGTGCCGGGTTAGCTGTTAAATCCTCTATTGCGACTAGCTTTTTATTTTCTTCCATACTATCATACCCCAAAGGGTTTTATTTACTTTAATTTAACTAAAATCACTCCTATTTCCATGTTTTTGGTTTATTCTTCCAGAGTGGAAGTGTCACCCAGATCCTCGCCCATTTCCTGGGCACGGAGAATCCTTCTCATGATTTTACCACTCCTGGTTTTGGGGAGTTTATCAACCTGCACTATTTCACCAAGGACTGCAACCGGCCCCAGTTCATATCGTACATGTTTTTTAAGATCCTCAATGAGCTGTGTCTTGAGTTCATATCCTTCTCGAAGGATGATGAAGGCCTTGATGACTTCACCCTTAATTGGGTCAGACTTTCCAATAACTGCTGCCTCAGCAACTGCTGGGTGACCCACAAAGGCTGATTCAACTTCTGCAGAGCCTATACGGTGACCAGCAATCTTGAGAACATCATCACTTCGTCCCTGTATCCAGAAATATCCATCTTCATCCTGGCGGACCATATCCCCTGCTTTATAGATGCATCCAGGGAACTCGTTCCAGTAAACATCCTTGAATCGTTTTTCATCCTTGTATAATGTGCGGAACATGGCAGGCCATGGTTTTTTGATAACCAGGTATCCTCCTTTGCCCTCAGGTACTGGATTGCCTTCTTCATCAACCACATCGGCATCGATACCGGGTAGTGCTCTGGTGGCTGATCCTGGTTTTACAGGCGTTACCGGTAGCGGTGATATCATGTGCATTCCTGTTTCTGTTTGCCACCATGTGTCCATGATGGGGCATCGTTCTTTACCAACGTTTTTGTAGTACCACATCCAGGCTTCTGGGTTTATTGGTTCTCCAACTGTTCCCAGGATTCGTAGAGAGTCCAGATTATAGAGGTTGGTGTACCTTGTTCCGAATCTCATGAGGTGTCGGATGGCTGTGGGTGCTGTGTAAAATTTGGTGACTCCGTATTTTTCTACGATCTTCCACCATACTCCAGGGTCAGGATAATCAGGCGCTCCTTCATAAACTACGGTGGTGGTTCCCAGTAAGAGGGGTCCATATATCACGTAGCTGTGTCCTGTGATCCAACCTATGTCTCCAGTACACCACCATAGATCATCACTGTGAATGTCGAATACGTTGCGGAGGGTGGTTGCTGCACCTACCATGTAACCAGCCGTTGTATGCATTACTCCTTTAGGTTTTCCCGTACTTCCAGAGGTGTAGAGGAGGAAGAGAGGATCTTCTGCATCCATGTGTTCGGGTTCACATTCTGCTGGTTCACCATCCACCAGTCTTTCGTAGATGATTTCTCTCCCAGATAATTCGGATATTTTTATTGGTGTTCCAGTGTGGTTGACCACTATTATGGTTTCAACTGTGGGACACTGTAGTATGGCTTCATCTGCAATGGTTTTTAAATTGATGATTTTTCCTCTTCGGTATGTTCCGTCGGCAGTAAAGAGTACTTTTGCTTTAGCATCGTTGATACGTTCCACGAAGGCTCCGACACTGAGTCCAGAATATATAACGCTGTGCACTGCACCTATCTTGATGCAGGCCAGTAGTGCTATTAAAAGTTGTGGGCACATGGGCATATATGTGGAGACCGTGTCTCCCTTCTTCACCCCTAGATTTTTTAGTGCATTGGCCAGTTTGTTCACCTGCACGTATAGTTCATAGAAGGTTATTTTTTCCTCTTCTCCACGTTCATTGATGTAGAGGATTGCTACCTGATTTCGTTTTTCGGTTTTTATCCAACGATCTACTGCATTGTAGGTTAGATTAATCTTACCTCCTACAAACCATTTGTAGAAAGGTTTGTTGGATTCATCGAGAACTTTATCCCATTTTTTGAACCATTCAAACTGTTCAGCCTTTTCCGCCCAGTATTTTTCCAGGTCTTTGCCCTTTTCGATTTCTGCTTCCCAATCTTTAACGTGGGCTCTTTTTTTAATTTCTTCACTTGGTTCGAAAATCCTTCTTTCATCAAGAAGGACTGTGGTATCATGTACCATTCTTCTCCCGCCTTTTTTTAATTATTTAAATTGGTTTTTAACTGTGATGATAACTAAGCTCCTCTTGGTATATATATATTACTATTATTAATCATTATAGATTATGATTAATCATTACAATTATCGTGGGTTCAAGATTATTGAGCTAATTTTTTAGAAAATATACCTAATAAACCGCTAAAAATAAAAAAAAGAATTGCTTTTACTCATAGTCCAGATTACCCCCACGATATAATAATTGGAGATCTGTAGCATTTCTCAACTCAAACCACTGATAGGGGCTATGGATATAGGGAAAAATCATACCATACAGAGTATACACATAGGCAGGAATAATTCCATAAGTTTTTTGCAATATGTGAAAATATAAAGGAAACCCACAACCCTGAATAAAGACTGGATTGCCTTTCCTGGCACTTCCATGCCAGGCCATAGGTATAGGACCTTCTTGACCATGATCACGTGCAAGGGTGTAGACATGATCCATGGCCTCATCATAGGTATCAAATACAATTCCATCAGACTTGTATTTGTATCTACCCTCTGGAACACCAAAGAAAGCTATACTAAGAGAATCCCAGTAGTTTGTATCACCTTCAGCACCAGTCCCCTGGGTGTCAACAAAGGCCAGTTCAATGATAAAAACATCACCATCCTGATAGCTACGGTAGTTGGAACTTCCTGCAAAATGACATATCAATGCGCATTTTGAATTTCTTTCCTCTGCGTATTTGGCCAATAGTTGAGAATGAGGATGCCCGGGATAAAAATCAGGATTTGCTAATTTAACAAATGCAGTTCTTCCTAAAGGCTCAAAAGGACCATTAACCACTGTTATAAAGGAATAACCTAATATTACTACTGCTATGGCTATTAAAACCAAGCTCCATCTCATCTAATATCACCACTGATAGTAAACGTGAAATTTACAATCAACATTTCAAATCACCATATAATTAAATAAAATAGTATGTGAAGTATCAAAGAAACAGAGATAGTGCGTGAGCAACTATACCTCCCACTAAAAACGCCGTAATTAAATTAGCAGCTGAAATCGCACTGGCAGCTTTTAATCCGAACTCCTTGATCAATATACTGAACGTTGATAAGCAGGGCAGATACAACATCCCCACTAATGCCAGGACAATGAACTGGGTTGAATTAAGTGCCACTGAAAGGTCAGTACCCACAAAGGATACCAATGTAACTAACACAAACTCTTTCCGCACTACACCAACTATGAGCAGCACCCCAGCAAAGAGGGGAAGTTTTAACCAACCAACTGTTAAAGGAGCCATAAAACTACTGATGGGTTCTAAAACACCAAGAACATAAAATACCTGGATCAATGCACTCCCTGCTATAAAAACAGGGAAGACCATATAAGCCAATGCCTTAGTACGGTTCCAGGTATCCTTAAGAATTACAGATGAGGAGGGAATCCGCAAAGAGTGCATTTCCATTATAAGTCCGGTTGCTTCTCCGGGCATGGCCTTGAGTGCGATCTTTCCCATTATAAAAATTATGATTAAATCTAAGACATAAAGGGCCAGTGCCCACCATATACTGACGAAAACAGCCACCAAACTTAGAATTATTATGGTTCTTGCAGAGCACGGAGCAAATGTTATGGCGAAAGCTGCCAGCAACCTTTCTCTTTTTGTTTCGAGGATTCTTGTGCTGTCAATAGCGGGAACACTGCAACCGTATCCTAAGATAAGGGGGATCAATGCTTTACCATGTAGACCTATTTTTTGCATGAAACTGTCCATCATAAAAGCTACTCTGGTTAAAAGGCCAGAATTCTGGATGTAGGCTAGCAATATATAGAAGGGAATAACAAAGGGAACAATCAAAGTTAAACCAGCAACCAAACCTCCAAAAGCACCATTCCATAAAACAGCAATAGCAGGCCCTGATAATGCAGGGTCTACTGGTTGAAAGAAACTCATTGCATTTGTGATTAACTCTGAAATGAAATTTCCTAAAACGAAAGTCCATACTAACAATCCAATGATAACCAGGGCAGAAGTGAAATAACCATACACCGGATGAATCAAAATCTTATCCAATCTTTCTGATAAGGTCATTTTAAACTTCTTCTGTTTTTGAGCCCCTGCTGATATTTTACTTGCCAGAGAATATCTTTCCGAAGCAATAATAGCAAATGATGGTTCATCATGAATTTTCTCCAGTTCGAAGGCCACATGATTTGCATACTGAATTGCTCGGACTGATTTAGATTGAACAAGTTTATTAATTTCCGGATCATTTTCCATTAGTTTAATTGCCACCCATCTGGTGGAATAACCAATATCTATCTTTTCAGATTCCAGGAAAGTTGAAAGGTTACGAATTGCTTTTTCAACTTCACCCCCATAATCTACATTATAATCATGTTTTTGGGTTTTAGCAACTCTGATTGCCTTTTGTATGAGTTTACCTAACCCTTTACCAGTAACCGCAACAGTAGGAACCACCGGAACACCCAGTGCTTTTTCCAACTTCTTGGCGTCAATGTGGTAACCTTTTTGTCGGGCGATGTCCATCTGATTAAGACATACCACCATTGGAATGTCCATTTCCATTAACTGTAAGGTGAAAAAAAGATTCCTCTCCAGTACTGATGCATCCAGTACATTGATTACCACATCCGGTTTATCATGGGCTATATATTCTCGGGATACGATTTCTTCCATGGAAAAGGTGGAAAAAGAGTATATTCCAGGTAGATCGATGATGTGGATTTTCTGCCCATGGTGATTAAGATTTCCCTCTGCTCGTTTAACAGTCTTTCCAGGCCAGTTACCAACCACCTGATCAGAACCAGTTAAATAATTGAAAATAACACTTTTACCTACGTTTGCATTGCCTGCCAGGGCTACACTGATATCAGAAGAAACATCTCCATCAAATGGTTTTCCAGTCTCTTTTTTTTCTAAAAGACTCTTTTCATATTCTTCTTTTTCAATACAGGTTGGTAACCTAACCATATGATAGAGCTCCTTCAGTTTCAGGTGCCTCATCCTTGATGATCTCCACAAATACATTTTTGGCGATATCCCTTCCCAGGGCAAGATTGGAACCCCGTACCAGGAGTTCTACCGGTCCTTTAAATGGGGCTACTTCAAGAACGCTTATTTCAGCCCCGATGGTGATTCCCATATCCATTAACCTGCGAATAACCTTATAATCGCCTCTAACAAATGATACTCTTCCTTTCTCATTTCTTTTCATACTGGTAATTGAGACCAGATTTTTATCTCGTTTTCCAACCTGATTAACTTCCTCATGTCTCCGCTTACGGCACTCTTCACATGTTTTGAATTTGAAGTCGCAGACAGGGATAAGTTCCTCATCATCAGGACACTCATCAGGTTGTTTAAGCAGTTGACACATTGCCCTTTCTGCATCATCTGAAAGTGAGTGTTCCATTTCACAGGCCTGATCATGCACACGATCTTTTTTGATATGGAGAACGTCATGAAGAAATCTTTCTAGAAGACGGTGCTTTCGTGTGATGTTTGAGGCAATTTTATAACCTTCTTCTGTTAATGTGACTCCTTTATAGGGTAGATATTCAACATAACCCCTTTTTTGAAGTTTTTTAATCATCTCTGTCACACTAGCAGGGGTTATGTCCAGTGTTTTTGATATTTTGGTTGTTTTTACAGGTCTTTCCACCATTGAGAGTTTATAGAGAACTTCCAAATATTCCTCTGCATTTTCACTTAGTGGTATTTCATGTTTTTTAGATGACATTTAGGTTCACCTAAAACTAGGTTAATTTTATAGTATTTAAAAGTTAGGAACCCCTAAGATATTATTTATTGATTTGACAATGTAAATGAGGGATTTTGAATAAATATTCATAATTAGTGAATTATTTCACGGAAATATTCAGTTTTATTTAAAAAATAGTAATTTTAAAAATAAAAAAAAAGAAGGTAAGTTAATGAGTTACATCATTGGTGGCATTCCACCAGGCATTCCGCCCATACCTTCCATACCACCCATATCAGGTTCACTAGGTCCGGTAGATGCAATCATGTCATCGATACGTAGTATCATCTCGGCTGCTTCAGCTGCTGATTGAATGGCTTGTTTTTTTACCCTGTGTGGTTCTATGACCTGGGCATCTTTCATGTCAGTAACTTCACCCTCAAAGACGTTCAGTCCCATGTAAAAATTACTTTCGTGTGCTGCTCGGAGATCTACCAGGGCGTCGATCTGGTCCAGTCCAGCGTTTTCAGCCAGAGTTTTGGGAACAACTTCCAGTGCTTCGGCAAATGCAGATATTGCTAGTTGTTCTCTTCCACTGATGGTGTCAGCGTATTCTTTCAATCCTTTGGCAATGGCTATTTCTGGTGCTCCTCCACCAGCAACCACTTTTCCATCTTCAGCTGTAGAGGCAACCACACCGATAGCATCTTCAACTGCTCTTTCAATTTCTTCAGCTACGTGTCTGGTACTTCCACGTAGTATAAGGGACACCGCTTTTGGTTCGTTACATTCTTCAACAAAGATCAGTACTTCATCGAAGATTTTCTTCTCATATATTTTACCCGCAAGTCCCAGGTCTTCCGAGCTTAACTCATCGATGTTAGTGACCAGTTGTCCGCCAGTAGCTTTTCCCAAGCGTTCCATGTCGGATTTCCTAACTCTTTTAACAGCAATGATTCCTTCACGTGCGAGAAGGTGCAGAGCAAGGTCGTCAATGCCTTTCTGACAGAATAGAACATTTGCGCCGCTTTGGATGACTTTATCAACCATTTCCTTAACCATTTGTTCTTCCTGTTCTATGAAGGCCTGCATCTGGGTTGGGTCGGTGAGTTTGATCTTGGCATCAGTTTCCAGATCTTTAACTTCGATGGGGTATTTTACCAAAGCAATTTTGGCGTTTTCAATGCTTTTAGGCATGGAATTATCGGCCCTGCTTTTGTCTATAACAACTCCATTGACGATCTTGGAGTCGTTGACTGTTGCTCCCTGTATTCGGTGAATGTTAATGTGGTCCTTCTCCACTTTACCATCTTCTTCCACCTGCTTCACTGCACTGACCACAAGTTCGGCGAGGGGTTCTCGGGCTTTTTCTGTTCCTTTTCCAGTCATTGCAGTCATAGCTACCATTTTAAGAGTTTCACTGTCACTGGAATCAATAGCTATTTCGTTTAATAATTCTTGTGCCTTTGCAGCTGCTCTACGATACCCCATTACCAGTGTGGTTGGGTGTATTTCTTGTTCCAGGAGTTCTTCTGCTTTTTTGAGTAGTTCCCCTGCAATTATAACCGCAGTTGTGGTTCCATCTCCCACTTCATCTTCCTGGGTTTTGGCCACTTCCACCAGCATTTTAGCAGCAGGGTGTTCGATGTCCATTTCTTTAAGTATGGTTACACCATCATTGGTCACTACGATATCTCCCATAACATCCACTAACATCTTGTCCATCCCTTTAGGGCCAAGAGTAGTTCTTATGGTCTCAGCGAGAATTTTTCCAGCCATAATGTTCATTCTCTGAGCATCTCTTCCTAACACTCTTGAAGAACCTTCAGGCATTATAATAATAGGTTGTCCTTGTCCACCTTGTCCACCTAATTGTGCCACATAAATCATCTCCTTTTTTCTCAATTGGTAATTTATCAGTGGGTTAGAGGTTATATAAATATGTTGCGCTTATTCTTTCGGACCACCAAAAAGCCATTGCAAACTGAGTCAATTGATCGAGTCTTTTAAAAAAAGATCTATATCATAACCCCGGGTAACTATTTAAAGTTCATCATACATATTGAATCTTAAGTACTAATTGAAATTGGCATCAATTTTTAACAACTAATGAGGTGAATGAAGTGGCTGCGAATATCCATGTAATTACCGGGAAAAAAGGCGGATGGGATGTTAAAAGGGACGGAGCTGTGAAAGCCTCGGGAAACTTTAAAACTAAAGAAGAGGCCATTAAGTTCGCAGAAGAGGAAGGAGAACGTTATAACGTTGAAGTATTCATTCATGGAGAGGATGGGAAAATACAGAAAAGAGAAGCTTTTGGGAAGAAACTGTATCCAGGATAAAGAAATATTTAAATTTAGATAAATTTTATGGGGGATTTAGGAATTTATCTGTTTATTGATAAATATTTTAATTTTTTATGAAGTGTATATTCAACCTTCAAGTTTGTATTTAAATTCCCATATGAACTTTCCTGTGTATTCACATCCTGTAAGGTGTTCTATTTCATGGGATATTCCATATGCTGCTGGCCCTTCAAAATTAAGAGGCCCTTTTATTCTTTTAAGAATTATGGTCATTGTACTGGGATTGAGTTCTGCCTGTATAATGTCCTCTGCATCAAGCTCTACATAGAAAGGTCTCTCAACCAGTTCACGTTCATTTTTAGTACCACACTTCTCCAGTCTCAAAACTTTACCCTGGGTGGATATGACCTGGGGATTTACAAATAGAGTAACCCTTTCCAGAGTGTAACCCTCACCTTCTTCCTCATTGTAACGGGTGATTTTCTCCTTAACAGCAATTGCCGCCAGTTTTTGGGTTTTGAAGCTCCAATCACCCCCAAACTTCAGTGAAAACAATACGGGAATAAATGCATCTGGTTGGATATTAAGGTCTTTTATGGCTTTTTTCTCAGCCAAATTAAAAAAGAGCTGTTTTTTTAGTTTATCATAATCTAGGTTACTGTAATCATGATTTTCCAAAATATCACCATTCCCATCCCATGTTAAATCAGAATTAGAAAAAAAGAAAGTAAGTGCGGAGTAAACTCCATAATTAGTTATTTACTCTGAAAGTCAAAAATGGCCTTATCTGTTACATCGATGATTGCAGGATCAAGTTTATCTTCATCCCTGATAACCAGAGGTATGTTATCACAGTAAACAACTTCCAAACCAGCCTCTAATGCATCCTTGGTAGCCACATCAACAGCTGCTGCCTTGAGTTCAGTGAGCATGACATCTGCCTCGTCAATGTATTTTTCGATATCTTTCTGGAGTAATGGGCGGTTGGACAGGTGGGGTGTGGTTCCAACAACGGTACAATCATGTTCCTCTTCCAGGTGTTTAACTAGAACATCTTTAATGGAGTCCGGTGCCGTGGTTGCAAACAAAACACGTTTACCCTTCACTGATTCCAGTGGTTTGGGACGGAAAACTGTGGGGATAACTGTTGCCTCCGGGTTGATATCTTTTATGAATTCTTCAATGCGTTTGACTTTCTCTGGACTGGCCATAGGTTCTTCACACATGGTTATAATGGCCAGATCAGCCAGTTTAATTCTGTATGGTCCGAAGAACTTTTCAATATTAATTATGGGCTGGTTTGCCCCGATAAGTACAATATGTCTATTGGTTTTAACCGGTGGGATGGCAGCTCCACTACCTTCCATTATCACAAAGTCAGCATCCACATCATTGGCCATCAAAGCCCCTTGCTTCATGTTGGTGATGAATACTTGGCCCAACATACCTCCACCGCAACGACGACATCCGATGGTGAGTATACGACTCATCAGGGCGTCCTCCCAGTGGTCACTGGCAGCGTGAACTCCTTTATCAGATTGTTCCATCAGGTACTGGGGTGTGATCTCAATCTGGTCACCTCGGACAATTTCCGGTTCCTCAGGTCCACCACGTCCCATGGCCACCACACATGGATTGTATTTTTCCTGGTGTATGAGGCGTGCGGCATATGCAGATACAGCAGTTTTACCAATACGCTTACCTGTTCCCAATATTTTAAGTGAAGGTTTTTCCAGAATGTCATGTTCATCCAGAGGTTGGAATGAAAAATCAGGCCCCTCATAGAGTATGCCCTTCTCCAGGATCAGTGATGCGATCTTAAAACGTTTAGAATAATCAACTACAGGTTCATCACTGAGATCCATAACCACATCGGCGTCATGACCCACAGCAACTTTCACAATTAAATCGTAAGGAATTTTATCATGATCAGCTTCAAAATAAACTTTCAATCCGAGTTTAGCGCCTATTGATTCGGGCGTAGCGTCTCTTAATTTTTCTGTGCCACCAATAAAAACAGCAGCAACCAGTTCAATATGTTCAAGACTGTCAAGGGTGTTCAATGCAGATTTGGTAACTGGAAGATAATGCTCACCATCAATTAAGCATACCATCTTCAATAAAGAAGTCATTGTCTCATCACCAGCCAGGGGTTATTTACATCTTAATTTTTTGGGTAGCTAAAGCATCTTCGTTCTGGAACCGGATAAGTTCCTTTTTGGACCTTTTAACTAGTTCTGAGAGGCCGTTAGAAATGTTTGAAGAACTTCCCCCATTGTTGGTGGCAATGATCTCAGAAATAGAATTCGACAATACAAAAATAGCATATTTATGTTCGGCTTTGGTGCGGTGAATGTGATGCGGGCTAATGTTTAGACACAAATACTCCTTACATTCGTCCTTCACCTCATATTCATGGTCCAGATGCTTTAAAACATATACCAAAAATTGGTGTAACTGTATAAGCTCATCTTTATACATATCTACCAGACACCTACAATTATATTAAGTAATTAAGTTCGACCAACAGGAATATATAAACTTATGTACCAAAAGCTATACCCATACAACCATAAACACTAGATATAAAGTATTATTCACGTGCTTACCATAGTGGGTAAATTATTCTTTGCCAATGATTGCAAATAAAGGTTTTGACTGATCCTTAACAGAAAAATATTATAATCTAAAGATATGCATCACCTTAAATTTAGATTAGATAAGAAATAATGGTAATAAAATGAAAATCGTCCAATTAAAAAAAGAGAATCGGATAGAATTATTAAAACGTTCTCAGATCGACTCAAACTCAGTCCTGGAGACTGTGCAAGATATTGTCAGTGATGTGAAAAATAATCAAGATAATGCACTCCGTAGTTACACCAAAAAATTCGATGGTGTTGATTTAAAGGAGTTCCTGGTAAGTGATGACGAGGTTAATGAAAGTTTAAGTAAAATAGACCCTGAATTAACAAGTAGCATCAAAAAAGCGGCATCCAATATTAGAAAATTCCATCAGGCCCAATTACCTGAGGAGTGGTCCATGGAAATTGATAATGGTGTGACAGCTGGACAGATAATACGTCCACTGGACAAAGTGGGATGTTATATACCGGGAGGAAGGGCTGCTTATCCTTCAAGCATCTTGATGACAGTTATACCAGCTAAAGTTGCAGGGGTGAATGAAATTATCTGCTGCACCCCACCAGGAAGAAATGGCAAAGTGGATGATGTAATCCTGGCAACAGCATATCTTGCCGGTGCCCATAAAGTATACAAAGTTGGAGGAGCACAGGCCATAGCAGCCATGGCTTATGGTACTGAAACCATTGACCCGGTGGATAAGATTGTTGGGCCGGGGAATATATTCGTAACAGCTGCCAAAAAGATGGTTTATGGCCAGGTGGATATTGAATTCCCTGCTGGGCCTTCCGAAGTCCTTATTATTGCTGATAAAACTGGTAATCCTCATTTTATTGCAATGGATATGCTGGCACAGGCAGAACACGACCCCCAATCAGCATCAGTACTGGTAACCACATCCCCTGAACTGGCAGAGAAGGTAGATTTAATCATTGAATCAGAACTTCCCAACATGAAAAGAAAAAAGATCATTCAAGAGTCTCTAGATAATAATGGCTTAATCGTTCTGGTTGATGATATTAATGAAGCCGTAGATTTCTCTAATGATTATGCACCTGAGCACCTGATGATAATGACTGCTCAACCTGAAGAAATAGTTCCTGATATTGAAAATGCTGCTTCAATATTCCTGGGAGATTTAACACCAGTTGCAGCCGGTGACTATGGATCCGGAACAAACCATGTGTTACCCACAGCATTTTGCGCCAGGATGTACTCTGGATTATCAACTGAATCTTTCCTGAAAAAACCAACAATCCAAAAGATAACAAAAGATGGCTTGAACAGTCTTAAAGATGTGGTGATTCCCTTAGCAGAATATGAAGGATTATATGCCCACGCCGAATCTTTCAGAAGACGTCTAGGTGATTGATTAATTGTATTTGACTTACTCATTAGCCCCAGTAAGAGGATAGTAAATTATATAATATTATATTAGAATAGTAGTTAGAGCATTTATTATATCAGTGAATTAGATATAAATGAATAGAATTCATGATTTTTAATTTAATGCTTTTCTCACGTTACTTTTATAAAACTATTTGTAACGCATAAATCGAATATACTAAAGGAATAATACTTTTTGAGGAGATTAAGAATGACCGATTCATTAGGAAACTGGAGACGAACACATTACTCACGAGAACTTGACGAAAAGATGAATGGTGAATCAGTAACCCTCATGGGTTGGGTTCATGAAATACGTGACCTGGGAGGAATCATTTTTGTACTCCTCAGGGATCGGAATGGAATAACCCAGATCACCGCACCCAGCAAAAAAATTTCACCAGAACTCTTTGGTGAAATACGTAAACTGAGGAAAGAATCCGTTATGGGAGTGAAAGGAAAAGTGCAGGGTTCACCCAAAGCTCCAGGAGGTGTTGAGGTAATTCCAGAAGAAATAAGATTACTCAATAACTCAGAACAACCATTGCCCCTGGATCCTACCGAGAAGGTTAAGGCAGAAATTGATACCAGACTCGACTCCAGATACATGGATCTCAGAAAACACTCTGTTAGCGCCATATTCAAGATAAAAAGTACCATGTTGCATTCAGTGAGAGTGTACCTGGAAGAAAATGGTTTCATGGAGGTTAACACCCCTAAACTGGTTGGATCAGCAACTGAAGGTGGGACTGAACTATTCCCCATCACCTATTTTGAAAGGGAAGCCTTCCTGGGTCAAAGCCCCCAGCTTTACAAGCAGATGATGATGGCAACTGGATTGGATAAGGTTTACGAAATTGCACCCATCTTCCGGGCCGAGGAACACGACACACTCCGCCACCTGAACGAGGTCATATCCATTGATGTAGAAGTGGCATTTGCTAGCCAGGAGGATGTGATGAACATCCTGGAAAAACTGGTGCACAACGCCATTAAGGAAGTTAAAGAGAACTGTGAAGCAGAACTGGAAGATATTGGTGTAGAGTTAGATGTCCCAGAACTCCCCTTCCCTCGCCTGGAATACGATGAAGTAATAGACATAGTTAACTCCAAAGGAGTGCCTCTCCGCCATGGAGAAGACCTTTCCCGGGCAGCTGAAAAGGCGTTGGGAGAAGTTATGGATGGTTACTACTTTATAACCAACTGGCCCAGTGACATCAAACCATTCTATGTCATGCCCCACCAGAAAGAACCTGAAAAGAGTTTCGCCTTTGACTTGATGTACAAAGACCTGGAGATCTCTTCAGGGGCAACCAGGGTCCACCAACACGACCTCCTGGTTGAAAGGATAAAAAAACAGGGACTGAATCCTGATTCATTCCAGCGTTACCTGGCTGCATTCGAATATGGAATGCCACCGCACGCAGGGTGGGGTTTGGGAGCTGAAAGGTTCACCATGTGCCTAACTGGAATGAAAAACATCCGGGAAACTGTTCTATTCCCAAGAGACAGGAGAAGGTTGACTCCATAATTCAACCTTTTAGAAAAAGGTTGATGAAGAATCATTTTAAATTTACTTATTTTTTTTAATATCCCTTTATTTTTTGAAAGCCCCACTCATATCCTCCCATCTAAAATTAAATCCTGTGAAAGGATCTGATAAAAATGAAAATATACGACATTGCCGTGGTCGGAGCCGGACCAGCAGGATGTATGGCAGCCATTAGAGGCGCACAACTGGGAAAAAAAGTAATTATCCTGGAAAGAAATAATAAAATTGGACGTAAACTCCTTTTGACAGCTAATGGCAGGTGTAATCTCACCAATACCGCAAAAATGGAGGTTTTCCTGGAAAAATTCGGGAAAAGGGGTTCTTTTTACCGGGATGCCTTCAACCAATTTTCTAATCATGATTTAAAGATTTTTTTCCAAAAAAATGGTCTTGAATTAAAAGAGGAAGCTGAAGGACGCCTATTTCCAGTCACTGAAAAATCCAAATCAGTAGTTGACGTTCTATTAAATGTTCTGGAAGAATATAAGGTAAATTTAGCCTATAATTACCGCCTTGAACATCTTCAGAAGGTATCGAAGATTTTTAAACTTACTTCAACAAAAAAGGAGTTAATCACCGCACAAAAAGTTGTAATCGCCACTGGCGGGGTGACTTATGGTTTTACAGGATCAACAGGGGATGGTCTTAGCATTGCAGAATTATTAGGGCATCACATCACTGACTTGAAACCGGGTGGTGTTCCCCTCTGTGTGCGTGAAGAATGGGTGCATGATTTGAAAGGAGTTACCCTGGAAAATGTGGGGCTGAGTATAGGATATGGGGGGAAAAAGATATATTTATCCCGTGGAAACCTCCTTTTAACACATTTTGGTGTATCAGGACCAGTTATTCTTGACAGTAGTAATAGAATTATCGAGTTGATGGATGAACACGGTGATTTAAAAATATATATTGATTTTATACCAGAACTCAACTCGGAGGCCCTGGGAGTTCGTTTGATGGAAGACTTCCAGAAACACAGCAAAAAGAGTTTAAGAACTTACCTTAAAAATCACCTCCCCAACAGCATGATCGATCCTCTATTAAATATTATATCTATTGATCCAGCCAAAAAGTTGAACCAGATAACTAAAAAAGAGAGAATACTTTTGCAGGAAGCATTAAAGTCACTCCCTTTAACACTGAATGGGCATCTTCCCATGGATAAAGCCATGGTAACATGTGGTGGTGTTTCTAAAAAGGAAATAAACCCTCAAACAATGGAATCAAAACTTGTTGGGGGATTATTCTTTGCTGGTGAAATCATTGCCGGCTGTGGTGGTAGAGGTGGTTACAATCTTCAACAAGCATTTTCAACTGGATATGTTGCTGGGAACAGTGCTTCAAAAATTTAAAATAGTTAATAATTGTTAAAAAAGTTAATTTAATTTTATTCTGGGATCATTCCCCTTATTTCATATTCATTTTTTTGATGTACTCTTCTAGGGGGCGAGTGGAGAAGTAAAGCACAATTACAGCACCGATTAGCCAAGTGAAGTTATTTACTACAGTTTGTGCCGGAGCACCCAATGGGGATTCAATGATGCCAAAGGTAATAACCGGAACTAAGGCAAGATAAACGGTTATGAGTGACACAGTTACTGCCTTTCTGATCTCACCTGTGTTAAAGGGTGAAGTTCCTGACATGTAATTTGCAATCAACATTATACCCAAGAGGGTCAAAAGACCCATGGACACAAATAACCATTGCAACGGTATTCCCAATAAGGTAATAATTAACGGAACAACTGCCAGATCCAGAACGCCCAGAATAGAAATCATTTTCAGTGCATTTTTCCAGTTCTTCTCATTGGAATGACGAACCTTTCTTACAAGGTTATCCCTTTCTTTAATTGCTTTAATCCTCTCTTTATCCATCCATTCTGATTTTTTCTCAAGTTCTTCGTTAATGGCCTCTAATTTTTGTATTTTAATAAGATTTAAGTTGTTGATCTCTTTTTCCAGATTAAGCTTTTCCTGGTGAAGTTCATCAACATTTTTTTTAAGATCTTTTCCTTCTTCAATCGCCATAATAAATCCTCCATGAGGAATGAGTTTCAATTGATTTAAGACTCGCTTACAATGTATAGAATATTATAGTTATATCCATATATTAATTTTTAGATGGGAAATAACATACTTATATAGGCATGAATTTTTTTAATGGGAGTAATCTTTTATGAAAATTCCCTTAACATGATTATCAGTGTTTAAAAATGAATAATAGCCCACTATAGTTCTAATTGGTTTATTAAAAACAGGGATGAGTCATATGATAAAAATCGTTTACGATATTAAAGTTTATAGGGAAGTTCTAAAAGATATTATTAAAGAAGATGATGTTGTGGTGGAGTTGGGATGTCATGTGGGAAATTCAACTCGCATAATTTCCCAGATGGCACCTGATGGTAGGATCATTGCCCTTGATAAAAGTTCCCAGTCAGAGGAGAAGATGCAGGAACTGATAAAAGAAGAAGGAAAGTCAATAGAATTTATAAAAGGTGATGTAAGACTTCATGAAATATTGGAAGAAGTGGCTAATAGGGTTAATGATATAGGGGGTTGTGATGTACTATCTGTTGATCTGGGTGGGGGTTACCATCCAGACACCACATTTAAAGTATTCTTCATTTGGTCATCAACTTTAAAACCTCGTGAAACCATAATTAGAAATAGAGGTCTTTTAGATTTCATTCACTCATCAACAAGCTCTGAGATCATCAGTTCCAACAATGGGTGGTTAGAGTCCAGTGGAGATGACGGTATCCCCACAAGATTAAAAGAATTAAAACTCTGGTCTCCTAAACTATAAAAAGGAGGGTGTTCATGATAGGTAAAAAAATCAGGATTGAAAGAATAATCAACCGAAAAACTGGTAGAAGCGTTATTGTGCCAATGGACCATGGAGTTTCCATTGGACCGGTGGAAGGAATAATAAAAATGGCTGAAACCATTGATGAAGCTGCCAGTGGCGGCGCTAATGCAGTTTTAATGCACAAGGGAATGGTTGGATCTGGACACCGAGGTTACGGAAGAGATATTGGACTAATAATTCATCTTTCTGCCAGCACCGCACTGGGACCTGACCCGGATCATAAGGTTCTGGTAACTTCTGTGGAGAAAGCAATCCAAATGGGAGCAGATGCAGTATCAGTACACGTAAATGTGGGTTCTGAGATGGAACCTGAAATGTTAATGCATCTTGGTAGCATTTCCGAGATTTGTGATGATTGGGGCATGCCCCTCATTGCCATGATGTACCCTAGAGGGAAAAAAATCGATGATGAACACCATGCTGATGTGGTGAAACTGGCATCCCGTGCCGGTGCCGAACTGGGTGCAGATATAATCAAAACCAACTACACTGGAGATCCTGACACATTCAAAGAAGTTATTGATGGATGCCCAGTACCCCTGGTTATTGCTGGCGGTCCCCGTGTAGAAACAGACCGTGAACTTCTAGAAATGGTCAAAAACTCTGTAGAAGTTGGTGGGGCAGGAGTAGCAATTGGAAGAAACATATTCCAGGCAAGATCACCCCAAAAAACCACCAGGGCCATTGCCGAGATTGTTCATAACAATTTAGACGTGGATGAGGCACTTAAAATCCTGAATGGTTAAAATCAATGATTTGCGACATTGTCAGGTGTAAGACCTTATCTGGTGAATTAAGTAATAATTCAATAAATAACACTTAAGAGCAGGATAAATCGGAGTTTATCCAATTGATACAGAATAGTTGATTCGACTGAATAAATTCAAGGGAATAAAATTAGAAGGTTATATTTATGAAATTTGCATGGGTAATGGCCGAAGGTAATGTTTGGGATAAAAAGAAACAATTTATCACCACGGCATTGGAATCAGGTATGGACCACATAGTGGACTTCACTGATGTTGATAACATCAGAAGATTGGGTAATGTGAAAATAATCTCTGATGCCGAAGGCTCAGATATTGTAATGGTGGGCCGTAACAGTGAAGGAGATGGCACCCTTAAAATACCTGACGACTTATCAGAATCCAAGGATTTAGTTGCTGTTAAAAGATTGAAAAGGATGGATAAGAAGGTCTCTGCCTACGTGGAGATCACCAGTAAAAAACACGAACAACTGGCCAGAATATTAGGAAAAGATGCTGACTATCTCATTTTAATGGGGCGAGACTGGAAAGTTATTCCCTTAGAAAACATAATAGCCGACTTACAGAAAGAAAATGTTAAGATCATTGCCGCAGTCACAGACCATGATGAAGCCAAAGTGGCCCTGGAAACACTGGAACATGGGACCGACGGAGTGCTACTATGTCCACGAGAAATCAACCAGATAAAAAAGGTATCTGAATTAATTGAAAAAATACAGAGTGAAAGTTACCAGATGAAAGCAGCCACCATAACCAAGGTTGAACCAGTTGGAATTGGAGACCGAGTTTGCGTGGACACCTGCTCCATGATGCAGTTAGGAGAAGGAATGCTGGTAGGTTCATACTCCCAGGGACTGTTCCTGGTGCACAGTGAATCCATGGAAAGTGAATACGTGGCATCACGACCTTTCCGGGTTAACGCAGGCCCAGTGCACGCCTATGTTATGACTCCTGGTAACAAAACCAAGTACCTCTCAGAACTGGAAACTGGAGATGAAGTACTCACTGTTGACCAGGAAGGCAACACCAAAATAGCCATTGTGGGTCGGGTTAAAATTGAGAAAAGACCACTGATGCTGGTGGAAGCCGAATACGACGGAGTTGTTCTGCGCACCCTGCTCCAGAATGCTGAAACTATCCGTCTGGTTACAGAAGCTGGTGAACCAAAATCCGTGGCCGAACTAAAGGTAGGGGACAAAGTGATGATCTACCTGGACCCCAATGCCCGGCACTTTGGAATGGCCATTGAAGAGAGTATTATTGAAAAATAATTAAAAAGGAAATCTTATTTTTTTTATTTCCCAAATTTACTCCCCTTTATACCGTATTTCACTGAAGATCTTATTATACAAGTTGGATATTAAATTCAGTTGAGTTATACCATAATTTCTGAATTAACTGTCTAAATTAATTTGGATACTTCGGTTCTGGAATTTTTCCAATTATTTTATCTTCGAATTTCTAAAAAATGGGAAATTCAAATCAAATATGTTGATTAAAAAGAAGTTAAGGGGGCAATTTACATGTCTGAATATAAGGTAGAAATTATCACACAGAATGACAAGGATGCCCTGTTTGATGAGCTTAAGCAAAAAGTTCAATATGAACGAAAAGCCAATATTCATGGTGCCTGCGTTAAGTTCTTAACTGATAACAGAGAATTTAAGGAAGAATGGGAAGACAATTTTAAATTTATGAACGAAGACATACGACCCCATGCTAAAATATTCTCTATTGAAGATGGTGGGGAACTTAGAATATTATATGAACCCGTTTCCAAGACCTGCATTATAAAAAATTGTGATTATTATGGTTGGATAAAAAGCATAGCCCTGGCAGCGATATCTGACTTTTTTGAGGAATACCATTCTGAAAACCGTCGTTATTCAACCCACGGATCTGCAGTTGACTGCCGAGGACATGCAATGGCAATAATAGGGCCCCCAGGAACAGGAAAAACCACTTTAACCTATGGTCTGTTACAATATAATGATTTTAATTACATATCCGATGACTGGTTCTTCACCAGATTATTTGCCAATGCAGCTGTGGTTTATTCATCAGAAAAGAATTCATACATTCGGGATGACTTGGCAGAGGTCTGGAAGGAATTCTCCCATAAGGTAAATCAAGTAAGGCTGGATAATAAAAAAAGAGGCATAGCTGACGTGAAAACTCTTTTCGAAGGAAGAGTGAGGGAAACCAGCACTCTTAGATCAGTTGTTTTGTTGGAAAGAGATAAATCCAACCCTGCGTTCCGTGAACTTCAATCTCAGGAAGCCCTTAACTTTATGATTGAGAAGGATTTCTGTAACCCCCACCAGCTAGTGCGAGATAAACGCAAAGTAAATATTCGCCGCAAATTCTTTGGTGAACTATTCCAATCAGTGGATGTTTACTTACTTAATACAATAGAAACTCCAGAAGAAAGTTTAGATAGAATAAAAAACATTATTATTGGTTAAAAGAAATAACAGGTAATTAATTGACATAAAAATGATCAGATTAAATTGAAATTACCCCATAATATTACTCTGGTGATAAAGTGAGAGTATTCTTAGCAGTTGATGTGGACCGACGATTAACCTACGAAATTCAGAAAATACAAAAAGACCTCCTAAAAACTGATGCACCTTTAAAGTTGGTGGATGCTGAAAACCTCCATTTAACCTTCAAATTCTTCGGAGAGATTAACCCCGACCAGATTAAACAGATAACAAATATTACTGAGGGGAAACTGGAAAATTACCAGTCATTTCCATTGCACATTAAAGGGACCGGAGTGTTCCCTCATCCGGGCTATATGCGAGTTTTGTGGTTGGGAATTGAAGATTCCGGTAAATTCTCAGAACTGCAAAAAGATTTGGACCAGGAATTTGCGAAAATGGGTTTTAAAAAGGAGCGCAGTTATACTCCTCATCTCACTATTGCCCGGGTGAAAGGAGCACATAATAAAGAATTCCTGGCAGATAAACTCCAGGAGTTACGGGACATCGAAATAGGGAATATGGATGTGGATAAATTAGTGTTGAAAAAGAGCGAACTAACCCCGGTAGGTCCCATCTACACTGATATACATGAATTTTTCATTTAAAACCACATCTTGATAAATTATTATATCAATTCAAATGGATTATTTAAATTTATAACACGCATTTAAATATCCCAAAAAAATGTGTTAAAAAGAAAGAATATAGGATTTTAAAAATAATATTAGGATAGAGGTATTGTAATTGATTGATTTTACAACAATTCTGGAGGATATAGAACCTTCAGAAAATGAACAAAAAAATATTCAAAATTTATCAGATAAATTAATTGATATTATCAACACTAACGCCCATGATAAAGGTTTTAGTGCTAGAGCAGTTCTTCTCGGCTCTGTAGCCAAAAACACTTGGATTTCCAGTGATAATAAGGAGGATGTGGATATTGATATTTTCATCAAATTCCCCCTAAGCACTTCACTGGAGGATCTCAAAGCCCAGGGTTTGGAATTGGCATATTACTGCATAGAAACGGTGGGAGGAACTTATGAGGAGCGTTACGCGTCACACCCCTACTTAACTGGCGTTATAGATGGTTACCCTGTTGATTTGGTTCCCTGCTATGATATCCAACAATCGAAAGAATTGAAATCCGCAGTAGATCGTACTATCTTACACACAGAATATGTAAGAAAAAATCTGAAAACTAATCAAGAAAAAGAAGTGCGGCTTTTGAAAAGGTTCATGAAGATGGTGGGTACTTATGGTTCTGAATTCAAGGTAGGTGGATTTTCTGGTTATCTATGCGAATTACTAATTATACACTACGGTTCGTTTCTGGAAGTCCTTCAAAAGGCTTCTAGTGAGTGGAAACCAGGCTACCAAATTGATTTAATGAATTTTGGTACTGCTGATCTTTTCAGTGACTCCCTGGTTGTGGTGGACCCAACTGATAAGAACAGGAATGTTGCAGCTGCATTAACCCTTCAAAAGATGGCTGAATTCCGTGTAGCAGCAGCCAATTTTCTGGAAAATCCTAAAAAAGCATATTTTTACCCCAAAGAAATCAGTTATGATCTGCAAGCCATTAAGGTGGAATTTGAAAAAAGGGATACTCATTCAATTATTCTCACATTTCCTGCTCCAGAAATTCCTGATGATGCTCTGCATCCTCAGATAAGAAAAACAGAAAATTCTCTGGTTAAAATTTTGGAAACTGGGGATTTCAGTGTTTTGGGAAGTGATTGTTGGACCAGTGAAGGTAATGATAAAGAAAATCAGAAGGTTTTGATTCTCCTGGAGATGAACACCTGGCATCTTCCCCACTATAGAAAACATTTTGGCCCCAGAGTATGGGATGATGATAATGCCAAAAGATTTACCCAGAAACATCCTGCCTCATGGATTGAAGATGACCAGTGGGTGACACTCACTAGGCGTGAACACCAGGATGCAGAGTCACTCATCAAAGGAACCCTTACGAAAAGGGGGATCAGAAATTTGAGAGTGGGAAAACATCTTAAAAAGAAAATACTAAACAATTATGAGTTATTAAATGTTTCAGACCTTTTGATTCCAGAAGAATCGGATGAAAAGCTACTGAAATTTATGTACTGTTATCTTCACAAATATGAGTTGTTAACCAGATGAAATTCTTGGTTATCATAACCGAATTTTGACAAATGTCACCAAGAATTGATTTTATTCACTTAACATCTACATTATTTCTATTGAGAATGATCCTGAATAAAGCGATTTTAAGGTGATTCATTCATTCCTCTCATAAACGAACTTGGGAACTGCATCCTGGAATGGATCGAATGTCTCCAGATTCTTAATTTCTGTGGATATCATACTAACACCAGAGTGGAGAGAGGAGGGTAGTCTTAATATCCTTTTGAGATCGATAGAAACCTTAGCATCCACCAGGGTAAGATTTAGTGATGCAATACCTTTAACCAGTTTATTATATCTGACAGGGCCAATATTTTTTCTGAATATACCCCACTGATCGTCTTTTAAGAGGTCCCGGTGCTTAATGACAGCTTTGAGAATATTTTTATTCACTCCGTCAATTTCGGTGTCCATATTCACTGCTAATAGTGCCTGTTTCACCCGGTGGGTGAAGACCTGAGGATAACCAAAAGGGATGGTAAAGTGCTCCAGGTTGTATTTCATCCCGTGGCTGGAGTATTCACTACGTGGCACATCAGAACCCACTAAATATTTAACGACCTGAGTACGTACATCACTGTCTGCACCCATCACCAGATCATCCAGTATCCTTATGTGATATCCACGACCAGAATAAACCACGTGAATATGAGATAGTCCAAGGTCACCTTTAAGAGTATCCACCAGACCATGAACTATGTCTTTTGCTTGATTCAAACATACTTCACAGACATTTTCACATCCACAGGACCTTATAGGTATGTCCTTGGCATCCACATCAAAGACCAGTTCGGCTTTTATCCATCCATCCCTCCGCCGAGGTTTATGGTAGAATGCCACTGAAGAATAGGCAGCAAATGGAGCACGGTACCTCATGAATTTTCTCAAAAAGTCGGTGTTTTTGAAAACTCGGTAACGGTCGTTAGGCCCCCTCCCCATATGGTCAAAACCAAATTCCCGTTGAATAAGGGATTTGAGAATGAAATCTGGGACATTTTTAACATCCCACTCTTCCCTGTAATACTGGCGACGTTCGTTAGGATTTGCAGGTTTCAAATCCATGATTAAGCACTCCCACCAGTTGTGTCAGTTGATTCATTGGATTTGTTATCCTCACCAGTTCCTTTCTGAACCTCAGAAGCCTCAATTTTATTAGAGTTATCAGAATCCCCATTTTCAGGTGTTTCAGGACCTTCTGTTTCCAGGTTGTTAACTTCCCATATTCTCCGGTTATAATAGCTCAGGGGGTTACCGATCTTTTTGCAAACATCATCTGGTTTACACAGGTGGGGGAGGTGCAGTTTAATCTTTTCACAACTCATTGGCGTGTACCACGTGGTTTCACCTTCGTGATTCATATTCAGAGAACTATGCATTCCAAAACCCAGCTTAGCATTAATATTAACCTTTTCTTGGGGCTGATCATCAAATAATGGGGGCACACATCGTTGTGCGGCTTCATAAATCAGGGGTAAGACTTCGTTTTCTGTTATTTCCAGATTAGGGTCCTGATCAGAGACACGTTTGGTGATGTTCATCCGGAACACATCGGGATAGAGTCGAGCATAGGAAACAAACGGTGTCATAAACAGAACAATTGCATCGTTCCGACCACCGGATTTAATCCCTTCCAGAGCTTTTTTAACACAGGGAGGGAATGCCAGATTATTAAGTGGTCCTGCTTTCAGAGGTCCTCCTCCACCCCTACCTGAACCATAGCCGTAACTTTGCATTGGCTCAGAAAGTACTTCTGAAACCTGTTCAGCCAGCTCCAATAATATTGGGTTGGGTTCTACCATCTTTTCGGCCTTTTCATGAACCTGTTTAATGTAATCCTCGGTTTCCTGCATGATCAGCTTGATCATTATGAGTTCTTTAAGTTCGTCACCAATCAAAAGCTGGTACATACTCATAGGATTTCGATGCTTGATTTTTGGTCCGAACCTCTCCAGGAAATCCTCCTGATCGAGTATAAGTTCCCCTTGATCAAGTACCAGATCAGTGAGCCGTATTTTACGTGAGCTTAGAAGCTCTTCAAAGAAGGTCCAGTGTACCTGATCATCTGCCAGGAGCATTTGCAGGGACTTTTCTACCATGGACCTGCCTTCATCTGCGTGAAGTTTACCCAATCTTTCGTTTATTAAATCCCCCTGAGACTCTACCATAACCCTGGTTTCACGAGAGTTTGGCCCGAATTTAACTCCTATTGCCTGACATAAAAGGTAAAATGAAATGACATCATATTTAGTTATTTTATCATCTGATAAATAGGCATATCTTCGACCATTAAATTCACGGTCATGTTTTTTCTTTATATGCCATTCTATTCGCTTTAAAGCTAGTTCAAGAAAATTAGAGGGTATTTCACCATCATCCAGTATTTCCTGTGAGGGGTTGTGAGTGACAATGCTTCTTAACTGTGGAATATCCTCAGATATCCCTTCAAGACTGCCGAGTTCCCGTACAATGTCTTTTCCCTCTGGTGACAGCGGGTTTAAAAAAGAAATTGAAACCATAAATACAATTATATTCCGGGTTATTAAAAAAAATTTGCCAGAGCAAAAATATTCCGTTTCTATAAAGAACAATAAACTTAATCCAAATCCTCTTTGAATTTAATGATAAATGTGGTTCCATCTTGAACATTCATGGTTATAACCCCCCCCTATCTGGTTTGTTAAGGTGTTTACTATTTGTAGGCCTAATGATTCCGTGTTTTTATAATCTAATTCTTCAGGAAAGCCAATACCATTATCACTGATTATCAATATGAAACCATCGTCTTCTTTATGGAAGTCCACCATTATTTTACCTTCCCTATCATCAGGAAAAGCATATTTCATGGCGTTTGAGAGTAATTCATTAACAATCAAGCCCAGTGGAACTGCCGTGTTTATATCTACATTCAGGTCTTCAGTATTTTTCATTCGAAGATCAAGTTCTAATTTATTTCGATCAGCCCCATATGTGCGGAAAAGGTCGTTTGCTAGGTTAGAAATATATTCTCCAAAATTAATGCTTTTCAGATCATCTGATTTATAAAGACGTTCATGAATTAGTGCCATAGACTTTGCCCGGGTTTGACTTTCCCTGAAAAGTCCAAGTGCCTCCTTATCTTTTATGTATCGAGACTGGAGGTTTAGAAGGCTGGATATAACCATGAGATTATTTTTAACCCTGTGGTGGATCTCTTTAATAAGCAGTTCTTTTTCTTTTAGGGCAACTTTCAAAGCATTTTCAGCGGATTTCAATGGAGTTATATCAATTGAAACAATGGCTAACCTGTATACTTTCCCATTTTCATTTTTAATAGGATAAATATGGTTATTTAAATAAATGCCATCTCTTTGATCTGAATAAATCAGGCTTTCACCAGATTCAATGACCGTGTTAATCTTTTCTCTTCTCTTTTTTGCCAAATCTTCAGGGAGCACATCATAAGCATTGGCACCAATTATCTCTTCTTTACTCATATTAACACGTTTACAAAGAGTGTCATTGGCAAAAAGAATTGTTCCTTCTGTATCAAGCATAAATTCTGCTTCTGTAATGGCATTTATAAATGCGTTAAGTGATTTTTCAGTTTCTAGGAGTGCTGTTTCAACTTCTTTACGTCGGCTAATATCCCTGGTGGAAAAAATAATTGATTTAAAATTATTTGAAGCGTCAAAAATTGCATTGGCAGTTGATTCAACCCAAACATAATCTCCATCTTTTTTTAAACACCGATATTGAACGTTGAAAGGTTGTTTAGTTATTATTGCAGTTTCCATCATAGCGGAAATCCTGCCCTGATCATCAGGATGGACTATGTCCTGGGTGGTTTTGCCAATTACTTCTGGAGTTTCAAATCCAGATAATACTTTTAATGATGGGCTTACATAAGTTAAAGTTCCTTTAGCGTCTATTTGGGCAATAACATCGATCATGTTATCGGTTAAAAATCTAAGATGTTCTTCTCTTTCCTTTAATTCAATTTCAAATAGTTTATATTCTGTGATATCCCTTGAAATACCCAAAACGAAATCTACTACACCCGCATCCTTTATGGGAATCAGTGATGTATTAAGCCAACGCGCACCACTGGGTAGAACATATTTACCCTCAACAGAAAAAGGTTCACCTGAAGTGAAAACATTTGAAACACTCGTATTCATGCCCGTAACTACTTCTGGTGGGAATACCGCATCTAATCCTTTACCAATAATTTCTTCAGACTTCTTAGTAACCATTTTAAGGGCCTGATTATTTAAATAAGCATAATGCAGGTTTCTATCCAGTAAGTATATGGAATCTGTTGATGACTCTATTAGGGTCCGGTACTTGTTCTCACTAGCTAACAAAGCTTTCTCTATATTCCCGGTTATAATCACTTGCGAAGTTGTATTAGCTAAATCTTCAAGTAATACTTCAGAAACCGAGTCCATAACTTCTTTGCTAAATAGTCCCAGAACACCAATGGGTTTTCCATCCTCAGAACTGAGTTTAAAAGCAGAAAAAGAGACCAACCCAAGATTTCTTGCCCGCTCGTGATCATGGACTAGGGGATCATGTGCAACGTCATTAGTAACGAACTTGAAATCATCACCGGCGGCTATCCGTCCGATTTTATAACTTCCCATTGGAATTCGTCTGTGATCATCATTTATGTCAGTGAATCGTCCGGAACTGGAAACTAAATGTAGGCAGGAAGATCTGTTTTTACATACATGAGGTCCTTCTGTAACATTAGCATGAATGCATCCCTTTTCACATATATCCGCATTTTTTAAGAGCCATATCCGGGCGAAATCTGCATCAAATATTTCAACAACACCCTCAGTGATGAGATTCAGTTTTTCTTTCAAAGGTATGGATTTCAGAAGTTTTTCTTTCAAATCGCTTAGTTTTAGGACGATTTTTTCTCGTTTTTTGCGTTTTTGTTCCAGTTTATTCAATTTTTCAATGTACTTTCTGGCTTCGATTTCCAGTTTTTGCGGGTAACTTTCAAGTGGAATAATATCCCTAACAACACTTAATACCAGTTTTTGTCCGTTTATCTGAATTATCCGTGAATGGATTTCAACTGGTATCTGTGATCCATCTTTATGGTAATGAACAGTTTCATATTTGTCCTCATCAGTTCCCATTAACACCTTCAGATGGTGATCAACCAGCTCAGCATATTCTGGAACATCCAGTTCATGGATGTTCATGTTCATTAAATCTTTTTTGGTATAATCGCTTGTTTTAAAAGCAGGTTGGTTGGCGTAGATAAAATTACCATCTAAATCAGTAACCCAAATAGTATCAGAGGCTAAGTCGAGAAGTAAGTTTTTAAGATCTAAATCTATAGAATGATCAACCTTTGAAACCCTTTCCGGGTCATTTTTTTCAGCTGATGAAATTGATTTTTTATGATCATTCTCATCATTATTAGAATTTTTCATTTAAACCCTCAGGATTTAAAGTTCACAATATTACTCATACTTATATTTCTTCCATTATATAAAATTTCCTTCTGAGCACAATAATATCATCCAACTACAACTTTTTAGATTGTTACATAATGTTATATTCTACCAAATTTCTATTTCCTTCTAACCAAAAATAATGATAAAATCTTATATAGAAATTAAATAAATACAATTAGTATTCTTTATCATTAACTCTAGATGAGTTAAGATAGTAAATATCCCTTATCCAATGACAATTAGATTATATAATTATTATATTATGTTTGGCAAGTTTTTTAAGGAGGAATAGGCTTTGAATAAAGATTCAAATTCAACTAAAGTATTTATTACATGTGCATTACCCTACGCCAATGGACCCAATCACTTGGGCCATATGCGTTCCACATACATACCTGCCGATATTTACGCACGTTACAACCGTATGAAAGGCAAAGATGTACTATTCGTTTGTGCCACTGATGAACATGGAACTCCAATCGCTGTTCAAGCAGAAAAAGAAGGAATACAACCAATTGAAGTGGCCAGTAGAAATTACGAGCTTATAAAAAAGGATCTGGAATCATGTGATATTTCATTTAATAACTTTTCCCGAACATCAGACCCCCTGCACTATGAAATCTCACAGAATTTCTTTTTGAAACTCTATGAAAAAAATTGCATTTATCCCAAAACCATTGAACAGCTTTACTGCCCCCAATGCGAAAGATTTCTACCTGACCGTTACGTTGAGGGAACCTGTCCCCAGTGTAACGCTGAAGGTGCTAGGGGAGACCATTGTGAGACTTGTGGCCGGCATTTAGAACCTGTACAGCTAATTGAGCCATCCTGTCTTTTATGTAATTCCCAACCTGAGATCAGAAAGTCAGATCAGTACTACTTCCGTTTAAGTCACTTTCAGGAGCAGCTCAAAGAAGTAATGGAGAACAACCATGAACTTCCATCCAATGTTCGCAATTACGCTTTACAATGGATAAATGAAGGACTGAAGGATTGGATACTCACCCGGGACATGGATTGGGGCATCCCAGTTCCACTTGACGATACCGAAGGCAAAATAATTTATGTTTGGGGTGAGGCTTTCCTGGGATACATCTCATCAGCAGTTCAATGGGCCCGTAGAAATAACAAGAAATGGAAACCCTACTGGGATGACCAAACCGTACACTTCATTGGTAAGGATATCATTTACCATCACAGCATATTTTGGCAGGCATTTCTCTTGGCCTACGGATGTAAATTACCATATAACATCGTTGCTGGAGAATATTTATCTCTGGAAGGCCGTAAGATGTCAACCAGTAAGAACTGGGTTATTTGGGTTGCTGATTTTGTGGAAAAATTTGAGCCTGATCTTTTAAGATACTATTTAGTGGCAAATGCTCCCCTAACCCGGGATACTGACTTTTCATGGGATGACTTCCAACGCAGAGTCAATGATGAATTGGCAGACGTGGTAGGAAACTTCATGCACCGTACATTCACTTTCACTCACCGCTTCTTCAATGGAAAAATACCGCAACCTGGGCCCCTTAATGAATATGACCAGGAAGTAGAAAAACAAATCAAAGAAACACCAGAAAGAGTCGGCCAACACATAGAAAATTTCGATTTCAGGGAAGGCCTTAAAGAGATAGTAAGATTAGCGAAGATTGGAAATAAATATTTCAACGATCAAGAACCATGGAAAACTGTTAAATCAGACCCAAAACAGGCTGGAACCTGCCTTTATCTTTGTAACCAGCTAGCAAAAGTTATCAGCATTATTATTACGCCATACCTCCCCAATAAAGCAGCCCAAATGAGAGAAATTCTCCAATTAAATCAAATTGATGTGGATGATACTGGAATTGTTCCCATCTTAAAATGGGATGAATCTGAAGTGTTTATGGAAGTTGGAACACCTATTGCTAAAGCTAAACCATTATTTAAAAAAATTGAAGATAAAACCATTGCCAAAGAAAAGGATGCATTGTACAAAAATTTAGAGGAGAATGAATCTATGGAAGACCTTATCAGTATTGAAGATTTCGCAAAAATTAACTTGAAAGTAGGTAAAATCATTGGCGCCGAAAAAGTAAAAGGTTCCGACAAATTACTTAAACTAATGGTAGATGTAAAGGATAAAAAGTTGCAGATTGTGGCAGGTCTGGCCACAAAATATTCTCCAGAAGAGATCACAAATCAGAAGGTGATCGTACTGGTAAATCTTAAACCAGCAAAACTTTTCGGCATAAAATCAGAAGGAATGGTACTGGCAGCGGAGGACAGTCTTTGCCTCCTTACCGCCCCGGATGCAGATATTGGTGAAGGAATAAGATGAATGAATCCGTACTCATAGGGAGATCCGAACGTTTTCTGGATCAAATAAAGAGAAAAAAAATCTCTATCAAAGATGCTAAAGATCCAGAGAAGTTTCTTGAAATTTACAGCTATTTAAAAAGCAATATGGATTCTCTGCAGGAAATGAGGGAAAATATGGAGATGAAAGGGTACACTGCCCCCTATCGTTCCATAAACAAATATGGACGACCTCTTTCAGGAGATATGAAAGCAGAAGACATGTATGATATCAGCAGACACACCCAGTATTTCAGGATGAACGCTGCTGCCAAAAAAAACATTCTAGATAGGGTAAAATCTGCTATAAGCTCTCATAGAATTGCTATCGGACATTTAGAGGAGTTTGCAACCATAGAATGTGACTCCTGTCATCGTAAATATCGAGGTCATGAACTTTCCTTCCTGACTCAAAAAGTCTGCGAATGTGGAAAAGGCAATTTTAAGTTACACGTAAATAAGGACGGAGTTTATCGGCTGGATATAATCCCTTTTTTACCCCTATCCGGCGATTACATGGTTAAATTATCCCAGCTCAGCCCCATGAGTAGGGAAGCTTTCAGGAGTATGGTTCGTATCCTGAAACAGGAAAAAAGAGGAATAGTAAAGACGTTATCTTTGGTTATTAAAATCCTGGAAGACGGCCGTTGGGTGCGTAAACGAGTTAACATTGATGCCGACGAGGAAGTCAATTATGATAAGAAAATACGTGACCAGTATGGATCCAATGCTCGAATCGAAATGATCCAGTTCCACCGGAAAAAACCTTCAATCATTAATGATAAACAGGTGCAAACTGCACTTTCCCTGGGCTATGTTAAATATGCAGAAAACCAGATTCATCAATTTTTACCAGACATGCTCCAAAAGGAGTTGCATGATAAGGATAAAGTTGAAGATTATCAGGAGGCTGTGGAGTTTGCTGAGGAAAAGGCCAATATTTATAAAAATGTAGATGAACCTGAAACCCTTAAAACAGATTTTTTAAATAAACAACTCCAAAAAAAAGGACTTGCAGATGCTGATGGGATTTTGGATGAAACAGTACTGCAGGATCTTAAAAATAAAGAAAATATTGAAAAAACTCTTTTTCAAGAAATTCCACGCGCATACATACTCTGGGATCTTTTACACTATTATTTAACCACCTCCTATGATCGGAGGAGCAAATATTCAGGACCTTTCCCTTATCTTCGGCCGAACCTGGATTCAAATCAGCTTAAGTCTTTTAAAGACTTTAAATCAGAGGTAATAGATATTATGCAGGTTTTTCTTGATGAAAAGATAGAATATGTTCCTAGAATGGGCAGAGTATTATCAAAAAAATTCTCAGTTGAAAAAAAGATGAAAGGACTCCATATGCCAATGGGAGTTGCACTGGGAGCTGCAATACTCTCAACAGAAGGGGACTTGCCTGTTGAGAGAACAGGAGAACTTTTTTCCATAACCCCTACTGAAGTAGAAAGAGAGAAAAAAAATCTGCAAACCCTCCATAAACCAGTTTCAACCAAAGCAAAAAAGTTTATGGAACTGGTGAAAAAATAATCACCAATGGAGTAGTTTCTCTTGAAAAAAGAAATTTATGTGAATAAACCATTATCCCTGGGCAAGATCATGGAACTTCTGGACAAATATCCGAATTTAAAGAAAATCAGTTGTCCTCCCAGCCTATATTCACGGATTTCCCAAAATTATCTCCAGGCACTTGATGAATTGGGTGTTAAAGTTGAACCAGTAGCAAAGAAAGGGCGCCCTAAAAAATACCATGAGAAAGATACCGAAAAAGTGGAACTTCTCTTAAAATCAGGCCATACGCCCCATGAGATTGCTGAAACTCTTAAATTACCCCTTAAAACCGTTTACTATCTTAAAGATTCACCATTAAAACCGGGTAGGAAAATCGAATATGACCCTCAACAAGTCCAAAAAGTTAAAAATCTTTATAAGAATGGAGTTTCTGCTAAAGAAATTTCAGATAATCTCAAAATTCCCATTAGAACTGTGTATTCTTTATTAAAACGGTGATAAAATATGGATCCTAATCTTATTCTAATATACCAAAAACTTCTCTTATCTTCAGGTATATGTGGCCTGGTAGCATTTCTTGTAACTTTTTTAAGTATGCCCCGTCTTATAAAAAAACTAAAAGCTGCCGAAATTGTGGGAAAAGATATTCATAAACCATCAAAGCCACTCGTAGCTGAAATGGGGGGCGTTGGTATTTTATTCGGTTTTATTATTGGCATATTTTTGGGTATTTATTTTTATCCTAATCTTCAATTCCAGCTAATCATCACCTTACTGGTTATACTCCTAGTGGGAATGGTGGGTATGGTGGATGATCTGGTGATGCTTTCCTCCAAGGAAAAATTGATCCTATTATGGCTCGCTGGTTTACCCCTAATCTGGATTGCACCCCCTAATGTTGGAATAATTTACATGTTATCAATGCCGGTAGCTGTTTCCATTGCCGCCAATCTCACTAATATGCTGGCTGGATTAAATGGTATTGAATCAGGACTGGGAGCAATAGCCATGACCTCCCTCAGCATAGCCTGCATTATCATGGGCAAATATGATGTGGCAGTGATAAGTATGTGTATGTTGGGGGCTCTCCTGGCATTCCTATACTACAATCGCCATCCTAGTAATGTTTTCCCTGGAGATGTGGGGACATTAATCATTGGAGCAACAATTGTGGTGGTGGCATTCATAGGTAGGGTTAAAATCATTGCCTTTATTGTCCTCATACCCAATATAATTGATATGATGCTTAAATTATACAGTGCAGGTGTTATGGAAAGACAAAAACACCAACCAACACAAGTTGGTGATGATGGAAAATTGATGGCTCCTGAAACTGGTTTCAATTCCCTTATTCGCTGGATCCTTAAAAGACCAATGCAGGAAAAAAATGTGGTCACCATTGTATGGTTAATTGGAATATTTTTCGGTGCTGTGGGAATAATAATGGCATATATCCTTAAATCCAGTATGTTTTAAATGAAAAACTCTAATAAAAACTAACCCTACTATTTTTGTTGTATTAATGTGACAAAAATTATTTTGTTTATTCCTTTCAAATTATTGGAAAATACGAATCAATTAAAAAAAGAATACATATTCATCTGTAAATAGATTTTAACAGAGCCATAGCAGCTTTTTCCATCTTATCATCATGCAAGAATTTGATGATTTCCATGGATTCCCTTAAATAGCTGGAACCTTCTTCTGTTTCACCCAATAAAAAATAAGCAGTACCCACCATTAACCTGGATATGGCTTCACCCTTATCATCACCAATCTTACGGAATTTTTTTAAAGCCTGCTGGAAATAATCCAATGATTTTTCTGTTTCCTCTTTTTTAAGGGAAATATCTCCCATGATCAAAATCAACCCTGCCTCCCCTTTATCATCACCTATACTGCGAGACATTTCAATAGCTTCCTTAATATGGGCCAGTGGATTATCAAATTTCTGATAAGAACCATAAATTGCATATTCATCCAGCAACGATATTATATCATCTAATTTGCTTCCAATATTCTCATAATCAACCTTTTCCATTTCATCAGAAAATCCTTCATCAAAAATTTCCGAATAACTATCCTCATCTACAGATGAAGTTGAAGTTTCAGTACCAATTTTGGTGGAAGTTTGCTCTACTTCCTCTAGCTCCTGTATTTTGTTAAATACATCTTCAATAATAGGCAGATCTTTAGCCGTACATATTTGGTGGCACTTTCTGTAATATTTAAGGGCTGTGTTATTTTCATCCATATTTAGGTAAACATCACCCATTAAATCTAGAATAGATGCTTCTTGTTCATATAAGCCTAATTCCTCATATATGCGTACTGATCTTTCTAAAAATCCCACAGCATCATCAATAGCATCATCTTCGTATAGAAGTGTTGCTATTTCCACCATAAGGTCGGCTTCAGCTTCCTGGTACTCCCAAAGCTGTTTCAGATATTTCTTAATAGTATCATCAGTGCTTTGGTATCGATCAAAAATCCCCATGATAAACAGTGGTCTCCATAAAATTTCTTAACTTAACTTATTTCACCTAAATACATGGTGCAAGTACCTTCTGGCTGTCCCTCAGGGTCTGCCTCAAGACGATATGAATACTGGCCATTAGTGACATTTTCTAAAAGGTTGGCCAGGACAATAGAACGTAAACACACTTGTGGCATTATACCATTTTTCACCAATTCTTTACAGGCATCAGCCCTACATTCAGTCATGGATATGGAAATACCATCTTCTTCCTGATTAACTGTTACTGTACCTTCCTGGATGAACCCTACACTTTCTAAACGTTTGAGTATGGACTCCATACGTTCTTTGAGACTTTTTTCTTCAAGTTCAACATCCAGTTCACATACATTTTCAAGATCGCAAGCAGTTTCAAGATGGTCCATGATATACTTGGTGGCATTCCACCCAATTCTGCGAGTATAAGCAGTGTTATCTCCTAAAAGTTCTTCTCTGGTTTTTTCAATACTATATATCCAGCTGCTCATTAGTATATAGAATAGTTCTTGAAGATCGATCTTTTCGGTCATAATACCTCTCCTTTATCTACAATTATTCCTTTATCGGTTATGTGATATTTAGCAGTTCCAATGGGGCCTTCAATAGATCTGAAGGTAATATAATCCCCATCCATCATTATAACGTTGTTGGCTATTGATTTTAGAATCTTTTCAGTATTTTCACTGACTATGCCTTCGGTACAGGTGAAAATGATTGTGGCACCAGCTTCTTTTAACCTGCGGATATATGTTTTTAAGAACCGAACTACCATGGGCTCAGGGTTAAAGGCAAAGGGAGTAGTGAGTGAGTCAAAAACCGAACGAAATTCTTCAGACTTTTTAAAGACAAATCGTGTACCCAAGCCCACTTTAACCATCAAATCTGTTGGATCATTGATTTTAGATAGGTTATAGGTGTTAGTTGTTTCAATAGACGCTCCGGAAAGAGAAGAAATGCTGTCAATAACGTACAACATCTCTTTATCCATGGCACTTTGTAAGAACCAGTTGAAGTCTATCATGTTCTGCTGTAACTGTTTCATTCCTTCATCGGCAGTTATATACAGGCATGGTTCGTCGATACTCAGCCCATGATAAGCAAATTGATAACAAAAAATCGATTTGCCAACCTTAGGTGGTCCAATGATCAATGTAGATGTATTTCCAGGAAATCCAGTAAGATCAAAGTCACTTACTGATGAGAAAATTTCATCAAATCCAGGTATGCCAGACTCCAGTCTGCTCATATTACCACTTCACGTTTTTTAGTTGTATTATTCAGAATTATCAAGAACAATACCCTTTTCGGTTATTTGGTATGGGATATCCTTCCGACCCATGCCCTTCATGGCCTCTATGGTGATTTTTCCATGGTCGAGTTTGATGATATTGTCTACCATTGACTTTATCAAAATTTCTGTGCTCGAATTTGATGATCCTTCAGTATAAGTGATTAGGGCAGTGCCACCCGCTTCTTTAACCCTCAGAATGTAAGTCTTTAATACCCGCACAATCAATACTGGATTGTTTGATTCCAGAACAGTGGTGAGGGAATCAATAACACTGCGAAAACGAGGCCCCTTATTGGAAATCATTCTGGCACCCCTACTTACCTTCACCAGAATATCAGTGGGATTCTTAACAGATGTAGACTGATAAAGATCAGAATCTTCCATTTCAGATCCTGAATCACTTAAAGCTGCATCCACAACATAAAACATCTCATTTTCAGAATATTCATCTAATTTTAATCCAATGGAGGCCATCTTTTGATATAAATCTCCCATTTCCAGATCAGTGGTTAAGTAAAGACATGGTTCATCCTGAGTGAGCCCATGGTAGGCAAAAGCATAAGCAAAAATGGATTTACCCACCCCCTGAGGACCATAGATCAAAGTTGCTGTATTTTCGGGGATGCCCCCTAAATCAAGACCCAGATCATCGTCAGACGAAGTAAAATCATCAAATCCAGGAATACCTGAAGCAATGCGGACAATCATAAGTTCACCTGCATCAATTCTTACTTTTACTTGTATAAAATCTCTAAAAGAGCATCCATGGCTTCATCGATTCCTTCATTATTAAGTAAGCTCACTGGAACTATGGGTATGCTCTGGTCTGTATTCATAACCTTTCTTATCTCATCTGTTGATAACGCATCAGGCAGATCCTGTTTATTTGCCACTATAACCTTTGGTATGGCCTCAGCCTTACATCTTTTCATCATCTCTTTTGCACGAGCAAAAGTTTTAGGGGCAGTTGAATCAACCAAAATAAATGCTCCCACTGCTTCCTTAGACAATACATCTAGTATAAGGTCAAAACGTTCCTGTCCTGGTGTTCCAAAAACATCGGCAATAAATCCTTTATGTTCCACATGACCAATGTCCATGGCAATGGTAGTTGGAACCTGGCCAAGAGCCATCCGATCCACAGAAACAGAATCCGGAGCAATTTGTTTAACAAAACTGGATTTTCCTGCATTATAGGGTCCGGTAACCAGGAGTTTTGGTATGAATATTTTAACACCACCTGGTCGCAATATGTTAAACAATACCATGCTGCTGGAAGGTTTTGTCCAAGATGCACCAGTAACCATAAAACCCTGACCAATAATAACCCTTTCTTCAATAGTGCTCAAATTAACTACACAATCCATAGCTTCTTCAATTTTATGGATCAGACCTTTCTCATAATCCCATTGGGTGAAAATGTAAATTAAAATCGTCCCCAATTCTTTGGCAACCTGATTCCACTTATTTATAATGCGGACAGTTTCTTCATCACCCTGGTAATCAATAAGGGTGGAAAGATTATTAATCACCCCCACACCATTAGGAACATCACCAATGGCTTTAATAACAACTTCTTCTACTTCCGAATAATCTTTTACATAATATTTGCCAGATACTGGGGCACCAATGAAATAGGAGCTTCCGTCCACAAAAAAAGCATTACCCTCATCCACACTATCTTCAAGGTCCCATCCAAATTTATCGAATTCATAAGTGATATCACTGGGTTCAGCAACATTGGTGAAAATAAATCCCTGATCACCATCTTCCAGTCTACTTTGTAAGGTCTGATAACCAAAAGCCTCACACTCAACACCCGGATTTGCACTGAAGAGGATTGAAGATCCTTCTGGTATTCCTCCTCCCAAGAAATCATCGAGTTTTGGAATGTGGGTAGTTTTCATGTTTACATCCCACCCATAATCTGGTTTACCTGCTCAGCAATGGATTCCATCTCAAAGAATATTAGACCTAGTTGAGCCTCTGGTTCGGTTAAAACTGTTAAAATAGCTTTAAGCCCAGCAGGTATTAATACAATAGTTCCTTTTTCCGTTTTAACGGATATCTGACTAACAGAACCCGTTGTCATCTGCCCGGATGCTGCTTCAGCCGCCCCCATAATAGTAGAACACAATGCAGAGAATATCCGAGCATCCACATCAGGAGGCGTTCTGGAGTTAATCAGAAGTCCTTCTTTTGAAACTATTCCACTTGCTTTGATCTGTCCAACTTGCATCAGACTGGTTAGTGCATCATCAAGTTTTTCCTTTTTTGTTTGGGACATAACTTTCCCCCATATTTAATAAACAAAGTCGATTGTTATTTTTTCAGGATTCTTTTAGTCGCATAATATTATATAATGCATACAATATGAAGATGAATAATATGATGAGGATAAACCAGGTTATAGAATAGATAGTTGACAACCCTAAATGAGGATATATACTATCTCCAATACCCAGCAACCGGTTTAATGCAAAAATCACCATGGCAGCCGCGAATATCTGGCATACTCGGATAGTTTCAGATTTTCTGTTAAAAAGAAGACTCATTGCACCTTCTTTATATTTTTTAAGATTTAGATAAATAGCTAAGGATAATATTACCATTATAAATAAGATTAAAAGGTAAATAATCGATTCTAAGAAATTCACACCATCTCACCTTCCTCCCCTATCTTCAGGAGGTTTTGTAGTGCAAATACAACGTATAATAAGAAAATCGAAAATAACAATGCTGTGATATCATCAATCACCGGAATATGTAATTTGAAAATCTGGTAAGAATTCCCAATAAAAAAAATCAAGTTCCCAATAAAAAGTATCAAAAATATTTGAGTAACTTTTTTTTCATTCAAGAAAAAGATGGCAACGGTCAAATCTTTATTCCTCAATCTCTTAAATAGTAAAAAAGAAAAATAAATTGCCAAGATAGCAACTAAAAAGTTCAAAGCATGAAATATTATGGCTAATTCCTCTATTTCAATGCCCCCATAATGATATTGATACAATTATTAATTATAATCTATTTTTCAAATAATTTAAATCTTCCTTTAAAGGTTAGCCGTGATCTTAAAAAAATCTTGTATAACATTTTAATCATTGATTAAAAAAGATTTTAAAAAAAAAACAGCCAACTATTACATCCATCGAACATCAGCAGTAGTGAATACATAATTATTGGAAAAAGCAGGGTTGAATAAAGAGTTAGTGAGATTCTCTGTATGAAAAGATTCACATATTTTTTTCCGGGCATAAAAATTAATTCGATCACCCAGACAGTTTCTATCTGCCTTATCCTTGACCTGGGGGGCTGAAGCATGAATTCTTAATTGGATCTTTGTTTTATTATAGGCCTGGCTTAAGCCCTGGTTAATGTAATCAATTTTAATTATTTTAACGCAAGAAGGGTTAACAAGCCTTAAATGTTCCACTTCATAGTCCTTGAAAGCATCCTCAGAATATACTGCTAGACCATCAGACAGGGAACCATCTAATGCCCCTGCACGAGAAGCTGCCATGGCCTGATTTAGCTCATTAGAGCCTGATATACCCATTATTAACGGAATTGTAATTATCAAACTAAAACCAAGAATCATCAAAAATTCTATGGTAAGTTGTCCATGGATATCATCAATTACCATCATTTTTCATCAGAGTCCATAATTTAACTGATCTAAATAAGACTACTAATCCTCAGATATTACCACCTTATGAGAATTATTGTTAAATTTCACATTTCGAAGTATGTAACTATTTTTAGGAAACATGAATACTTCGGATTGGTTATTATTGTAACTGGAGATTTTTTTTAAGTATGAAAATGAATAACCACACTTTCCATTCACCATTACCAGAACACCAGATTGATTTACCTTAACTGTGTAATCAGATCCTTTTAAACTGGAAGGCATTTCTATCCTTATTTCATGACCTTCCCCACCACAATATGTAAGTTCAATTGCATGGGCCACTTTTTCACAGATCGAACGTGCCTCTGCTAGTTGTTCAGTTTTTTCTGCCGTGATAAATCTTCCTTCCGATATACTAATTATGCTGCTGGTTATCATTAGCAAAAATAGCATGGTAATTAGAAAATCTATATTTAGAGTGGCCGAGGGATCACTAATAATAGAATTACCCATAAAGTTATTAATGTATTACTATTATTAATACTTAATCAAATAGTAATAGGGGGCCAAAATATATGCAATCAAAAAAATTAATGGAAAAGCCAGTAGACAGTTTAGAAAGTGAAATAGATAGTTTTGACTTAATAGTCACTTTTAAAGAATGGATAGATGGATCATATCCGGAGATAGATGGAATAAATGAACTTGAATTAGCCTTAAAAAATCTGAAATCGTACTATATTAAAGAAACCGAATTTTACGATGTAGTCACTCTGGATCTGGCAATTGAAGACTCATATGAAGTAATACAACAACTGAATAAATCATCCCCCCAATTTATTAAAAAAGCAGTTCCCATCGATGCAATTGTTCCGTCAGTCTCAGACCAAATTATTGATACTGCACTAGAAGTCGCATCCAGGAAAATAACCAAAAAAAAATCTTTCACAGTAGAATGTGAAATTAGAAGTAAATATCATGAGTCTCTAAGTGAATTGATTGAGAAAATCCCAAATAAAGTCTGCGGGAAGTTAAATCTGGAATATGTTCACCAAAACCCGGATTGGGTTATATTAATTGAGGAATTGGGACAAAACACAGCAATAGCAATTCAAAACCCTGATAAAATCCATTTAAATCGATAAACTTATATCAAATTTCAAATTTTATTTTATTTATCCAATGAACTCCTTCCTGTTTTTTTGGTATTAATATTGCAGTGCATAATTTAGCTTTTTCATTTAATTTGCTATAAAAAATTTAATTCAATCCAACTGAAGAGAGTTATACTGGGAATAATAATACTGGGAAATTTTATTTACCACTTAATGGAATGAATTAATTGATTGTATGTATACATGAATTGATACGGGTGTATTCATATGTACAAAATTTTGCTCTTCAGTGGAGGATTGTACAAATACGATCTCCTGGTTGAACATGTTGATGATGTGGGTGGTTTGATCATTCAAAAGGACAGCCTACAAATCTCTCGTGATACTTCATTTCTCAGAGAAGAAATAAAGGTAACACTAATCATTCCTTCCAATGAGATTTCCAGTGTCAGATCTCTGGCTAAGGAAATAAAAGGCGAAATTGAAGAATTGAAACTTGAAGAAGCAATTCATGAAAAGCTAATAAACTCTTTGAAGGTATACAATATCCTATGCAAATCGAACTCCGGGCTTAATAGGGAATCCCTTGAAAAGTTGATGGAAGACCAAGAAGAAAAAGGGTTGTTTATCACTGCAGATAGCAAAAAGGACGATACAAACCCCCCGATTGAAGAATGCCTGGAATTAATGTTATCACTTGAAATACTAAAAAGACACCAAAAGAATGATGAATTTGAATATTACATTAACTTGGAGGATAAACCCTGAAAACCGAATAAATAGTATGCAACTAAAAAATAACCTACATTTTAATCACAATAAATTGCCATTGATTAAATCTAGTCATATTACACTAGAATGTATTTAATCAAAATATAAAATTTTGGAGAGGAATTACATGATCAAGGGAGAAACCCTGATTTTTATTGGAATTGCGGTTGTCATTGCAGGTGTGCTGCTAACATTTTTAGGAACAGCCCTTTTATCCTCAGGAAAAAATCATAATAAAGATAATGATAACACCAAAGTTAGCACTGGTGGAGTAATACTGATTGGCCCTATCCCTATTATCTTCGGAAATGATAAGAGCATGGTCATGATCACCATACTGGGAGCTATTATTTTGATGGTTGTAGCATACTTCTTATTTTATAGGGGAGCTCCTTAAATATAATAACCTCTAATAAAGCTTTCCAAAAATAAATAATCTATTAAAACTAATAATCCTCATTAAACAACTACAATGGTCCAAATGAATTTTGAACTAAATAAAAAGTACATAATAGCATTACCAGCCTTAGCAGCGCTCATCATAGCCTTGATCCCAACAATTAAATATTACTGGCCCCTGGGATGGGATATATTCTACCATATTCAGTACGCCCAGGTTTACACCCAGTATGGATTCATCCTAACTGATCCTCAGTTAAATGCCCCTATCGGCAGAAAAATAGCTTACCCTCCCCTTTTCCATTTTTTGATAGCGGGTATTGGCAGTTTTCTCAGTGTGGACTATTTCCAGGTAGCCAGATTCCTGCAACCATTGTTTGCAATGTCAATAGTTTTATCAGTTTCATATGTAGCCTACAAATTTTACGGAGAACTGGCCGGACTCGGGGCAGGGTTCATGATTTTGTCCAGTTATCTGCTGGGTAGGATAATTTTACCCCTTCCAGAAAATCTTGCATTGATATTCCTCCCCCTGGCAGTTTGCCTATACTACCTATCTATAAAAAATGAGAATCTAAAAACCGCCTTTTTTGGTGGGATTCTATTAATGGCAGTTATTTTAACCCATCAGGGAGCCACACTATGTCTTATATTAACCATTGTTGCTATAACTATTTTAGAAATCTTTTTCACTAGAAATATAAGCGTTTTAAAGAATTTCACATTATTCTTCCTGGCCCTTATATTAACCATATTTGCAGGTATCATTTATCTTTTAATTTCATCTCCCGCCCTATTTCATAATATTTTGGGACAGGGCATAACGAGTATTACTGGAATGAGCACATCCCTACCTCTAAATCGGTCTATTGGAATATTCAGTTACCTGGGTAACCTGAGCATCTTAGTACTGATATTTTCCATGATTGGTGGCATATCCATAGTGAAGAAACTGCATACAAAAAATATCGAAAGGAAAGACATGGTTATACTGGTGTGGATAGTTACCATGTTCCTTCTGAGTAATGCTTACTGGTTCGGGATTAATGTTATTTCATACCGGGTGCTCATATACCTCCTGATTCCCCTTTCAATATTGGGGGGATATGGCCTAAGCAAGGTTTATCAAAAAATCAAAAATAATGGCAGATTATCATCCCAAAAAATGCATACAGTATTTGTGGTGGCTTTTGTATGTCTGGCATTATTAAGTGGTATTTTAACTGTTGAAAACCCTAAAATTGGGGTTTACGGTGTTAAAAACCAGGAAGGATTTGTTCAAACCGCCCCTCCCTCAGAGTCGGAAGTAGATCTGGCCAGATGGTTCACTGAAAATGGGAATAGCAGCCGTTACGTTGTTATTTCCAACCAGTTTACTGGTATGTTCCTGGCGGCTGAAACTAATATGTCCTTTCGCAATGGTTTTAAGTATTATTCTACTAATATCAATGTTCCTGTAGAAGAAAAATCAAGAAAATCTGTGAATAACCATACATTATCATTTTTTAAGGAAAAAAATGTCGGTTATGTGGTTTATGACAAAAGACTGGTAATATCTCCAGAAGAAAAAACACTTGCACTGCGTGTTATTGATACAGAATTTTTCTCACTGCACTACTTCACCCAGGACATCCATTCTAACATCAATCGAATAAAAAATGAATTTGCTAGAGTGGTGTATGAAAATAATGATTTCATTGTATGCGAAATAAATTGGTGACGGTTTTAAAAGTATAGAAACATTATTAAAAGTAAATAAGTTATATAACAATAAATTATATTTGAAGACTTATAATTTAAGCTAATAAAATAAATAAGCAAGTAAATATTGCAATTATTAAGATTTAAGCTTATACAAAATGTGATTATTATGAAAGTTTCTGTGGTTATTCCTGCCCTCAACGAGGAAGGAATTGTTGGAAAAACTGTTAAATCAGTGCCTATAAAAAAATTAAAGGATGCCGGATTTGAAACCGAAATAATAGTGGTTGACAACGCATCCGAGGATAACACTGCCGATGAAGCAAAAGCAGCAGGTGCAAGGGTTGTCTATCAAGAAAACAGAGGATATGGGAATGCATATCTTAAGGGATTCAGCGAAGCATCCGGTGATATTATTGTAATGGGAGATGCCGATGGAACTTATCCTTTTGATGAAATGACTGAATTCATTCAACCCATCCTGACTGAAAATGCAGATTTTGTCATGGGCTCAAGATTAAAGGGAGATATTAAAAAAGGAGCCATGCCCGCACTGCACAGATACATTGGTAACCCTTTCCTGACCTGGGTGTTAAATGTTTTGTTTTCTACAGGAATATCTGATGCTCACTGTGGTATGAGGGCCATGACTAAAGAAACATGGAACAAATTAAATCTTCATACCTCTGGAATGGAGTTTGCTTCGGAAATGGTGATAGAAGCATCACGACTGGATATAAAAATCGTGGAAGTTCCCATCACATATTATCCTCGTGAGGGAGAATCAAAACTCAGCTCATTCTCAGATGGCTGGAGACACCTCCGTTTCATGATGCTCTACCGGCCAAGTCCTTTCCTCCTATTACCTGGTGTGGTGGCGTTAATACTGGGTGTCAGTTTAACAACAGTTGTATGGTTAATGGGACAGTCCCGAATGCACTCACTGATCCTGGGCGGTTTGATGCTCGTGGTTGGATACCAGTTGCTACTATCATGGATATACTTCGCGGCATTCGGAGTTACATATGGATTTTCCAGTAAATCAAACCTGATTAACAAAGTCATGAACTATCACTCACTGGAAAAAGAGCTTATTCTGGGAGTATTCCTCCTTGCAATAGGAATAATACTTGGTTTAAATGTTATAAACAGTTGGAGCACAGTTGGATTTGGAGCACTGTTTGAAATTCAAAATGCAATACTGGCCATGATCCTATCCATTTTGGGTATTCAAACCATATTTTCAGGAATGTTCCTGAGTCTGCTGTTACTCGAAAAACCAAAATAAAAAGCCGGATAACAATATTATTCCTTCAAATTTTATTTTTAACATGAATACTGCAATCATTAATGAACGATGATAATAACAGAATCAGGAGTCAGTTAGATGACATTCGACCTGAGTATCATACTTTTAATAAAAAACGGAGGTAGGAGGCTGGAACTCTTGATGGAAAGTCTTGAAAGACAAAAATTCAGTGGCAGTTTTGAGATCATTGCTATCGATTCCGGTTCAAAGGATGGATCCTTAGAGATTCTAGAAAAATACAACACCAGAATTTTTAGAATAAAACCCGAAGAATTCCATCACAGCAGAACCCGTAATTTAGGTGCTGAAAAATCCAAGGGTGAAGTTTTAGTTTACCTAACACAGGATGCTCTCCCCATAAATAATGACCTTCTGGAAAAACTAGTAAACCCTTTGAAAGATCCTGAAGTAGCTGTATCCTATGGGAGACAAATTGCCAATCCTGATGCAGCAGATGTAAATAAATTCTTTTACTCCTATTTCTATCCTGACGAAAAAAAGGTTTTAAGTAAAGAAGTGGCCAACAATCCCAAAAAATTTTATATTAACTATATATATGTCTCGGATGTGTGTTCAGCTATTAAAAAAGAGGTTTGGGATGAGGTACGGTTCACTGATGATGTTCCAATGTCTGAAGATAAAGATTTTGCTCTTAAAGTATTGAAAGCAGGTTATGGAATTGTTTATGAGCCTGAGGCTACTGTATATCATTCGCATGATTACTCTCTGCATTCACTGTTCAAAAGGCGCTTCCAGGATGGTTCTGCTTTTTCCAACATAGCCCTGGAAGGTGAAAGTGGATTTTTTGGTCGTGGATTTAAATTTGTAACCGAAGAGATGAAGTTTTTAGTAAGGGAAAAAAAGTTTCTGGGAATTCCCTATGCAATCATATACAATTTCATTGATTTTCTAGGATTTTTCCTGGGAAAACATGAAAAATACATACCTGGTTTCATTAAATGATAAGAAAAGTTATTTAGAAATACTAAAAATTGTGGTATAATGAAAAATTCTAATCCTCTGGTGAGTATAATTATTCCCAACTACAATGGGAAAATACATCTGGAAGAGTGCCTGAACTCGTTGCAGAGGATTGAATCTGATGATTATGAAATTGTTTTTGTTGATAACGCATCAGAGGATGGTTCTGTTGAATTTGTTAAAGATAATTTCCCGGGAATAAAGATTCTTCAGCTGGAGAAGAATTATGGATTCGCTGAGGGATGTAATTTAGGAGTTGAAAAAGCCCAGGGGGATTACATAGTTTTTTTAAATAACGACACCAAAGTCGATGCCCACTGGCTAAAAGAGTTATTGGTGGCCAAAGAAACCTACGGAGAGAACCATATCTATTCCAGTAAAGTTTTATTCTATGATGAACCCGGAACTTTGAACACCATTGGAGGCGTGATTACTCCCATGGGCAGCGGACTTGATATGAATTTTGGCAAAGAGGATATAGCAGAATACAACAATGTTCGCTTTGTTGGTTCCCCTTCAGGATGCTCAATGCTACTGAAGAAGTCCTTATTTCTGGAGATGGGTGGTTTTGATAACGATTACTTTGCTTATTTAGAGGATGTGGACTTCGGATGGAGATGCTGGTTACGCGGGCATAAAACCTATTACATACCAGAGTCTATTGTGTACCACAAGTATGGGAGCACTGGGGGAAAGATCGACACACCTTTCAGAGTTTTCAACGTTCAAAAGAACCGCTTGTTTAATATAATAAAAAATTTCTCACTAGCAAACATGATCAAGGGATTTATTATTTCTATAATATTTGACCTGGTTCGCATATTCCAATTCTTAATTCATGGCGAATTTTCCCTCATAAATGCTATTTTAAGAGGTGACTATGCTTTTATTAAAGGGATTCCAAAAACACTTGCCAAAAGGAAGTACATACAAGATAACCGGAAAATTTCCGATGGAGAAATGCAGAAAATGGACTTGATAGCATCTTTAGATTGGTGTATTAAGGAGTTTAGAAGGTTACAAGATCTAAAGTAATGTGAAAAATTTTAAGGGAATTAAATCTGTGTAAAATCAAAGGAAAATGAAAAATGAAAATCTGTCAGATAATATACACATATCCCCCCTATGCAACTGGAGGGGCAGATATATATGCCCAGAGAATTTCTGAAGAACTCTCTAGTAAGGGCCATGAAGTCGTGGTTATCACCACCCAACCTTATAATGGTTTATCTTCATTAAAATCATCACACCAAGTGGATAATGGAATCAAAGTTTACCGATTCTATCCATTAAACATATATTCATGGACAAATACCGCAGGAAAATCCATATTAACTAAAATAGTATGGAATACACTTGATATATGGAATTTACATGCATATTTTGTGATAAAAAATATATTAAAAAAAGAAAAACCTGACGTGGTGCATATACACACCCCCACGTGGATATCTTTATCTGCATTTGATGCTATAAAAAGTTTGAACATTCCATTTGTTTTCACAGTGCATGAGTACCTCTTACTGTGCAGGAGAGTTTCACTTTTACATGCTAATGGAGAAGTTTGTGATGATCCTCGCTCTATTTGTAAATTGTATCAGAAGTTATCCAGAAGTATTGTTGCCAATAAACCGGACTTAGTTTTAGCACCATCCAATTTTGTCTTAGAAATGCTTAATAAAAATGGATTCTTTGGTGAATCAACCTGTATGAAGCTTCCCCTTGGTATCACCCCCCACAATCAAAAAACCAGAAAAAACTATGAAAAAATCGATGTTGTTTACACTGGTGCTCTTATTGGGCATAAAGGAGTTGATGTTCTAATAAATGCTTTTAAAGATTTGGAACATGATAATATCCAACTCCATATTGTTGGAAAGGGTGAAAAAATGGAGGATTTAAGAGCACTGGCAGATAAAGATGATAGAATAAGTTTTTACGGTTTTTTAGAGGGTGATGAACTTACATCACTCCAGGAAAATGCAAATATTACCGTTATGCCCTCGGTTTGGTATGAAAATTCTCCCATGGCTATTTATGAAAGTTTCAAGTACGGGACTCCTGTGATTGGTAGTAAAATTGGGGGGATCCCTGAACTAATTCAGGAGAATGTTAATGGTTTTCTCTTCGAACCAGGCAACATCCAAGAATTGCATGATATACTCCAGTATCTGGTTGAAAATCCACTGGAATTGGAGAAATTAGAAACCGGAGCCTTTAAATCAAGCCAGAAATATGATATGAACCTACATATTAAAAATCTGGAAAAACTATATAAAGAAATATCAGATAAATGAGTACAATCCAATGTGCTGCCCTCCAGTTTATAAAATTACTTAATCCCCCTATTATTATTGAATCCTCCCAAAAACACATTAATATATATGAATTATTATCAGAAATAATCAGAACGAATTACTCTATTATATATATCATAGGTTAGGACGTAGGGGAGTAACTATAGAAAAACCACTACAACACCATACATTCAGCAGTACGAATTTAATGTTTATGGAGAACTAGTTATGCTATCATTGATAAGCAAAATAAAAAACATTGACTCAAAGAATTTCTTTATCCTTCTAATCTTACTACTTTTCCTTACTGATATTGTCATAATTTTAGACGTTCCGGGCTTCAGAGAAATCCTCCCCGCTATTTATTTCACCATAGTCCCGGGATTATTAATCATAATCCTGATGAATCTTAATAAACTGGAATTTGTAAAAAAATTCGTTTTATGGATAGGGCTTAGTTTATCATTCATAATTTTGTTGGGACTGGGTTTAAACAGTTTATATCCTCTCCTATCCCAACCACTATCGTTAATACCTTTACTTGTTTCATTTAATTTGCTAACGATATCCTTGGCATTGATTGCCTACCTGAGAAATAAAGAGGAATTTGAAATAGAGAGAGTTTTCAATTTTCATATGGATAGAAAGGATAAATATGTTTCACCAATGCTTTTCGCCCTGGTCTTCCCGTTTTTAACCTTCTTCGGAACTTATTTAATGAACACCACCAATAATAATTCTATTTTACTGTTGATGTTATTTTTAATCCCCATATATTTCATTGTTTTAATTGGTTTACGGGACAAGATCTCCAACTCAACATATCCATTTGCCATCCTAATGATTAGTCTAAGCTTTTTTTTGATGCATGGATTAACTTCCAATTATCTTATTGGAAGAGACAACCATTGGGAGTTTTTTTGTTTCAACTATACCATGCTTAATTTACATTGGGATGCAAGCATATTCAGCAATACTCTGAATAACTGTTTAAGCATTAACCTTTTACCCACAATTTATAGCGTTCTAACATCCATTCCCGGAGTATACGTCTATAAAGTTGTTTTCGGATTTATTGGAGCAATAATACCTCTAATAATATATCTGATATCCAAAAAATTGCTGGGAAATAAATATGCAATATTTGCCGCATTTTTAGTAATGTTCCAGATGAATTTTATGGAACTTTTATCTCTTATCCGGCAAGAATTTGCATTGATATTTCTATTCCTGGCTATTTTAACCCTTTTTGACACAGATCTGGGAAAAATAAATAGGAAAATCCTGTTTTTAGTTTTTATGATATCAGTGATACTATCACACTACTCTACAGCATTTGTAGCACTGGGAATGACCATTCCCATCCTATTAATCCCCTTTTTTAAGAATTTGCTCCTGGAAAGAAGGGTTAAATTGATTAATTTTGATGTGATGGCTGTTTTAGGCCTCTTTTCTTATCTCTGGTATTTTGTTGTTGCCAAAGCTCAATCGAATACTGCGACTAAGGTGATAGCAAAAAGTAGTGGATCAGTGGCTGGTGAAACTGCCAAAACAGCAGTTAATAAGACTTTTGAGAATACAATACCTTCTGTTTATGGTATGGGAATTGATTCAATTCCAAAGTTAATAAGTGTAATAGTTAATGACGCAGTTTTCTTAATCATAGGCATAGGCCTACTTGCAACAGTTTTAGGCTGTGTTGCAGTATTTTTAGAGCATAAAACGTTTCACAACTACAAAGATAACGCTCTCTTAGTGTTTATTAAACGATTTAAAAAGTACAAGAAAAATATACCCTTTGAATTTGTTCTTGGAGCCATTTTATCAACGGGATTATTGGCATTATTTATTATAATACCCTATTTCTCCAATGCTTATGGTGCTAGTCGAATCTTTCTTACCTGTTTAGTTTTCCTAGCCCCAATGTTTGTGATTGGTGGAATTGCAATTGCTAGAATGCTTAAAAAACCAAAAATTGACATTGTTATATTGGTAATACTCATAGTATCACTGTTTACAGTTTCAATACACTTTAATTATTACCTCAGTGGAATCCCATCTTCACATTATTTTGATGAAAATTCCAATGCTCGAATTGAAACTTATATTTATGACCAGGATATTTTGGGTGCCAAATTTTTGAGTTCATATGGTGACCAGGGTTTGATTAAGGTCCACGGAGATGAAGTCACCGGTTTCAGGTTAATGGCTGCAAATAATTTCACCATAGAAAATAGGACTTTTATACATTGGAACAACTCAATGGAATTTACAAAAGTTCCCACTTACCGTTATCATCAGTATTTATATTTATCTTACCATAACACCAAAAAAGATATTATATTTGAATTAACTGCCCCTGTATTTATTACAAACTCCACCTCTAAGAACACTCTCATCAAAGAATGGGAATCAAGAATATATGACAATGGAGGATCAAGAGTTTTAATCCCCTAGTGTTGACTAATTCGTGGTTTAAGTAGGGGAGTAATTAGCCTAAAGAATAATTCTAAGGAATAATTATTTACTATTTAGTTATTTGAGTATTATCTATTTTTTCTAATGATTTTAACAAATTTTTACCCACCAATCTCCAATCAAACTCAGTTTCAGCTAATTTCCTGGAATTTTTACCCATCTTCCGTAGGCTTGTGGGGTTTAAGTCTTTAAACTGGTTGATTCCTTCTACCATGTTGTCTACACTATTATCTTTAACTACAATCCCTGAATTATATTTAGTTACCAGATCTGCAGCGTCACCCACATTTGATGTTAAAACAGGTTTGCCCATGGAAGTATATTCTGCAAATTTTGTGGGGGCAGCCATTTCTGTTGCCAGGTGCGAAGGTCGTGGTAGAATTAACACGTCACATAAGGAGTAATAATTGGGAACTTCTAGTCGGTTAATTTTGGGAATGAAGATTATGTTTTTATTGGCTACATTATCCGGCTTTTCCTGCCCTCCAACAATTAAAAATGCGATTTCATCATCATCAATGGTTAAGGCAGAGTTTATAAGATTCTCAACACCTTGCCAGCTTTGAAAACCACCCAAGTATCCAAATATTAATTTTTCTTCTAAACCTAATTCTTGTTTTAATTCCTGTACTTTATGGTTTTTCTGAGTGAAGAAATCTAGATCAACTCCGTTGGTGACGTAATCCATTTTATCAAGGGCAACGCCCTTATTAGTGTGCAAATAGTCAATCATTCGATTAGAAACACATATGATCTTATTTGAACCCTTTAGATTTGCATAATCCATGATTTTCAATAGCAGATAATTTGCTAAAAATTTGGGATTCATACTTTTTCCGCATCTTAAAAGTAGTTCCTGTAATAAATCACCGTGCATATCAAATACCAATGGAACTTTAGTCAACCGGCCAGATAAGGAACAGAAGGTGGCGGCACCGGTGTTGGCATATACTAAGTCATATTTATTTTCTCTTAGAATCTTCAAATGTTTGAAATAAACACCGAGTTGGGATGTGATAATGAATTTATCGTTAGGAAACTGATTTTTTTCTTTAAAATTATCGTATTTGGATTTGCCACAATAATGAACTAAATCAACATCATGGCCAGCTTCTCCCATAATTTTAGCTATATTAGAAATACGCCACCATTCGGCGTTGTTTTCAGGGGTTGAGATGTGAGTACTTAATATCTTCATTAGGACACCAAGGAGGTAAAAGGATGTTGTGTGAGAAATGTAAGATTTCTATAAGCTTTTTTGATCATTTTATTATTAATATTAATGTTGTTGTTTTGTAAATATATTATATTTTGATGTTTTTAGTTTTTTAGGAATTTTTAGTTGTCGGTTTTAATTATTAAGAGTTATTAATAGGTTTATTTGTTTAAAATAACATTAAAATGAATCTGATAATAATCGTGAAAACAGAAAGATTCTGATGATGTCTTAAATCTTGTTAAAAGCCCTATACGTGTCTTTTTTTTGAAAATAAACCAAAACATTTATATAACTTATCAAAACGATCTTATACCATACGAACAAAACATCAGAAAATATGTTATTATTACCTATAGGACATGGGAGTGTTAAGATCAAGCGAAACACAACAGTTACTCTATTATTAATTTTCAGTATAACAATCATCCTAAGCACAAGCATAGTATGTGCAGAAGAAGAAACAACAATAATAAACGACACAAACACCAGTCAAAACCTAGAACCGGACCCAAACACTGATCCAACAAACACAACAACAAATCTTAACCCAGTATCTTATGCAGCCTCCGGAAACCCCACATTCACCCAACAGGAAATACTGGACGCCAACACCTGGGTCAAAAACTACATAGAAGAAAACCAAAAACTCCCCACATCAGTGTCCATCAACGGCATAGATGTAAACATGCCCTCATTCTTAAAATTACTAACCAATTTAACCCTAAAAATCGAAAACAACGACTTTACAGACATTGAATACCTGATCTACGGCAACCCCACAATAACACCCAAAGACACACAAAAAACCGGCACCATGACCCAAGCCACCTACATAGACATAGCCGGAAGAATAGACGACTACATGAACCGCAACCAAAAAGCACCACCATACTCATCCTACTCACCACTAGGAACCTACTTCGGATACGAAAACCTCATCT
>Ga0334898_1000355_pt1 | contig 77375 bp, 72 predicted proteins | sample GraSluR3_MG_10_FD_207228 | JGI IMG/M metagenome (GOLD analysis project Ga0334898, IMG submission 207228) | Sludge microbial communities from methane-producing bioreactor in Wageningen University, Netherlands - Granular Sludge_3_08-R3 | ecosystem: Engineered > Bioreactor > Anaerobic >... | reverse complement strand
CCCCAATATGGAGAATTCTGATCTCCAATAGGTTGCCAATTATCATATTCGATCAGATCGATATCGTTTGTTTGAGCAAAATGATCGCCAGGAAAGTATCTCACATTATAAAGATGTTCAGCCGTGACAATAAGATATGGATCATTTTCTGTTCCGCTACCACCACCAAACTGTGCAAATACTGTCGTTGCTGACAGCATAATTATTGCGAATATAATTATATTTTTCATTATTGTTTCCTCCAGTTTAATATCCAAAAATTCGGTTAACACACAATTTCTCTTTCTTACGGGATAATTGAATACATCAACTTATTGTGCTCTTCGCAAAATTTGGCGAAGAGCATCAGCCTGATAAACTTGTTCACACAACAAATGAATATAATCTCCAGTGCATAGTTGCGACCGGTCTTTAAAACATAACAAAGGTATGCGTAACTTCTTACACAATATGGCTTTACGGTGCTTCTGGGGGGGGGGGGGGGGGTAGCGTTTTAAGACGCTTTGTGCCTATCTGCTTTTGGTAAATAAAAAATTCATCAACACTTTTTTTCATATTCCCTCCTCATCAAACCGGAGCCGGTGAAGCAAATACAAGTTTTCCTTTTTTCGTCAAACCGAGAGCCGGTTCGCATTCATGAGGCAAGATTACAACACGGCTTTTCGTTGTCAAATACTTTTTTTCTGATAGTCGAAGATAGAACATAGAAGGTAGAAGTTTAAGAGTTCCTGGCGGTGTAGATTCGATAAATTCATCAATTTATTTCTTTCTGTTTTTCCGAAGACAAGATGATATCTTGTCCTACGCTTCATGCTCTTTGCTAAAAATTCCGTGAGCGAAGTGAATAAATTCCTATAAATTACTACCAATTCCTTCTCCTTCAACCATAAACTTTCAACTGCTTTTTACATTGTTCATTATACATTATTCATTCTCTCACCTTCTCCATTCCGACCTCTAAACCCTCAACCCTAAACTCTAAACTTCATCCTTGTCCTCCGTAGCCTCGGCGAAGGAGGATTGCTACTCTTACACCACTTTTCACTTTCCCCTGACGGGTCACTTAGACCGATAAGGGGTGGATCGAGCCGATGGTAGATTCGAGTGTGGCAAGAAAGTCCATATACAATTCACCCGGGATGAAAAAATCGATTACAAAGAGGGAGTCATCGCGAGTTTCCCCCAAAATTTTCAAATTTATCATATCATTAACACGATAAGCGACTTGGATAAAGCTGATCTTATTATGCTGATATTCGCCATGCATCAGGGTTTCAGAATCTTCAGATATTCTATCTAGAAAAATGTTGATAGCTATGTCTTCGTCATCATCGAGTTGGGTATGATCAAATTCGAATAGTAAAAAAGATATGTTTTGAGTAGTATTGGCGAAAATTTTCCGCAGACTTAGCCCCAACCCCCAATAATCGGAATCCAATTCAAATTGCTCTCTGGCTGAATCTTGAAATTGAGCTGTCAGATCATTCCAGTCAGCCGGAACCCTCATTCCAATAGAAAGGACTGAATCTTGATAAACTTCCCCAAGTAGATCTTCGTCAATCTCGAAATAAATATCCTGTTCTACAGATTCTCTACTGCAAGAGATCAGTACGAGACTGATGATCAGTGTGATGATAAAGGTGTATTTCTTCATTTTTGCTCCTTGTTATTTTATTTTGAGATAACTTTCTTATTAAGAGAATCTAACTTCACCTCACCTATATTCTGCTAATAGGGAAATTTCTAAAAGGCAATTTCCAGTCCGAAATGTGCAACTCCAGCAGACTGATAGAGTTTGCAGAACGAGGAAGATCTTCAAAAGTGAGAGTAAGCTTCGTAGTTACATTGCTGATCATTTGATGTTTAAGATTACCTTGCCAAGTGCTTATTTTGTTGCCCATCTCTCTTCTTGCCACACCAAATTCCCTACCATGATCATCAAAAATACGTGTGCCTCTTATTACATCTATCTCTCTATCGTCAATATTCAAGTTGGTAATAAGGATGGTGATCACCAATTTATTATCGTGGGTAGCATCGCAGGAAGTTATCTGATAAGAAAAATCGTAGGCTTCCAAATATGGAAGAGTGGATTCGTTTTCTTCCGTTTGAGCATGTTGTTCCACAAAAACCGTATCCGTTTTTGTGATAGTCTCCCCACTTTTTTCTTCGGTTAACGCGAAAGAAAAGCTGGCAGATTGGTGTGGCACTGTAATCTTTTCTGTCAGAGTCATATATCCTTCTTTGCTAATCTCGACGGTATAGGTTCCGGGGGTTAATTTTTGAGTAGATCTGAGCCATCTTTTGCCCTCCACAGCTACATTAGCTCCTCTGGGAGTAACGTTAATGCTGACATCCACATCTTCTATTGTATCCAATCTCAAATAATACACCGTTCCAGGTTTGAAACCTTGCTTGGGAGCTTCTAGTGTCAAATTATCATATCCGGCAGATTGAAGGGTAAGATTTTTTTCTTTTGCTGAAAAATAGAGATAATGCTCTCTCGAAGATATCTTCTCTTTCTTATATGTTCTTTCTCTCAGAGAAACTTCGACTGGCTGCACACTTTCCACCCTCAGAACTGCACAATAATTTTGATCCATATCGAGTACTGGTTCACGTTGTGCTTTGAAATCCGCCGGTAGATCTCTAAACTCTGATATGGTGAATTCTTTGGCAAACAAGATGAGAGAACAGAACAACAATAAAATAATCAGTAAGCTCTTTTTCATAAACTACTCCTCACATTTTTTATTAATTTTCCAAAATACTATAATTCTGGCAAGTTTTTTATTACTGCAGGTGCACATTTTCTATCAGACTTGCAGTAAAATAGCGGGTAGCTTGACAGCGTCGCAACAAGAGTAGCGAAACAAAGATGACTACGATAATCACAAGGATGATTTTTCTGGTGCGCATTTAGAGCTCGTAGTATTCTGTTCTTCTATCCGAGATGATATTGTTATAAGTAGTCACATCTTTATTAAGCGCTTCCTCAGGATCTACCACGGCTGTATGGATGCCAACTTCGGTCTCGTTTGTTCTTGCCAGAATCTTGCCTGTAGTTGATAGGATCTGGCTGATACCTGTAAATTTGAACTCCTTATCACCACTTTTTTCAGTTCCGATCCTGTTTGCAGTAACCGAGAATACCCTGTTTTCCAAACTACGGGTTATCATTGCCTGCTGGCACCAAGGCAAGACTAAGTTGGCAGGATGAACGATGATTTGTGCACCTTTCAGGTTCAGGGTTCTTGCAGACTCGGGGAAAATCCAATCGAAACATACCATCTGTCCGACCTTTACACCCTCTTTGGCAGGTGCGACAATGAACCCGAGATCACCGGGGTTGAACCAACGTTTCTCTTCGAAAAAAAGATGAATCTTCCTGTATAAATGAGTCGAGCCATCAGGATTGATAAGCACGGAAGAGTTGAAAATACGATCTGCAGATTTTTCGGGAAAACCGAAAACAAAGCTGCAATTTCTCTGCCTTGCTATCTTTTTGAATATTTCGATCGTCTCACTATTCTGATAAGACTCCGCTACTGATCTGAGCTGCTCTTTGCCGGTGAATGCATATCCGGAAGTTGCTAATTCAGGATAGACAATCAGATCAGCATCGGCTGATTCGGCTAATTCAACCATCGTCTGCACATTCTTTTCTAGCTTCAAAAATCTCGGCTCAAATTGGCATACTCCCAAACGATACTCCATCTTTCCCTCTTCTATATTTTTTTATCAACTTTAATTCAATCTCAGATTCTGTCAACCAAATCCAAAAATAGTGGATTAGAACAGCGCATTGGATAACATAATAAGGACAAAGCTAATGGTCATATGCAAAATGAAAATGCACCCCTTTTCTAATTTTGTGAACAAAAGATTCCACGGGTGGGTAAAAATATTATGTCTGGGCAGAATAGAAAACAGTTTGTCGAGCATGAGCTTGTGTATATCATAATAACAAAAAGTATAAATATCTTACTTGACAAATAGACTTTATATTTTTTGCTTGTTCTTAAGTGTAATAAATGGGAGTCAAAAAAAAGCTGACCGAAGTCAGCATTTTTTTGATATAAATTGGTAACCACTGTTTTTCAGTGGTTTAAATGTATTAAGAGGATGTTATTATGGAGAAGAAAATTGAAGCGATAGCAGCGAAGGCTTGTTCCAGACAAGGAGTAGCACTCTATGATCTGGAGATCAAGCCTACCAATAAAGGGCTTTTGGTGCTTGTTTATATCACCAAGGTTAGTGGAGTTACAGTCGATGATTGCACCAAGATATCCCGTTTTATCGATCACGAATTGGAAGAGCTGGATCTGATCGAGCAACGCCATTTCTTGGAAGTGTCTTCTCCGGGATTGGAACGAGAGCTGAAGTATAAGAAGCATTTCAACAGTGCTATCAATGAGAAAGTGAAGGTTACCTATCAGGATGATGGGAAAAGCATCACGATCATTGGACACTTACGCCAGGTGTTACCCGATAAGCTCGTTATCGAAAAAGATGCTGAAAATCACGAAATCCAATTCCAAGACATCAAAAAAGCAAAAACTTATTTTGATTATAAACGGTAAGGAGATACTATGAGCATGAATGTATTAGGCTCGCTTGCCGAGCTGGCCAGTTTAAAACAGTTAGATAAAGACCAATTGACAGAGATAATAAAAGATGGTTTGTATCAAGCGATATCAAAGAAATTAGAGCCGGAGAATCAACTCGAGATAGTTACTAATTTCGACACCAATAAAATTATCGCGAAATTCTATCGAATTGTGGTGGATCAGGATCTATCTTTGGGAGAGATCTCTCTGGAAGATGCGCAAGATTATTATGATGAGAACGCCCAACTCGGTGATCTGATCCCGGCTGAAATGTCTATCCAAGAATTTGAACCTAAAGTGATTAAAAATGCTCGTAAGGCGATCATGGAGCGCATCAAAAGATTGGAAGAGAGTCGTATCATGTTCGATTACGAGAAGCAGAAAGATCAGATAGTATCCGGGAAAGTTAGACGTGAAGATTATAACGGTTACATCGTAGATATCGGATATACAGATGCGTTGCTTCCCAAAGAGGAACAGGTGGAAGACGAATACTTCAAACCGGGTGATATTGTGCGTGCTTTTGTGGTCAATATCAGGAAGCGGAAACACGATATGATCGTGATCTTATCACGTACCCGACCTGAATTTGTCAAACGGATATTCGAGTTGGAGATTCCCGAGATTGCCTCCGGCGAAGTGGAGATAAAGAAAATAGTGAGAGAACCGGGATTCAGAACTAAAGTAGCGGTAAATTCACTCAGTGAAGGGATCGATGCTACTGCCTGCTGTCTAGGTCCGAAAGGATTGCGTATCGAACAGATCAGAGGTGAGCTAAACGGTGAACATATCGATATAGTAGAGTGGAATGCTTCACCCGAACAGCTTATTGCCAATGCGATCGGTCCGGATCTGGTAGAAAAGGTATATTTAGCTGACCGTGGAAAGTTTGCCAGGATTATAGTTAATGAAGAGAACAAGAACTTCGCTATCGGCAAAAAAGGAAAGAATGTGAAGTTAGCGGCAAAGCTGACAGATTATAAATTGGATATATACACAGAAGAAGAATTTGAAGAGAAAATAACAGAAGAAAGAAGGATAACCAGCCATGTAAGTGATCTGGATGGTGTAACGCCAAAGATTGCTGAAATTCTCAAGGGACATGGTTATACTTCTGTACAGGATATATTCGAAGCGAGCGTGGAGGAATTGTGTCATCTGGAAGGATTGGGCAGGAAAACTGCTCAGAAGCTGAAAGAGTCGGCATCTTATTTCTAATGTCGAACAAAGCTTCCAAAGCCGGTCATCTACCGATGAGAACCTGTGTGGTTTGCAGAAACAGAAAACCACAAACAGAGTTGATGAGGTTCGTATTCATCGATGGTGAGATCGTATTTGATCTGCAGCGCTGCTTACAGAGTCGCGGATATTATCTCTGCGATGAAAATAGATGTTTGGAGGATCTGGAGCAATGGTTAAAAAAGAAGAAAAAGAGATCGAAGCTGACCAGGTAGAGCAAGTCGTAAAATTGCTGCATTTAGCTAGAAAAGCTGGCAAATTGCAGTTTGGCTTTGATGCTTGCGAGAGGCTCTGCTTTGCTCAAAAAGCAGAGATGTTGATCATTGCGTCGGATCTGCAGGATAATACATATCAAAAAGTAAATAAAATGGCAGTAGATAGTAATACTCCGGTCTTCAGATTATCGACCAAGACAGAGCTTGGAAGAGAATTCAGAATTCGGGATGTCGGAGTTATCTGTTTGTACGATCGTAATTTTTCCGATGGTATCAAACGAATTATTAATCGGGAGGTATAATGCCTATTAAAGTACATGAATTGGCAAAAGAGTTTAAAATTTCTACAGCGGCATTGAAAAAACACCTCAGTGATATGGGCTTTCAGGCGAAGAGTCATATGAGCCCTGTACCTGATGAGATAGTGGAAAGAATACGAGCAAAATTCAATGAAGAAGTGGCAGCAATCAAGAAACGAGAGAACGATAGAAGAAGCTACCAGCAGAGGGTTAAACTGGCAGAGAGAAGACTGGTTCAAACCAAAGCGAAGCCACAGGAAAAAGAGAAGGAAAAGGAGAAAGAGAAGAAAGAAGAGATCCCTGTTTTTGTAGAGAAAGAGATAAAGAAAAAGCCAAAAAAAGAAGAAGGACCTTACAAAAAACCATATAAATCGAAAAAAGTGCCGAAACAGGATGCCGGTCCGTCCGTGATTCCTGTACCATCCGAAACTGCCAAACCTACCGGAAAATTATCTCGCAAACAGAAAGAGAAAAAACGGTTAGAGCAGGAAGAACGGGAAAAGAGCAAACATCTCAAAGCAAAAGTTCAGCACATGAAAAAAGGTGGCAAGAAAAAGAAATTTACTCCGACTGAAATGGAAGAAGCTGAGATCAGCAAAAACATCAAAAAAACTCTCGCTGCTTCCTCACAGAAAAAGAAAAAATACAAAAAAGACGAACGCTCTTCCAAGACAGAGGAACCATCAAAGATCGTAATAAACGAATTCACCTCAGTAAGTGAGTTGGCTAAGATAATGGATGTGCCGGCAACGGAGATTATTGCCAAATTTTTCAATATGGGACAGATGGTGACGATGAATCAGCGCTTGGATAGAGAATCTTTGGAAATGATCTGTGATGAGTTCGATTTTGATGTGGAATTCGAAGAAGAATATGGCGCTGAGATCTTAGAAGAAAAAATCGAAAATCAAGATGTAGAGAAAAAACCAAGAGCACCTGTGGTTACTATCATGGGACATGTAGATCATGGAAAAACCTCTATTTTGGACTATATTCGCAAAACGAACGTAATCGCAGGAGAATCGGGTGGGATCACTCAGCATATCGGCGCATATCAGATAGAATATAAAGATCAGAAGATAACATTCTTGGATACACCCGGACATGAAGCTTTCACTGCTATGAGAGCACGTGGCGCTAATATCACTGATATAGTCATCATTGTGGTAGCTGCCAATGAAAGTGTGAAACAGCAAACTTTGGAAGCTATCGATCATGCTAAAGCAGCCGGAGTTCCGATGATCGTGGCAATTAATAAAATCGATCTCAAAAATGCCAATCTGGATAAAACCATCTCCGATTTGAGTAAGCATAACGTCTATCTGGAAAATTACGGTGGTGATGTGGTATGGACTACATGCTCAGCGATCACCGGTGAAGGTATAGATGATCTTTTGGAACAGATCGTCTTAGTATCAGAGATAGAAGAATTTGAAGCCGCTTTGGAAGTACCGGCAAAAGGAGTGGTAATAGAATCCCAAAAAGATGCCAGTATGGGCAGTATAGCTACCATTCTATTGCAAGAAGGAACTTTGGAAAGAGGAGATAGCATAGTTTGCGGTGCCACTTATGGTAAGGTGCGAAAAATGGAAGATGAACGAGGGAATGAGATTGAGAAACTCTATCCATCTGATGTGGCTGTCCTCTACGGTCTCACAGATGTGCCCAAAGCGGGTGATGTACTGAATTTGGTAGAAAACGAGAAGACCGCACGTCAGATTGGTACCGAAAGGATGCATATACGTCACGAAAGAGAACGATATCAATCTAAAACCAGTCTGAAAAACCTGTTCCAAAAAATTAAGGACAAAGAGACCTCAGATATCAAGATAATCGTGAAAGGTGATACAGACGGTTCGGTAGAGGCATTGTGCGATTCCTTCCAAAAGATGAGTACAGAGGAAGTTACCGTAAACATCATTCGTCGCAGCGTTGGTGGCATAAATGAAGCCGATGTGAATCTGGCTTCCGCATCCGATGCTATTATTATTGGCTTCAATGTGCGCTCTAGCAGTTCAGCCCAGAAGTTGGCTGATGATGAAAATGTGGAGATCAAGATCTATCAGGTGATCTACGAAGCTATAGATGATTTGAAACTTGCTATGGAAGGCATGTTGAAACCTGAAATTACGGAAGAATTTTTGGGCTCTGCTCGTGTGAAGGAAGTGTTTAGAATAAAGAAAGTCGGTAATGTTGCCGGATGTTATGTAGAAAAAGGTGTGATTACCAATTCCGGGAAAGTACGACTTTATCGAGATGATATCTTGATCCACGAAGGGAATCTTGCCTCTCTGAAACATTATGCCGATGAGGTCAAAGAGGTGAAAGCCGGCTCCGATTGTGGTATTCGCATAGATAAATTCAATGATATCAAAGAGGGTGATATTATCGAAAATTACCAAATCAAAGAAGTTAGCCGACAACTGTAACTGCTGAGAGCAGCAGGGGAGGAAGATCGATGCAGCAAAAACGATTGAAACGCTTGGAAAAAGAGTTGCAGCGGTTGATCAGCAAGGTTATTAACTTTAAATTGAGAGATAAATATCTCGATTTTGTCACGGTAACTAATGTTACACTTTCTGCTGATCTTTCTGTGGCACGCATTTATTATACTCACTTGGACAATGCCCCAGATGATAAAATCCACCAAGCACTTACAAAAAGCTCAGGTGTCATCAAAAATGAGATCGCTTCTGCGAAAATGATGCGGAAGATTCCGGAACTTTTCTTTCATTACGATGAAGTAGAGAAAACAGCTCGGGAAATAGACCAGATCTTGGAAAAGATAAAATCCGAAAGAGATGATGACACCGAAGAACAATAGTCTGAAAAAACTTCGCTCTGTCCTTATCGGACATGTCAAATCTGCCGAAAGTATCGGAATTCTGATGCATACAAATCCAGACGGGGATGCTCTTGCTTCTGCATTAGCTCTTCAGGAAATATGTGCTGAGATTTACGGACAAGAGGCGGATATCATCTTAGAAGAGCATGCTCCTGCCATGTTTAACTTTATGGAAACTGACAAACGCACCCGCGTTTACCACAGCGCGCTTTGCTATGCGCTCATCATTATTCTGGATTGTCATGAAATCAGTCGAATTGGGATTTGCCATCCTTTAGCGGAAAAAGCGGACTGCATCATCGCTATCGATCATCATGAACAAGGAGATTTGATTGAAAATGCCATTACTTATATCGATACAAGCATGGCAAGTGTGGGGGTGATTATCTACTTACTATTTGCTTCTGAAATAATGAATTTACCCCAAAAATCAGCAACTTATGTAGCAAATATGATATATGCCAGTATTCTGAATGATACGGATAATTTTATCAATTCCAATGTAGATGCCCGCACATATATGGTTTCATCCGAATTAATGAGTTATGGAATGGAACCGGGTTATATTGCTCAGATGATGTTTATGAACAGACCGGTGAATTACTATCGCTTTGTAGGAGAAGTACTAAATAACATCGAAACTTTTCATGATGATTCGATATTGTTGTTGGTATCCAGCTTGGAAATGCTAAAGCGCTATCGGGTTTCAAATGAAGCTACTATGAAAATGACCAGATGGATCAAAGGTGCAATTGGAGTGAAAGTGATTGTCTATATTCAGGAAGAGAAAACGAATCTTTTTCGCATATCACTCCGTTCGAATTATTATGCAGTCAACAAAATAGCGGAAATGTTTGGCGGTGGAGGTCATAGCAAGGCAGCCGGTTGCATTGTAGAAGGTTCGTTTGAGTATGCCAAAAATGCTATTTTGGATCAGTTAGACAAATTGATGAAAAATGGATAATGGAATACTATTGATCGATAAACCGACCGGTATCAGTTCTTATGATGTGATCAGAAGGTTGAACAAAGTGGCGGGTAAACAGAAGATGGGTCATATAGGCACTCTTGATCCTTTTGCCAGTGGATTACTTCCTATCTGTATCGGGAAAGCTACCAAAGCTATCCCATATCTGAAAACTGATCCCAAAACTTACCTTGTAAAAATGAAATTCGGACTTCGTACAAATACCGGCGATATCACCGGAGAGACAACGCAAGAAGATGAGAGAGTAATTCAAATGTCCGATCTGGAGAATTGTCTTCCCAAAATCAATAGTATGACAGTACAAGACACTCCCCGATTCTCTGCCAAAAAAATAGGTGGTAAACGAGCTTATGAATTAGCCCGAAAGAATATTGATTTTCAACCTCCCAAACAGCAAATCAGAATTTATGAATTTGAACCGATCGAAATGGCATACCCATATTGTACTTACCTTTGTGTAGTCTCTAAGGGGACATATATTCGCACTCTCAGCGAAGATATCGCTGCCATGTTGGATACTGTCGCTACCACAACGGAACTGAGAAGATTATCGGTAGGGAATATCAATGTAGATAATGCTGTAAAATTGGATGATATTACCTCATCCAACTGGCAACAACATCTCTTATCGATACCAAAAGTTTGTCCACATTTGCATACGATCACATTATCCGAACCGGATGTAAAGAAATTCCTGCATGGTAGAAATATACGCTGTTCCGAAAACCATATCGGTAATATAATAGTAACAGATGAGAAGGGAACTTGTGTTGGTATTGCCAAAGTCGAAGATAATACGATCTATCCCAAAAAGGCGTTGCAATGAGTTATTTACATCGTAATTCTTGTAAACTCACATATCCTGTGCTGACGATGGGGACTTTCGATGGTGTGCATCGCGGTCATCAGAAATTGCTGGAACTGATGTGTAAAAAGGCAAAAGAGGTTGGTGGTGAAGCGGTGGTGCTATCCTATTATCTTCATCCTTTGGAAACTATCCATAAAAAGACTTTTCCCTATCTGCTTACCGAAAGAGAAAAAAAAGAAAAGATTCTAAAAGAACTCGGAGTTGATTGCATTCTTTATCTTAATTTTGATGAAAAACTTGCTTCACTTCCACCGCAAAAATTTATCACCGATATTTTGGTTAAAGAGATAGGGGTAAAAGAGATATTTGTTGGGTATGATACGCATTTTGGTAAAAACAGAGCCGGTAATTTTGAACTGATAAAAAAGCATGAAAAGGATTATGGCTATAAGACTTATTTTGTCAGTCCGTTTAGATTGAAAAATCGGATTGTAAGTAGCAGCATGATCCGAGATTTGATCCGCGAAGGTGATATCGAAGCAGCAGAATTCTATCTGGGCAGAAAGTATTCACTTATCGGGAGAGTAGTACGAGGCAAACAGATCGGGAATAGTTTGGGATATCCTACCATCAATATCGAACCGATCGAGAAAAACAAACTTATTCCAGCATTGGGAGTATATATCTGCAAGATCATTATCGACGAATCTCAATATTGGGGGTTGACCAATATAGGCTATAGTCCATCAATCAAAAAAGAGCAAATCAAGACTATCGAGACATATATTTTGGATTTCTCCGGTGATTTATACGATAGAAAAGTCGAGATCATTGTCCACAAACGGCTTCGAGATGAGAAATATTTCGAGGAGCCAAAGAAACTTATCACTGCTATAGATGAAGATGTGAAAGCTTTGAAAAAGTATATATTGGCAAATAGGTGAAATTATGTTCTTTTGTAAAGAATGCGGTTATGAATCTACCAAATGGAGTGGCAAATGTCCAGCCTGCGGTGAATGGGATAGTTTTAGAGAAAGTGCTCGATTCACTACCAAAAAAGGTAGGAAAAAACCGGCAGCTCAAGAAGCAAAAGCTGTCCGACTAAAAGATGCTGAAGTCGAAGGAGAAACTGAAAGAATCTCGACTAAAATAAGTGAGTTAGATGGTGTCTTGGGTGGTGGGATTATACCTGGCATGGTGATTCTACTCGGTGGAGAACCTGGGATCGGTAAGTCAACTTTGATGCTGCAAATGGCAGATAAGGTGGCAGAAAACAGACCGGTTTTGTATGTTTCCGGAGAAGAGAGCAAGCAGCAGATAGCACTGAGAAGCAAAAGATTGAATTGCCGAACAGATCATCTATATCTCCTCTGTACCACTGATGCTAACAACATACTCCAAGAGAGTAACAAGATCAAACCAGGCTTGCTGATAGTAGATTCCATCCAATCGATCTTCTCTACAGATTCGCAGTCCTCTTTGGGAAGCATCACTCAGATCAGAGAGACTGCCGCTTTTTTTACTAAACTGGCAAAACAACAGGATATACCGATAATTCTAATCGGGCATGTAACCAAAGAAGGAAGTGTAGCCGGACCAAAGATTATCGAGCATATGGTAGATACAGTGCTTTATTTTGAAAAAGAGATGCATCATTATTACAAAATATTACGTACAACAAAAAATCGTTTTGGCTCCACAAATGAGATAGGTATATTTGAGATGCAGAAAAATGGGTTGGTAGAAGTTCCAAACCCATCCCACATCTTTTTAGAGGGCATTAGAGATAAAGCCGGTTCTGCGGTCGGTTGTGTATTGGAAGGCAGCCGCGCTTTTCTGGTGGAGGTGCAAGCGCTCATTACCTCTGCAACTTATGGCACTTCACAACGAGTTACCGTAGGATATGATTATAAAAAACTCGCTTTACTGATAGCTGTTTTGGAAAAACATCTCGAATTGATGATCCGCCAAGAAGATATATTCGTTCACCTAGTCGGTGGAATAAAAGTATGGGAGCCGGCATTGGACCTTTCTGTGATAGCTGCACTATTATCCAGTTTCAGAAACAAACCCTTACCTCCCAAATCGGTATTTATAGGCGAGGTTAGTCTGAATGGCGATATCAGACATGTTACTCAATTGGAACAACGGATAAAAGAAGCTGAGAAACTCGGCTATACTAATATATTCATCCCACATGGGATGAAGAACAAATATCCAAGCTGTACTAGGGTGAAAACAGTAAATGATTTCTATGAATTGATTTTATAATAAAAGAGGGCAGATTTGTTCTACCCTCATATATTGTCATCTGAATAATAGTTACTAAAATGCTCCCGGTCTGGTAGCATGAAGTAACTGATTCAATAGATTTCTAGTCGTATTGATGTCGTTGGTTTGAGCTTGAGTATTGGCTCGTACCTCGGCTTGTTGCAGATAATCCAGAGCAGTTTGGAAATACTGGTGCCCTTCGGCGCGCGCTTCATCTCGTGCTGCAACCAATGAATCTGCTTTGGCACCATAGTAGATCGATTTGTCCTGATACATCTCATCCATCTCCAATACTTGCTCATACTTACCATAACCACGTGTTTGATAGATTTGGGTGAGTAATCTGTAAGGTTCATATAGATCCGGATTTAACTGCATGGCTTCCTGAGCTGCATTTTCGGCGTCATCATAACGTTCCATGGCAATATAAATATCTGCTAATCGTAAATAAACCTGTGGATTCTCCGGTTCGATTTCTTCCAAATCGAGTAGCGTATTCAAGGCTTCCTGATATCTTTCTGCTATACGGTAAGCACCGGCAAGGTTATAGTATGCTGTTATATTCTCAGGTTGTTCATCCACTATCCTAGAATACTGCGCTATGGCATTATCTATCATTCCGGCTCTATGGTAAGCTCGTGCAAGTTTCCTTTGCAGAGAAGCATCTTCGGGGAAATTTTCGACTGCAGTTTCCAGATATGTCAACGAATCTTCGTATCTTTCCAGATCATAGAGCAAATCACCAAGCGCTTTATGGGCGTCTGCATAATTTTCGTCTATTTCCAGAGCATTTTGGAATGCGCTTATTGCATCTGAGTGGTATTCTATTTGTTCATACAACTCACCGATCTTAAACCATATTTCTTTATCTTGCTCTGTTTCGGTTATTTGCTTGAGTGCATCAATAGCATCTTCGAAGCGATACATCTGTACATAGGTGCGATGCAGATAGTCGAGTAAATTTCTATTGGTTGGTTCATACTCCAAACCACTCAAAAAATGTTCTTCCGCTTGCTCATAATCACGATCTACATAGTAAATATATCCGAGATAAAAGTAGGAGGCAATATTTTCCTCATCTATGCGAAGCACATTATAAAATGCGTCTTTAGCACTATCATAGTTTTGACTATTAAAATGTTGCATTGCGATATTGAAACGGCGATCGATCTCTACATTTACCAATTGGACCATCGGTTCAAAGACTTGCTCACGCAAAGCTTCTCTGCGTGGATCTGTCGATCTTCCCACATTGAATCGGCGAACATCTATAGATTCTGTTCTCATAGCAAGCACATTGGCTACGATCCTAAATTCATTCTGGCTGATAGAATTCACTTCGCCCCAGAGTAAGATATCGACTTCCAGTTCTTGTCCTATTTTGACCAAATCATCTCTACTGGCATGAGCGGGATCGGAAATGCCGGCATTGCTCATAGCTCGTGAACTTTGGCGCATATTCATCAACTCCAGTTCATCAAATTCATCGATGACCGCACTCAAATCTCGTCTCATCAAAGCTCTTGTTATATAATCACTGGCTCTGTCTCGCCGAGTAAAATCTAATACCGCTACTTTTAAAGCAGAGGCAGATACAGTTGCAACCAGCATGATCAGCAAGGCTATTAAGACATACTTTTTCATTTCTCCTCCAAATATATTATTTTTTCCACAAAAATTCTTCACCTATTCTAGGCAAGCAATTTAAATTATAGTAGCAGAAAGCTGAAGATACAAACTTTTTTTTTGAGATTACCGAAATCTTCAAAGCAGAATAACCATTCATCTGCTATCTTCAATAGATAACTGTTTTTTACATTTCGACAAGTGCATCATTGGGATTGCTCATTATACCCATAGCTGTTTTTTGGGCTTTGAACCCTAATTTGCTATAGAAACCTTCTTTGCCGGGTGTCGAAGTGAGATGAACAAAGATCAGATCGTTTAGATTATCCATCAATAAACTCATGATCCGAGTTCCGATTTTCTGCTTCTGATAATCCGGATGAACTAAAACATCATATATAGTCGCATAATAGATCCCATCCGAGAGTACTCTTCCACAACCTATGATCCTATCTTCATCATAGACTATACAGGTTTTGTAACTTCTTTCGAATGCAGTTTGCAATATATCCGGATCTCGTTTACCCCAGCCCATTTCTTCAAAAAGATCTGCTAGTTTCTGCCAATCCGGGTTAGGATAGTTATTCTTAAATACCAAATTCATAAGCTACTCCACGATTTTTTCTATAAACTTCGAATTCATCAACCTAGCAACTGCCATGTAGCTCGGTTTGAAGGTGATTTTGCTGCCGACTTGAAATTTTAGCTTTTGCGATTTCGTCAGGTTGTGTCCCAGATCATATACTGTCATATCAGAAGTTGTGCCGACGAATTTCACATTCTTATCTTTCGGTTGAAGATCATCATCATCCACATCCAGAAGTCCGAAATCCAAAATCGCACGATAGGTATGATCATATTTGGAATTGATATCAGCAATATGCCCTATACTAGCTTCGCTGATCACTCCATCGGGATTAGTCTGCTTCTGCTCCAATTCGATAATATTGGCTTTATATTCGAATGCATCAGTAGATAGATCTTTGAATTTTTTATTATTCAAAGGTGAAGTGCCACAGAAGGCAGCTTCTCCGATTCTGAGGTGATTCACTGCTTTGGGTATCTTGTTTTTCCCCACCAGAGGAAGGGTAATGGAACTTCCACCTGAGATTATTTTCAAATTTTTATTGAACTTTGCTTCGATAAGCTGTTTGTAAAGACTGAGCTGAATGAGTTTATCGTAAGTAGGCTCTACACCGTACATACAGCCAAGATTAGTACCCAAACCTATCACCTCGATATTCGGCAGTTGGAAGATCTTTTCGTAAAATGATATGAAGTTCTCTCGTAGGATACCTTCACGCAGTTCACCCAATTCGATCATAATAATTATTTGATGCATCTTGTCAGATTTGCTGGCTTCTTTGTTCAAAGCTTCTATCGTTTCATAAGAAGTGTTGAAAGAGATGTCTGCATAGCGAACTATTTTGCTAGCCAGTTGTATTGCAGCCGGTTTGATATACATGGTTACGATATCCGGTTTGATCCGTTTTATCGTCCTCAAACTCGATATTCTCGAATCACCGATCGAGTGTATTCTTTTAATCTCCGGATCGAAAAGCAGATTTTCCAAAGTCTTCTTATGTCCCGAGAGTAGCTTGGCTACCAAAGTCCAATGTATATCATGAGGAGCCAGAAAGTTATTTATCTTCTGAAAATTCTTGAGGATCTTATTAGTCTTAACAACAAGTTCTGCCATATCATTTATCCTTCGTAAAACGCATCTCAGCATATTTGGAAGTGAAACCGACTCGCTCGTATAGGCGTTTGGCAGGATTTTCATATTCTACGTGAAGTTTCACGTCACCATCGGCTATAGCGAGTGCTTTTTTTACTACTTTGCCTCCGATACCTTTACCACGATGCTCTTTATGCGTCGCCACATAAACCAGAATGTTTTCGGGTATATAACCGCTCATACCAGTGAAATTCATCACTAATACACTTACTAACTCACCATCTTCATGGGCTGTAAGGATAAAACCACCCTTGCCGTGATTTTTGGAAAAAGCATAATCGATCGAAGCATTGATCGCTTCCTTGGAATCTCCAAATTGATCCAAATGCTCAAATAAAAAATCTACCAATTCTTCTCGGCTGATCTTTTCTGCTATTTTTTTTTCGTCTCTCCATTGTTCAATAGTAAACATTTTCTCTCCTTTCATCATGTTTAATGACCGTATAAATCAATTCTATATACGTACATAATTATTAATATTCTCTTATTTTTCATATTTAAGACAAAAATATAAAGTCTTGCTAAATAAGCAAGTAGTTTTTTTAACCTGAGCAGATTATCTTCCATAAATATATCCATAGCCACAAGATAATTTATCATCTCTATCAGAATTCATTTCATTCTTTTTTACTTTCTACTGATCTGATGAAATGGCGAAGTAAATAATCGAGTGCTACCCCCGTAACTCCCATTATTATAATATACAAAATCATCTCTTGATATCTGAGCAGATATCTGAAATCCAACAATCTGAATCCCAACCCCTGTGAGACACCCAACATTTCTACAGCTATAATTGCCGTCCAGCCCAATCCCCACAATATCCTGAGCAGATTGATGTGGGCAGCCAAAGTGATAGGAAGCTCTACCAGTTTGAACATCTGCCAGAAATTTGCACCGGAGACCAAAGCTTCATCTCTATATTCATGCTGTACATCCGAAAAAATACCGACCGCGGCAATGATGGCAGGGAAAAATAGGGTGATAAACATAATGACAGCAACAGATAGATCTCCCAAACCGAACAAAATGATGGCAAAAGGGAACCATGCAAATGGTGATACATGCCGAATAAAGTTTATTGCCGGCATCAAAAGGTCATGTAAACAGCGTAGATGTAATATGAGATATCCGCAGGGGATACTTATTAGCCAAGCGGCTAAACCTGTTACACTGACTCTGAGAAAAGATACAATAAAATCGTTCAATATAGTGTTAAGAGATATCCGTATCCTGAACATATTTGCAGCTTCGATCCCCAAAATTCTCAGCAGGATAAAAAATATAAAGAAAACTATAATTAGTCCGAGTCCATTATTGCGTAAGAATCTGATCATAGACCTCATCTCTATCCACCTTTTTGGAAATGTAATCTTTTTGGTACATGATGCGAATCATCTTTTCTTCAAATTGGATAGAATCTTCATCTAATCCCATCACAAACCGGGTGTTCTTCAAAGTCTTCTCCGCTTCTTGTTTTGATAATCCGAAATAAGCAGTGGTAAAGTCCAAAACCTTATCCTGATTATGCTCCATCATATCAATAGTAGCCTGTAGCTCCTCCAACAATTTGTAAAGAGCTTCGGACTTGTCTTCTATAGCTGCTGCATTGGCAGCGATATTGCAACAGGGATGTGCCGGATAAGCGTCACTATACCAATATAGGATATGGAAATGCTCATCGAATTTGAATATTGATGGAACATAGTAAGATAGGGCATCTACATCACCTTTTGTAAGTGCTGCTGCCATTTCGGACGGCGTGCGCAGATAGACCAACTCAGCAGAGATATCCAAGCGACTGAGCAAATCTTCGGCTAAGATATCCAGCGTAGAAGAACGGAGTACACCAATCTTTCTGCCATGTAAATCTTTCGGTGATTTTATATCCTTAGAGGCGATAATTCCATCACTCTCACGCTCGAAAAACGAGATCGTTTTCACATCATAGCCACTGGAGACATTGAGCCAAACATAGGTAAACGGGAGAATCGCCACATCAATTTTGCCGGCTACAAGCGCTTCATTTACTTCCCATCCGGAAGTAAAGTGCCTGATTGCTAGTTCAGCTTGCGATATTGTCCCATAATCCATTCCGAAAGTAAGTGGCAAATGGTCAACCGATGGTGAGATAATGCCGATTCGCAAGCTTTCGTCTTGCGTAGAACATCCGATCAGAATCAAACTGATCAATATAATACAAATCATAATCTTTTTCATTTTTCCTCCTCTACAAAGCAAAAGCCACCCTGTCCTACAGTCAGGGTGGCTTGATAATTCAAAGCCTAGGGCTTAACTGTTCTCTTAATTATTTACGACAACGCTTCGATCGATTTTCTAATGATCTCGACTGCTTCATGAAGCTGCTCTTTAGTTATTACCAACGGTGGTGCGAAACGGATAATATGCTGATGTGTCGGTTTTGCCAAAAGTCCGTTCTCTTTCATTTTCATACATACATCCCAAGCTTGCACACTATCGGTAGGCTTGATATCTATCGCATTTAACAGACCTTTACCGCGTATCTCAGTTATCAGAGGGGAGTCTATCTTTTTCAGCTCGGCTCGGAAGATCTCTCCCAGTTCGCAAGCTCTTTCGGTAAGCTTCTCTTCTTTGATAACTTCTAATGCTGCTTTTGCTACTGTACATGCCAGCGGGAAGCCACCGAATGTAGAGCCATGTTCACCCGGGCGGAATAGCATCATGATATCTTTGGAAGAAAGGATTGCGGAAACAGGCAGTACTCCACCGGAGAGTGCTTTGCCCAAGATCACTATATCCGGCTTGATACCGGAATATTCCGAACAAAGAAGACGACCGGTTCGTGCTATTCCTGTCTGAATCTCGTCCGCTACCAGCAAGGCATTATGCTTTTTACAAATATCATAACATTTCTTCAGATAATCCTCATCCGGCACATATACACCGGCTTCACCTTGGATCGGTTCTACGAAGAAAGCGGCGATATTCTCACCATGCTCTTGCATCAATTTTTCCAAAGCCTCCGTATCGTTGTATGGTACTCTTTTGATACCGGGGATGAACGGACCGAAATTCTTTCTGCAGACCGGATCGGTAGAAGCCGATACTATAGCGAGCGTACGTCCATGGAAATTACCTTCTGCGAAAACGACTATCGCTTTATCCTCTTCAATACCTTTTACTTCGTAACCCCATTTTCTGGCAAGTTTGAGAGCGGTTTCCACTCCTTCGGCACCCGTATTCATCGGCAATACCATATCATAGCCGAAAAATTCGGTGATAAACTTCTCATATTCTCCCAGTTTATTATTGTAAAAAGCTCTGGATGTAAGTGTCAGTGTTTTGGCTTGCTCTATCAGAGCATCGATGATTTTGGGATGGCAATGACCTTGATTAACAGCCGAATATGCCGAGAGAAAATCAAAGTACTTTTTACCTTCGGGATCCCATACATTTACACCATCACCTTTGGCTATCACTACAGGTAGCGGATGATAGTTGTGGGCACCATATTCTCCTTCCAATTTGATCGCTTCTTCACTACTAATGTTTCCGTAAACGAGTCGCTCAGACATTACTCCTCCTATTTTTAACTTTATTTATTTAAAAAAATACCATTTTAAAATTGATTTTAACTGTCAATATATTTATACTCCGTAGCTTGTAAAACTTTATTGAACATTGCATTATGTAGGATTGGAGCGCTGTTTAATCTGGTTTGGGATTTTTCAGGGTTCAAGATATATCTTTAGCAACCCGGATAAAACTCAGCGACTATTTTCTTGACAGGGAACTCGTATTTTCAGATTTAATTTTATAAAAATAATGTAAAGATGGTAATGATGAGAGCTGATTTTGAAAATACAGCCGTTGTAGTACCGGCATATAATGCTGCCAAATATTTGGAGGAACTGATCCGGCGGATAGCACGGTTTTTTCCCAAACAGCAAATAATAATTATTGATGACAGTTCAGATGACGATAGTTTTGCTATTTGCAAGCAGAATGGTGTGATTGTTCATCGGTTTACTACTAACAAAGGCAAAGGAGCGGCTTTGCAGCAAGGTTTCAATATGGCGATAGAAAACGGTTATCAATATGCTTTCACGATAGATAGCGATTTACAACATCAACCGGAGGATTTTCCGATTTTTATCGAGCGGCAAAATGTCACCGCTGCCGAGATGGTTATCGGTCGCAGAGCATTAAAGTTGCCCAAAATGCCGTTCTTGCGCGTATGTAGCAACCGTCTTACCAGCTCGATAGTCTCACTGGTAGTCGGTAGTAGGATTTATGACTCCCAATCAGGATTTAGATTATACAAGCTCGAACCTCTTAAAAATTTGAGATTTCGTTCTCAGCGATATCAATTTGAAACAGAAGTAATCATCAAAATTGCCAAGCAAAACGGCATTATCGATTTTGTACCTATAGAAGTTATCTATGACGGGCAAAGTAGTCATATCTCACATATGAGAGATATCGCTAATTTTGTACGTGTCATATTATCCGAAATTACAAATAAAATGGAGAAAGCATGAGAATACTATTGACAAACGACGATGGAATAGATGCGCCCGGTATCAATGCCCTGGCAGATGAGCTCAAAGATAATGGACATCAGATCATTATAGTAGCGCCGGATAAAGAACAGAGCGCTGCATCACATTCCATCACTCTGCATCAACCTTTGCGGATAATCGAAAGAGGCAATCATCGTTTCGCTATCACCGGCTCACCGGCAGATTGTGTTATCCTAGCTGCCAAAGTGATCGTCAAAACACCACTAGATCTGGTCATATCAGGTATAAACGGCGGACAGAACATGGGTGAAGATGTGCTCTATTCGGGAACAGTCGCGGCAGCGCTCGAGGCAATGTTTATGGGATTCAAAGCTATAGCGGTCTCGCTGGCTTCCTATAAAGAACAAAAATTCCAGACAGCCGCATTTTATATCCATAAACTATTGAAAGCCGGTATACACGACCTGATCGACAAAGACGAGATCTTGAATATTAATGTGCCGAATGTAGAAAAAGGTGAGATAGAGGGAGTTCGGATAACTCATACCGGACATAGACGCTACAAAGATTTCGTGGCAGAACAGCACGATCCGCGTGGTAGAAAGATATATTGGATCGGAGGCGACAATGCGCTCTGGGAAAACGATGATGGTTCCGATTCGATCGCTGTCTTGAACAACTACGTCTCCATCACACCTCTTTCTCCCAAATTTACCAAATACGACTCTTTTGCTAAACTAAAAAACTGGCAGAATAAACAAGGATGATAAGATGAAACTCGATTCCTATAGAGAAATGATGGTAGAACGCCAGCTAAAAGCCCGCGGTGTAGGTGACGAACGTCTTCTAAACGCATTTCGCAAAGTGCCTCGCCACCGATTTGTCCCCGCTGAAATTCAACACCTTGCCTATCAGGATTCTCCTTTGAGTATTGGTGAAGGACAGACCATATCCCAACCATATATGGTAGCTTTGATGCTGGAAACACTGCAATTGCAAGAAACCGATACGGTGCTGGAGATCGGAACAGGCTCCGGCTATCAGACCGCGCTTCTGGCTGAATTAGTCGCAGAAGTCTATACCGTAGAGAGGATAAGTTCACTGCTAGAAAAGGCAAGAGCTATCCTATCCGAGCTTGGTTATGAGAATGTATATTACAAAACAGGCGATGGCAGCAAAGGATGGGAGGGTGGAGAACCACCTTGTGATAGTTTCGACAAAATTGTCGTATCCGCTGCAGCACCGAAGATACCGAATTCGTTGATGAATCAACTGAAGCTGGGGGGGATTTTATCTATCCCGCTTGGTAGCAGATATATGCAAGATCTGGTTGTAATAACAAAAGATGAAGACGGCATTACTCATACCAGCCGAGGGGGATGTGCTTTTGTACCACTAATCGGTGATGAGGGCTGGAAATGAAAATTGTTCTCATTCTGATTTCGGTTATCTTTTTTTTTGGCTTTTTAGAAGCGCTAACGCCGGAAGAACCGATTGATCCAAACATAGTATTAGAAGATGAGGGGTTGAGAGCGCAAGTTGTGAATTATATCGAATCTTTTCGAGTACCCGATGAGCTGAAAGTTCTCCTCATCGCAATGTTACCGATTTTTGAACTGCGGGGCTCCATCCCCATGGGTATCCATTACTTTGATTTGCCTTGGATACCTGTGGTTATCATCTCTATAATCGGTAATATGATCCCGATCTTCTTTATCTTACTTTTCTTCGATATCGTTACCAGACTTTTTTTCAAAATCCCGATCTTAAAAAGATTGCTGGTTTGGCTTTTTGCCCGCACACGCAAGAAAGGTAATCTGGTCAGGAAATATGAAGAGATGGGATTGATCTTCTTCGTTGCCATACCACTTCCAATTACCGGCGCATGGACTGGTTCGCTGGCTGCTTATCTTTTCGGTCTTCGTTTTTGGAAATCGGTGTTCTTTATCTTTGTCGGCGTACTTTGTGCTGCAGTAGTAGTCAGCACTTTAACCTATCTTGGCTGGCTCGGAGCAATTTTGGCATTGACAGCTCTTTTGGCAATTCTTAGTTTCGATATTATAAAAAGAAGAAAGAAAGTATTGGAAAATAGGAGGATGAAATGAAATTTGTAACAATCGTATGCATGATGATAATAAGTTTGAATGTTTTCAGTTTGGATGTTTCTGGAAATCAGACAGGGACATGGACACCGGACAACAATCCACACATAATGGTCGGTGATGTAACCGTTCCGGCGGGAGATTCATTGTTAGTGGAGCCGGGAGTGGTTCTGACGGCTCAATCGGGCACCAGGCTGAACGTATATGGAAAGTTGATCGCCGTGGGCACTGAAACCGATAGCATCAGATTTACAGGCATTGATGGAGGTTTATGGGAAGGTATTAGATTGGATACTCCCGATCAGAGCCAGTTCAAATATTGTCGCATTTCAGATACCGACGGACTCAATGATTATGGTATCAATGCAGTACAAAGTCCGGTGCTGATCGAGAATTCACTTTTGGATAATCACCGCAAAGCGGTTAACTTCAGTGCAGTGGGAACCACCGAAGAACCCGAGATGATTATCCGTCATTCCAAAGTTATGAATTGTACCCAACACGGTATTTTAGTTACAGATAATTCAAATGTCCTGATAGAATCATGCGAAGTTACTCAATGCGGATTAGGTCCCCAATATCGTGGCGCAATTCAGCTTTCTTTGCAAAGCAGTAGTTCAAATTGTAGTCCTACCATCATAGATAATTGGATCCATAACAACGGTAAACAGGGCATTACCATGGCGAATCTATTTAATTATGAAGAGATGGCTCCTCATGTGGAGAATAATTTGGTGGAATATAATCTCACCGGAATCTATCTCTTCAATGCCAAAGGATATTACAGAAACAATGTTATCAGGCATAACTTCATCGAAAACGATCCCGATTCGGGTGCAGGCGTGATGCTCTATGGCAGCGGGGCAAACGGAACTTTCTATCAAAACGAGATCTACGGAAACTTCACCGCATTTTATCTTGCTAATGATGCTACTGCCAATCTGGGTAATTTGGATAATCCTCATCCCGATGGTTGTGGAATTAATCATATGCACGATAATGTCTCCTGGGATGGTGCTTTGAACAGTGTGGTCAACCATAGCGCTATGGATGTGATGGCACAAAACAATATCTGGGATAGTGAAGATTACGACGAAATCGCAGCAACCATCACCGACGGTAATGACAATCCCGCCTATGGTTTCGTAATATTCGATCCTATCTATTCGGAAACTGATGGGGTTTTGGAAGGAGTGGTAGAACTGCAAGGAGAGATCGGTACAGTAACCGAAGTTACCATTGCCGCCGGGGACAGCATCACCTATCCTGATGAAACCGGTCATTATAGTCTGACTTTACCTGAGGGAAATTGGGATGTGTCCGCTTCGCATCCTTGGTATGAAGAATATTTAGCACCAGACATAGAAATAATCTCAGGCGAGACTACCATTTTGGATATTGAACTTCTTCCAACGCATGGCATATTGGAAGGTGAAGTGATACTCACCGGCGGAGATGGTAATATCACTGAGACTTTTATTGAGATAGGAGCGGAATCAATTAACCCGGATGAAGACGGTTTTTTCGAAATTGTCCTCCCTGCCGATATTTATGAATTGACAGCCAGCTTGAGTTTGTATCAAACTTTTGTTATCGAAGAGCTCGAAATTTTAGCCGGCGAAATAGCTTTCGTAGAGATCGAACTTGAACCGATAATACTACCGACACCGGAGAATCTGAACGTGGAATGTACTGAGGATGAAGCCCATTTTAGCTGGGATGAACCGGCGAATATCCCTGATGAAATAGAACTTTTGCATTATGCTGTCTTTTTGGACAATCTAAATGAACCGATCGATACTACAGAGGATACTTCATATATTTTTACAGATCTAATCTCCGGAGAGGTCTATGTGGCTGGTCTGGCTGCCGTATATGATGTGGGAGATTCCGAGATTGAAACTGTCGAATTTGAGTTTACCGGCACAGACGCTGATGATCCTTTGATCTCTTCTACTAAACTGATCGGTAACTATCCCAATCCATTCAATCCGGAAACTATGATTAGTTACAGCCTCAGCAGCGAGGAATATGTGATGATAGAGATCTATAATACCCGTGGTCAACTTGTGAATACTTTAGTAGATCAGTTTCAGGAACCCGGATATCATACCGTTATCTGGGATGGTAATAACAATAGAAATCATCCGGTCACCAGCGGTATCTACTTAGCCAGATTGAGAGCCGGTAAATACTCAAGCACCCAAAAAATGATTCTGCTGAAATGAGATGGTAGATGGTGGAGGATGGAGGGTGGAAGAAAAAGCAGGGAGAATTTTTGGTGAAAAGTGAGAGGGTGATCCCCCTTCGCCTCCCTTCGCAAATGCTTCGAGAGGCTACGAAGGACAAGGATGAAGTTTAGAGTTTAGAGGTTTAGAGGTCAGAAGATGGAAGACGGAATACAGAAAACAGTAGGCAGTAGGCCGTAAGCAGAATGTAGAAGATGAGAAGGTGAGAGAATGAGCAAAGAATATTTGCTGAATAGCAAGAGCAACCGATCGTTTCGGTCATTGGAGAATTGCCTGCCCTATACCGCATAGAGCTTATATTAATAAGGGTGGATACTTTTAGTGTTTGCTTTCCAAACACAACTATAAAAAATCCTTGACGAAAATTTTCATAAAATATTATTTTGCTAATGCACTATATGAAAAATATTGGTTACCTTAAAAGGTGCTGATTGAGATAAATGGAGAGAGTGAAATCCATGTACGGCAGAAAAAGCAGACAGCTAGTTATGTTAATACAAATGAAGGAGGGAAAATGCTCAAATTCAGCAGTTTTGTTTTGATACTTATATTTACCACATCCCTGATTGCCCAGACAGCCGTAGCACCATCAGCTGGAGATGGTACCGAAAATGATCCCTATCAAATCGAAAGCTTGGAGAATCTTTATTGGATTGCAGCGGATGATGATGTAATCCCTGACCCAGACCAAGAAACTCGTTGGCAGAGCCACTATATCCAAACAGCCGATATCGATGCAACTGATACGGAAAATTGGTTTACTGGTGAGGGATGGAAGCCGATCGGGTTTAATGGCATAAGTTTTTCAGGTCATTATGATGGAGGGAATCATATTATTGATCAGCTATATATCAATGCTCCGGAATTAAATTTTGTCGGCTTATTTGGTTTTACAAGCAATGCAACACTCGAAAACATAGGTCTGACAGATGTTAGTATCAATGGTGATGTCAATGTCGGTAGTCTGGCTGGAAGAGCTGGCATTACCACAATAAATAATTGCTATAGTACGGGACAGGTAACAGCTCAAGGTAATTGGAATGTCGGGGGGTTAGTTGGTCGATCATTTGTATCAACCGTTACAGACAGTTATAGTGAATGTGAAGTAAACGGTTATCTTGAAGTTGGTGGGTTAATTGGAAGTGGCGGGAATTCTATTATAAACTGTTACAGTATCGGAGATGTCAACGGTGAAAAGTATGTAGGTGGACTTTCAGGCAGTTTTTCAGGCTCAATAGAAAACAGCTACAGTACAGGTGATGTAACTGCATCCGATAGAGCCTATGGTGGTTTGGTGGGCTATATATCTGTTGCTATAACAGTATTGAATAGTTATTATGACTACGAAGAAGTTTTGGTAAACGGTGAAAATGTAATTACAATTGGCGCTTTGGATAATGATATGTTCGATGAGTGGATGAATAATGGTTTGTCTCTGGATATCGATGATTACTTACAGTACGAAGGAGGAAATTATCTTATAAACACGACAGATGACCTAAAGCGGCTTTTGGCGTTCGGACAATTTTCCGAGTATAGCTATATGTTGACCTCAGATCTCGATCTGGCAGGTAATGCTAATTTCTATATACCATATTTTCGGGGAACTTTCGAAGGAGGCGGATATCAAATTCATAATATTAATATTGATATGAGCGGCTATGCTATTTTGGGATTGTTTGGCTTAGTATCTGAAGCCCAAATTCAAAATGTCAATGTGGTAAACGCTAACATACACGGTTCGGGGAATATCGGCGGATTAGCAGGTATAAACTTCTATTCGACTTTGACCAATAATAGCAGTAGCGGTGAGTTCAGCGGATTTGATAACATTGGAGGTTTGGCAGGGAATAATTATAGCTTAGGACATCCTGACAAAAACTCCATTATCGAAACCAGCTACAGTAAAGGCATCGTAAACGGTTCCCAAAATGTTGGTGGTTTAGTTGGGAAGAATGACGATGAGATAAACAACTGTTTCAGTACTGCAGTAGTTAGCGGTACCAATTTTGTCGGAGGTTTAGTTGGGTTTAACTATACTTTTACCTGGCCACTATCCACACATTTTCATAAATCTGATGTTTATGATATCAATTATTATGCAGTCAACAAATCCGATAATCTAAGTAGCGACTTTGATAGGGATGACTATGGAGCAAGTATCAGCAACAGCTTTAGTATAGGCAGTGTTAATGGTGAAGAAGACGGTGTCGGAGGTTTGGTTGGTTATCAATCCTTACCTTCGGTAACTGATAGCTATTGGGATACAGAAACTTCCGGTCAAACCACTTCAGCTGGTGGCGAAGGCAGAACCACCGATGAGATGACTTATCCCTATGCTGATAATACCTATGTAGATTGGAATTTTGAGACAATCTGGGCTGCTGATGAGGATCATACGGTCAATTATGGCTATCCCTATTTGCAAGATACACCTTTAGTATCTGCAGAAGACGACTTTGTCATCTCCCAGTCGGAGGTGGTTATCTACAATTATCCCAACCCCTTCAATCCGGTCACTACCATCGAGTTCGAACTACCGCAAGAGAGCGATGTAACGCTGGAGATATTCAATATCAGAGGTCAAAAGGTACGAAATCTTTACGATTGCTACTCAGCCCCGGGTATCTACTCACTCTACTGGAACGGTAAAGATGATGACGGCAGGCAGTTACCCTCGGGGATTTATCTGTACAAATTGGTAACCGAGTATGAGGTGGTTACGAGGAAGATGATGCTTTTGAAATAAGCATGGAGAGAAACAGGATGAATTTCTGGTGAAAAGTGAAAAAGTGAGAAGTGAAAAGTGGTGTGAGAGAAGCAATCCTCCTTCGCAAATGCTTCGGGGGGCTACGGAGGACAAGGATGATGTTTAGGAGTTTAGGGTTTAGGGGTCAGAAATCGGAGGTCAGATGCAAAAAAATCTCATAATAGACGATATTGTCACACTGAGTAGCTTCGGCGCAAGCCGGAGCGTATCGAAGTGTGAACTTAGGAAATGTTGCATTGTCACCCTTCGATACAATCCCGACAAATCGGGATCACTCAGGGTGACAAAAACATTTCATCTCGCCTGCCATCTCAAACCCCCTTTTGTTCCCCCTTGGGAAGAGGGACATATGTTTGAGAAACCCCCTTTTGTTCCCCCTTACGAAGGGGGACTTTATATAGGCATCATAGAGCAAGATAGAGGTAGAAAAAAATGAGATTGCCACGCCAAAGTTTAGCAAGAAGAACAACTCGCAATGACAAGCTTTCAAAACAGCGAAAGCCGATCAAAATAGCTTTTTGCAAATCCCTCATTTCAATACCCAAACTATACATAGAAACAAAATATATTTAGGAGGAGAATATGTTTAGAACAACATTAGTTATTTTCATCGTCATGGTTAGTATAGCCTTATTTGCCCAGACAGCCGTAGCACCATCAGCTGGAGATGGTACCGAAAATGATCCCTATCAAATCGAAAGCTTGGAGAATCTTTATTGGATTGCAGCGAATAATGATGTAATCCCTGACCCAGACCAAGAAACTCGTTGGCAGAGCTACTATATCCAAACAGCCGATATCGATGCAACTGATACGGAAAATTGGTTTGCCGGAGCCGGGTGGAAACCGATCGGAAACTATACTTTTGTATCTGAGCCTTTGCCTTTTTCAGGAGTGTATGATGGACAAAATTACAGCATTGATGGGTTATATATATTTCATTTAAACGATGAGGCGATCGGTTTTTTTGGTTATTCAAACGACGCCATCATCAAGAATATGGAAATTATCAATGCTGAAATTACCGCTTTGGGCAGAATCGGTATTTTAATCGGATATAATGATGATTCTACTGTGGACAATTGCAGTGTCAGTGGTAGTGTAATCGGCAACACTATTGTCGGTGGCATGATCGGTGAAAATCGCCGTTCTGTCGTGAAAAACTCTAATAGCGACATTGTAGTAGAAGGCAATATTCAGTCTGCAGGTTTGATTGGTCGTGATCATAGATCATGGGTAATGCAGTGTAATTCGACCGGAACCGTACAGGGGAACTCAGTTGCTGGCGGATTAATTGCTGCTTCCTATGAATCGATAATTCATGAAAGTTATTCCAGTGTTGAAGTGAATGGCAATCATACTATCGGCGGACTGGTTGGTAATGCTAATACTGCCATCATTAAGGAAAGTTACAATACCGGTTATGTTAGTGGTAGTTCTCAGATAGGTGGTTTAGCCGGCTCTATTTATCGCTCCACTATTCGAAATTGCTTTTCAACCGGTGGTGTAAATGGGAACTTAGATAGTGTGGGCGGTTTAATTGGACAAATCAGTTCCGGCATGATTTATAATAGCTATTCAACCGGAAGTGTCCTCGGCGAAGGGGATACTGTCGGCGGATTACTCGGTGGTGGCTACGGAATTTCTGCCGTATCGAGCTATTGGAACATCGAGACATCCGGTCAAGATGAATCAATTGGTGGAGAAGGAAGAAATACGGAAGAAATGACCTATCCTTACGCTGAGAATATCTATGAAGGTTGGGATTTTGTTGAAATCTGGACTGCCGATGAGGATTATTCTGTCAACAATGGCTATCCATACTTTTCCGAAATACCTGTAAGTGCCGATGATGATCTTGTCACGATTACCCCTGGCATCCAAACTTATAACTTCCCCAACCCATTCAATCCGGAAACTAATATATCCTTTAGTTTGCAGGATAGAGCGCACATCACTGTCGAAATATTTAATGTTCGCGGACAAAGAGTGAATACTATATTGGACAACGAAAAAGCTGCAGGAACGCATATTATCAGCTGGAATGGTAAAGATGAGAATGGCAATCGATTATCTTCCGGCATCTATTTTTATCAAATCAGTTCTGATGATGATGTAGCAGCCGGAAAAATGATGATGATAAAATAAAATCGCCATTAGTTGATTCTAAAGAATTAGAGTCCATTTTGTAGATGTGATGATATACTTATTGACATCATTTCGTGGTAAGATAAATATATCTTCAAAATAGTAAGGAGGGTTGGACAATGAGGTTCAAATTAGTTTTAGTATTATTACTAGCAAGTATAACACTGGTTTGGGGACAATCTCTGGAGGAGAGATTGCAGGATTTATCCGCCGATGCGGCAAAAGCTTATGTAGGACCTATAGTTTCCGGTTTCGGTTCAAACTTGAATGGTGGATGGTTTCATAGTGCGCCTCGCAAGACATTTCTGGGAGTAGATATCAGCCTGGGCGCTGTTGTGATGGGCACATTCTTTGCCGATGAGAATGAGAGTTTCTCCACTGAAGGCAATTTCAGATTCACCCGCGATCAAGCTATGTTTCTCACTCAGGATTTTGAGGATTATGATGAAATGCGTCAAGAACTGATAGATGCGATAATCTCCGAAGATTTCTATGTCGGCATTTTCGGTCCTACCATTATCGGCGATCCGGATAACAATCTTATGATCCATTTCTATGAAAAAACTTTCGATGATATCATCAACCCGGATACAGGTGAGCCAGTAACCGTTCCCGGAACAGATGTGGAGCTTCCCTTTGGTGGGCTTATGGATTCACCGCCGATATTCCCGCTAGTGGTTCCTCAACTTAGCGTTGGTACTGTCTATGGCACTCGCGCCGTATTTCGTTATGTTCCCCCTATCACTCTTAAGGGCGAAGATGATGATCTGGGTGAGTTTAGTTACCTCGGTTTCGGACTGCAGCACAATCTAAATCGTTGGCTACCTCTCCCCTTGCCGGTGGACTTTGCCGCATCATTCTTTACTCAAACGATGAAGCTTGAGCCGGTAGCCGAAGCTACAGCTACTACATTGGGGCTCAATGCGAGCAAGCGCTTTGGCTTCAGAGCTCTAAATGTAACTCCCTATGCCGGTTTGATGATTGAAAGCTTCAATATGGATATCTCTTACGACTATATGATAGATGAACCCGGCTCGGAAGAAGAGATCCCCCTCGAAGTTGCTTTCAGCATGAAAGGTGATAATAAAGCCAGAATGGTAGTCGGCAGCAGTTTCAGAGTTGGTCTATTCAATTTCAATATAGATTATAATATCGGGAAATATAATAGTCTGACTACCGGAATAACATTGGCGTTTTAATTTTATTCTCAGCCTTCGATCTCGGTCGGAGGCTGATTTCTTGAGGTTTTATGGAACTTTTGGATGCGATAAAAACTCGGCGTAGCGTGCGCAGTTTCCTTCCGGATGCTATTTCGGATGACATTATGACTGAGATACTGCAAGCCGGTAGATTGGCGCCTTCGGCTCAAAACAGACAATGCTGGCGATTTGTAGTAGTTAGAGATGAAGAGCTAAAACAACGATTATCAAAAAAGAGTGGGCTTGTCGGCAAGATCAATTTCTTTATAGCCAAAGCACCGGTGATTATCATCGCTGCTGCCGATCCAAAACGGAGTGTGAAACTGAACGGTCAGGAGTATTATCTGGTAGATACTGCTATCGCCTTCCAGCAGATGATGCTAACTGCTTGGAATTTCGGTATCGGTAGCTGCTGGCTGGCAGCTTTCAACGAACAGAAGGTGAAAGATATCCTCGCTATCCCACCCAATATTCGCGTAGTTGCGATGAGCCCTTTCGGTTATCCGCGAGAATCTGATACTCTCTATGCCAAAGCGGTTAGCTTCGTGGCCAAAAGTAAGAAAAGAATGGACTTAGAGGAGATCGTTCATTATGATGTTTGGGGAAACAAGGAGTAATTCAGCGAAGCTTGATTTCATAACCTGCCAAAGAGCGCAGTACATAAGAAGCAGCCCACATCCCCATCATAGCCGGCATATAGCTGATAGTTCCTACCGGATTCTTAGTACGATGATCTCTAGTAGTTTCCGTTTGCACCGCATCTATCTTGATCGGCTTTTCATTAGAATAAACTGTCGGAACACCTTTCTTTATACCACGCTTACTCAGATGCTTACGTACTCTTTTTGCCAAAGGACACTGGTAAGTTTTGGAAATATCGGCTATAGTTATTTTCTGTGGATCAAACCGATTACCGGCACCCATCACCGAAATTATCGGGATTTTTTGATGATAGGCATATTCTATCAAATCTACTTTGTGTGCAATGCTATCGATAGCATCCACTACAAAATCGATTTTTTTTAAGATAGTTGAGAATGAATCTCTGTCGCAAATACCATCGTGGAGATCTATCTCAGCATCTGGATTGATATCGCCAAAACGGAGGCTTAGAATCTCTGTCTTCCTCTTCCCTATTGTACTATGCATTGCCGGAAGCTGACGATTGATGTTGCTCGGTTCGATCGTGTCGAAATCTACGAGTAGGATTTTCCCGATACCACCTCGAACCAAAGCTTCTGCAGCATAAGAACCAACTCCTCCCAACCCGATAACTGCTACTCTGGCTTCAGAGAATTTCCTCAGATTATTCTCTCCGAGCAGAAGTTCGGTGCGTAAAAATTGGTTCATAGAGATGGGAAGATATACTCAAAAGTTTTCTTTTGTATCTTCTTGAGCTGAGCCTGTGAGATTCCTGTTAGCTGAGAAACATAACCAATAATCTCCGGATAGTTATCAAGATAATTGTGTTTCCGATTCAGAAAAAGTGGTTTCTGATAGGGTGCATCTGTTTCAAACAGGCAATTCCCGTTTTCCAAGCAGAATTTCAGCACTTCGGCGTTTGGTGTCCGACCACAGAATGAATAAGCTAGATCGTAGTTTGCAAACAATTTGGCAATATCTATCGATCCGGTAAAACTATGAATATATCCACGTATTTTGGGGAAATTTCGTTTTAGGATCTTACTGAGCTCATAATAGTGTTTCACGACATGAAAAACTACCGGCAAATTATACTGCTGGGCAATATCGAGCTGAAGTAACAGCACTTTTTTTTGAGTTTCGAAATCATCATTCCGCTTATCCAATCCTATCTCACCTACCGCAATTATCTGCTTTTTATCACAGAGTTTTACCAGTTCATCATAAGAAAGCGGAAGTGATCTGGAGTTATTGGGATGAATTCCGGCAGTGATAAGCACATCGGATGCTTTGTTTTCCAAGTGCCATTTCACTTCTGCATCCGAGAGTGCTGACGAGATAAAAAGCCCGAGACCTGCCTCCCGGGCTTTTCTCATCTCTTGTTCTAAATTGTTTGCATCGGCAATGTCATATAAATGACAGTGTGCATCGATCCAACCCATATCACTGTTTAGAATCTGAATTCCACACCCATCGAGAAAGTCTTTATCGTCTCATCCGAACCGGAGATCTTTCCATCACCATCCAGATCGACATAACGTTCCTGATAGCGTGCTACCAGCTCTGTATTGGGTGCCAGCATATATCCGCCGGTTCCCGAGATCATAGAGGAAGGCGTTTTGAATTCTTTGAGTACATGACGAACACGGGTCTGCGAATAATTCACTTCTGCTCTGGTAATCCCGGGTATCAAACGTGGTTTCAGTGCTAATGTCCCCCAGATCGATCTTTTGTTATCTTTGTCTTTACCATACATATCTTCATAAGAAACGGTCAAAGAGATCAAGTTTAGGATATTGGACGTCAGACTACCATACCAGCCGCGTGATTTTGTCGCAGTCCCTATCAAAGTTTCTTTCAGGCGGACAGTGTCTCCTACTACTGCTGCACGCTGAGACTCATAGATACTATCGAAATAAGAAGGTATGAATTTGTCCTGATAATGCCTGAATTCCAGATTCATATGAAAGATTAAAAATTCTGAGTAGAATCCTGGAAATATCAGACCCCAATTATGATCCATTATCTGGGCAAATTCGGCATAATTACTCAAATAAAACAGTTGTGTTTGAATAATTGGCAACTCATAATCTATACCGAACGCGGTAATAGAAGCTTCACCGAGATCAGCGAATGATGGATTTCGTTTGCCTGCCATAATGTCAGAATCATGCCAAAACCATTGCTCGAATTCGTCATAAGTAGCATCTTCGACTATTTCCTGAAAAATAGCCCACCACTCATCGATATTTTCATCTACTTCGTTCCACTTATTTGGATTGTGGGGGAAGTCATCGAAAACATCGGGATATCCGTCTCCATCCGAGTCGAGTAGTCCTTTGTACTGATTTCGGTCGTGCGCTATCGTACCGCCAAGCCTGATATTTTCGATCAGCGGAAAATTGGTAGCTGCCAGCGGCTCTACCGTTACTCTACCCGCAAAGATATCCTGTTCCAGTATATCGGATACAAAAGCTTCCATCGTCACCGACGAATTTGGTATCTTCCCTCCTAACTGCAGGCCAATCTTTTTGTATTCGGGATAATAAACCATATTGCTATAGTTTTTCATTACCAAACCTGGTCCGAGTGAATATTGTGGAAACCCACCAATCCTACCAAAAAAGTTGTCTCCGCGATGTCCGTAACGAATATAATAGATTTTGTTTAGAATGTCTTCCCACTCGTTCCAATCTTCTTTTCGAATATTTCCATCGTTATCGATCAGAAGTTCGATATCCAAGCCGATACCCAGCTTCCCGATCGTGATCTCGGGCAACAATCTAATCTGCGCATAACTTGCGCCGCCTATCTGAACCGTTCCTACACCACCACCCATAGACAATCCCTCGCTCTTTGCTTCAGGAAGTGCTTCTTCTGCAATTAGCGGCATAGTCAGTATCAGACAAATCAAAAATAAAACTGCCTTTTTCATCTGCAACCTCTCATAGTTTAGATTTAGTAAATAAAATCCATATTCTTTCTTTTCATGTCAAGAAATATCTCATTTGCCAAATATTGCTATCTGTACCGGCAAGCCTTTATTCGGGATGGATCGGTATGATTTTACTTCAAGCATAGTTTTATAAAACATACAAATTCCTATCTTTTTTACTTACAATTCCACTTCTATCTTTTCGCCGGGTTTAAGCTTGTGTACTTCATCTTTCATTCCGACTTTGATCTCATCACCACGGCCTGTACTTACGAGTATCCTGATCATTTTGTGATTCACCGTAATATCGAGCCAGTTACTATGATATCTCAATCTGAAATGAAGATTTTCCACATCTGTTGGCAGTGATGGATTGAACCAGAGCACATCGTCTCTCATTACCATTCCGGTAAAGCATCTTTGGGCAATATCCACAGTTCCGGCCATCGCCACCAGATGGATACCTTCTTTGGTAGTGCCACCTTGGATATCGCCGATATCGCTTTCCAACGCTTCTTTAAATAGCCTCCATGCATGTTCACGATCGGTACGAGCCAAAACCCAAGAATGTACTACTCGGCTCAATGTCGAACCATGATCGGTATGTTTCAGATAGTATTTTACAATCTCAGGTATTTTTTCTCTATCAAAATCATAACCCAATTGCTTGAATATCCTTTCGATGATCTCGGCAGAGAATAGATAAAACAACATAAGCACATCCGCCTGTTTCGATATTTTATATCTATTCGGATTTTTACCTTCCGCTTTGAGGATCCTATCCATCCTATGTAAATCACCATATTTTTTCTCATAAGCCTCCCAATCCAATTCTTCCAGATCTTCATATCCTTCGAATTGGGAAGGGATACCATTTTTCTCGAAAACTATCCGCATTTTTTTGATTATATCATGCCAGCGCGCGATCTCATCTTCTGTCAAACCTATCTTTTTTGAAATCTCTTGGCAACAATCTTTATCGAGTAATTGCAGAGTATCGAGAGCTCGCTCGATACACCATACTGCCAATACATTAGTATAGGTGTTGTTATCCAATCCGGGTTCATCTCTATCCGGATAACCTTCATGATATTCATCGGGTCCTACCACTCGCTTGATCTCATATCGATCCAACTCCTTATTATAAGTGGTGAGTGAATCCCACAATCTGGCAATCTCAATCAACATTTCAGCTCCATAGGTGCTCAGAAACTCTATATCGTGAGTAGTTTGATAATAATCCCAGATATTATAAGCGATCGCACCGTTCACATGTCTTTGCAGATAGGTATGGTCGGGATCCCATTCTCCCGAACGTGGGTTTAGATGTAACTCTTGTGTCTCTTCCCTACCATTGCTACCACTCTGCCAAGGGAACAGTGCCCCGCGCAGATTTTCCTTTTTAGCTGCCAGTCTGGCTTTCCCAAGTCGGTAATATCGGTAGAGAAGCAAGGAACGCGTAATCTCGGGCAAATGATTATTGAAAAATGGGAGGATGAAAACCTCATCCCAGAAAATATGCCCGCGATAAGCTTCACCATGTAAGCCACGTGCCGGTATGCTGAAATCCAACTCAACCGTATTCATGGACGTAGTTTGGATGATGTGGAAAATATGCAATCTGAGGATCAACTGTGTTCGATCGCCATTTTCACTAAAAGTGATATCGGTTCGATTCCAATAATACTCCCATCGATTTACATGTGATTTGAATAGTTTATCGAAACTATCAGCGTGTTCTGCTGTGGTTTTAGCTTCCAGTGAGCATTCACTGATGGCTTTGTCTCTAGAAGTATAAAGCGATACGATCTTTTCAACATCGAGAGTTTCACCTTCTATTGCCTCGCATATCATACTGTGTGCTACAAAACCATCTTCTTCAAACAGACTACGCTCAGGTTCAACTAGTTTATCATCAAGATATACGCGTGTGCGTGCAGCTTCTGCTACTTCGATCTTGGATTGTTTTGTTCGAACTTTCATCCAAATGCAATCTTGTGCTGATTCACCATGCGCGATAGCATTCAGGTGATCGCCACGTAGAGCTTTGTAGCGTTCCACACCGCAATTGTTTACAGTACCGTCAATAGCAGAGCGGATCTGTATCTTGCCTGTCCAATTTTCCGGACGAATACTCATCTTGATTGCAGCCAGATGTTGCTCTTGAATATGCACGAACCTTTTATAACTCAGATTTGTAATGCGTCCTGCTTTATCTTTGAATCTGATCTCCCGCTCGAGTAATCCTTCTTTGATATGTAGTTTTTGAGAAAAGGATAGAATCTCCATTTTTTGCAGATCAAACCATTCGCCATTTTCCGGTCTGAAGTTCAATGGAAGCCAATTGGGGAAATTCACCAAGTCTTCATTTTCCACCATCCGACCGGAAATTTCTGTTTTCATCCGATTAAACCCACCGGCGATGTAAGTTCCGGGGTAATTAATACCATCAGCTTTGCTCTCTTCTCCGGCACCACGAGTGGCGAAATATCCATTCCCAAGCGTGCAAATAGCTTCTCTCAAGCCTTGCTCTTCCGGTTTGAATTGGTCATACTCCAAAATCCACATAGATATTATCTTCCTCCTCTCTTTCTATAGATTATTGCTTATTTTTTTTAAAAATGCTCTAACGGCATTTGTATCTGCCAAAAGATAGTGAGCTGCTGTCTCTTTCTCTTCGTCCGAGACCAAAATAGCGATACCGTCATCTTTGATCTCACGGAAGGCATTTTCATCTGTCAGATCATCACCGATATAAAGTGGAACGATATGATCTTTATCTAGTTTTAGCGCTTGAAGCAACCAGCGGAGCGCTTTACCTTTGTGCCAATCTATATCCGGTTGGATCTCTATTACTTTCTTGCCGCCGCTTTTTTTGAGTGAATCGAATTTTGCCAAAATGTCATCCACAATCTGATTCACTTTTTTTACATCATCTTCAGATTTTACCCGTCTGTAATGTGTAGCGATAGAAAATTTCTTCCGCTCTACCTGTGAGCCTTCTATATCTTCAAGAGATGTATTCAGTTCTTGCTCTACTTTGTCTAAGATGCTGATGAATTTCTCACCTTCTGTGTGAATTTTGGCAAAACCGTCCGGTCCGATAATATCGAAACCATGACTACCGGCATAGTAGAGATTATCCAAGCCGACACGTTTTTGTACATCCATCCTATCTCTGCCGCTCACGATTCCAACAATACACTTTTTACTAAGTTCTTTGGTGACTTGCTTCATCTTCTCATCTAAGATAGCATCTTCCGGTCTTTCTACTATAGGCGTCATCGTACCGTCGTAGTCCAGAAAGACAACGGGTCTTTTACTATCAAATTTTCTCATTATCTCGTCAAAAGATTGAATTGCCGAAGGTAGCCATTTCATCGGTCTATCGTTTTCTATTTCGACTTCTTCCATATCATTAATAACCACATCCGCACCGTGGGCTAGCAGTTTATCGCCAATACCGGTTCTATCTATCCCGATTACTAATCCGAATCCGCCCTTGCTTCCGGCGGTAACACCGGAAATGGCATCTTCTACCACGACGGTACGCTCTTGGGCTACACCGAGCTCTTCAGAAGCAGACCAAAATACATCGGGATAAGGTTTACCTCTCAGACCTCTTTTTGCAGCTATCACGCCATCGACTCGCGCTTCGAAGAGATCGTACAAACCAGCTTTTTTCAAGACCATCTCGCAATTTTTACTGGAAGAGATAATACCGATCTTCATACCTATAGAGATAGCTTTTTTGATGAGAGTAACTGTAGAATCGAAAACCTTCACACCCTCTTCTTGCAAGATCTGGTTAAAAGCCAGATTTTTTTTGTTCCCCAACCCACAAATAGTATTTTTTTCAGGTGGATCATCCGGATCGCCATAATTCAGTGAAATTCCCCGGGAAATTAGAAAATCTTCCACACCTTTGTAGCGCGGTTTACCATCCACATGATCGAGATAGTCGCTCTCGTTATCGAAGGGGACAAACTCTACGCCTTTCTCTTGTGAATATTGCATTAGAAATTTATCGAATAGTTTCTTCCATGCAGAAGCATGTACACTGGCAGTGTCCGTAATGACGCCGTCCAAGTCAAAGACAATCGCATCAAATTCCGAAGTTCTGATCATTTCCTTTTCTCCATTCATAAATCGCTCCTCTCATAAAAACGTAAAAAAATATTAAACCCTCAACCTGTCAAGATTTGAAACAGAGGTGATATAAATTTATCTAGTTTCCATTATCTGTTTAGTATAAATTTAATTATCCTTATTTTTCTTAGATTTAAGAAACAAACCTCACTTATCCCTCCAAGGATATATCTTGCCGATCAGCTACTTTCCAGCGAAAAAGGAGAGTTGCCTCCTTTGCACCAAATCAAACTTCGATACATATGATGCTGAGTAAAAAAACCATGCAGTCACCCTGCCTGAAGTAAGCACCAAATCCCAAGCACCAAGCACCAAATAAATCCCAAACTACAATGACCAAATGACCGAAACAATTCAACGATTGAACAAATCAACCAATTAACCAATCAACTAATCAACATCATCTTGCTTCTCTCGTACCACTTTTCACCTCTCACAGATTCACTTTTCACCGAAAATTCTTCTTGCTTTTCTTACAATAAACACCGTGAGCGAAGCGAACTAATACCTATAAATTCCGACCAATTCTTTCTTTCTGCTCTTCTCAAAACTCATCGCTCACTACTCACAACTACAACCTTCTTCACCGATCCGTAAGGCAAGTTGCCAACTTGCCCTACTTTTCTCTATCTTCCACCTTCTACCCTCTATCATCTCATTTCACCATCATTATCTTCTCTACTGTCTGCTCACCATTCTGCTTCAGTTTGATGAAATACTGACCACTGGAGACCGGTCTGCCATTGTTATCTCTTCCATCCCAGCGGCATTCGAATGTACCTCTGCCTGCATAAGCCTCCATCAACGTACGTATTTTCTGCCCTTTTACATTATAGATGGAAAGTTCCACATCTCCCGCTTCTGCCAATTCCAATTTGATAGTTGTATCCGGGTTGAACGGATTGGGATAGTTGGATATCTTGGTTCTCGGCACTTGGAGTATTTCGTCCTCTTCTGTACTTACCTGCGAGCTGAAACCCCATTCATAAGCGCCCATATCTATACTATCGCCTTGGATGCGCGGATTACCGGCAAGATCGGTTTCGGGAAATTGAATCCCCGGAGGTAGATCCATTGTTCCGGCACCTATTGCCGGTGAATCGATTGAGAGGCTATAGGGGTAGTCTCCTGTATAAGACCACAATGGATCGGTGACCAGATTGCCTTCCAGCCAGTGGACAATACTTTGATTATTTATATTATGCAAACCCTCATATCCACCTTCCACTATCGAGTGAGAGACAGTAAGTTCACCTGGCGGAAGTAGCTGATGTTTTGAGAGTACGATCGAATGGGGATCGTTGTTATGAATGATCGAGTTTACAAGATGCACACTGGCCATACTACCAATACCTAATGCTCCGCCATGTATAGAAGTACTTTCGTTATCTCCGAAGGTGGCATTGTATAGATGTAATTCGGTCTTACTAACACTCAAAAATGCTTCCGGTGTATTAGCCCAGCCAGGCTCGGAAGTATGATATTCACATTCGGTTATCTCCAGATTCATTATGATGCCGCTGTATGGTTCCGGTTCTATTGCATGATGGCCAGCTATCCCAATTGCACCTCCAAAACCACCAGTATGACAGGGAGTAACGGCACCAGGGACATTCTTTCTGATACGAATATTTTCGGCATAGTAGCGGGTGAAATACTGATCATAAAAAGTTGCTGCTACTTGTAATCTCAAAGCATCTGCTCCATTGTTATCGTAAATATGTATATTTCTCAAGATAAAATAATCATAAAGGTAATTAAAGCCAACCACTTGCCCCAACCGGGTCTGACAACCGGTTATATTCAAGTTTTCCAGCACACATGAGGTCGCCCGGGATATACGGATTGCACCGGGCATATTGTAATACTGCCGATCGCCACCGTTTTTGATGGTGAAATTCTTGATAGTGAAGTCTTTGTATTCATGAGCATCATCATGGGGAGAATTTCTAGCATCGAATGCCCAGGTCGTCTGTTCCATATCCAGGATGGTAGTCTCTTTATCAGCACCCACGATATCCACATAAGAGCGGATTTCGATCGGAAACTTCTGATTATTCAGACTAGATGAATACACACCTTCGGCGACATGGACGGTGCGCTTCTCCAGACTGTCCGGTTTAATTATCGTCATCGCCCGGGCTATGGTTTGTAAAGGCTCAGCGGCGGACAAACCGCTGTTATAATCAGAACCATCCGGACTTACATACAGATCTGCTGCTACCGGCTCGATCTTGCCATGATTGACAGAAAAACTGAAATCAGGGGGTACTCTGTCTCTTAATATCCATACATATGGAGTATTCGGGTTTACCACAGTAAATGTGTCTAACACGACGGATGATTGTCTTTGACCACCAAAAGTAATATCATGTGCAAAAGCTGAATAATTCAGATACACACTGTTCAAATCTTCATCACAGAATTCTAGATGATTACCTCCTTCTGGTGATATCATTATGGCTGCATATTCATATGCATGATTATTTCTAATGGTACATCCCTTTAACAATGGATCTCCGTTATCATTTTCATGAACAAATATCGCACTACCATGATAGGCACTATTGTTCTCGATAATACAGTTACTTATCACAGGTGAGGAGTCATTTATTATATAAACCCCCCCACCTGTAGTTTTAGAATAATGAACCCAATTTGCCTTACCATTTTGGATTGTAAATCCTTTCAATACGGCATCACGGCTTTCACCGTTAACAAAGCTAATAACTGTACCGCTGTGGTTTCCGTCTATCACAGTCTGCGAGATCATACTCTCATCACCTGTGATTCCGTAAAGACTCATGACCACAATATCTTTACCGCCAAAATCTATATTTTCATAATATACTCCCGGATGTACCAACACCGTATCTCCATCTGATGCTACTGTGATACCGTAACCAATTTCTGTAAAGTGAGCTCCACCCTCCTGATTTATTTCCCACACCATGGCTGACAATAGGCAGCTAAGGCTGAGGAACAATATTGACATTATCATTTTAATATTCATCTGTTCTCCTATTTTTTTGCAAATTTTTGTTCTTTTGTAAAAGTGATGAGTGATCCTTCTTCGCCCCATCCGCATCCTCCTCCGCTAAAGCTACGGAGGACGGGGGCTTCGAAGGACAAGGCAAGTGATAAGTAACGAGTGAGAAGGGAATTAGCCGGGGTTTTTCGTGAGAGATTTGAAGTTTCAGAAAACCCCTCTGACCGGCTGAAGCCGGTCTTCTCCCCTTGCGAAGGGGAGCAGAACTTCGATCAAAAGAAAGCCTGTCATTGCGAGTTGTTCTTCTTGCTATACTTTTGCGTGGCAATCTCATTTTCTACTACCTCTATCTTGCTCTATGATGCCCATATATTGTCCCTCTTCGTAAGGGGGAATAAAAGGGGGTTTATATGGGTTAAAACCCAACCGAGATCGGAGATAACCACACCCACGAGCTAAAAGCTCGTGGCTATTCATAAGGTTGATATCATTGTTTATATTAGAGATTTCTCCACTTCGCACTGTGGAATAGGAGGATTGCTTCTCTTCCAATAAAATTCCATGAGTACCAGCGAATAAATTCCTTAATTCATTTCTTTGTATTTTGTCGAAGACAAGATGATATCTTGTCCTACGCTCCATGCTCTTTGCCAAAATTTCCATGAGTGAAGCGACTAAATTCCTATAAATTCCTACCAATTCCTTCTCCCCTAACTTTCAACTTTAATCTCCTAAACATCATCCTTGCTTTTCACTTCTCACTTTTTCACTTTTCACCAGAATATCTCCTTGCTTTTCATCCATCTTCTACCCTCTATCATCTTTCGATAAGTTCCAGAGACGGAGAGCATACTCCCCGCCTCTGTATATCACTTTATTTTAGCAACAGCATCTTGCCGGAGAGTTCGGTATTATCCGCTTTTAAGCGGTAGAAATACATGCCGGAAGATACCGCATTACCTCGATCGTCTGTTCCTCTCCAGACTACCGAATGTTTACCTTCTGCTGCACTGCCATCGTAGAGAGTCGTTACTTTCTGTCCTTTGATGTTGTAAACTATCAGTTCGACATTCTGTTCGGAGGAAACTGTGAAGTTGATCGTCGTATCCGGATTGAAAGGATTGGGGTGATTACTGATCTCCATAACCACCGGCTCTTGAGGAGATTGCATACCTTGCTGTGAGCCGATACGGACAAGTGCGAACTTCTGTCGTCTCGGGCTGAGTGTCTGAGCTGTATATGCACCAGTCTGCGGGTCTTTCACTTCTACTACCCGATATCTCTGTGTACCGCGATTTCTGCCGTAATAGAGTTCGAAGCTTAGATTACCGCCTATATGACCTTCATGTGTGTATGCTTGCAGTTCAAGCGGATAACTCTCGTTGAATACAGTGGCACCGACACATTGGTCATCTACTAATACCCCTATTTCCAGCAGTCCTTCATCATCCTCTATATCTTCGACGAAATAGGATTCGTAATCATAACTATCCGTATAGTCGAAATATTCCGGATTGTCAGCTAAGGTAAATTCACTCGGTTCAAGATAGTCGGGATAGCCGTGAGGAATATTCCAGGTGAACGTTAGGGGTTCATTTATGGAAGTTTCTATCTCATACATCTTACCGTATTCCATGCTCGGACGGGGATCGGCTGCATAGACCCAATTTCCCTGTGAGTCTTTTCTCATGCTCCAATTTTGGGCTCTTATAGCTTCCAATCTCTCTAAAGTGTCTTCACTAAATGCTTCGAAAGGACACTGTGAGCTCGGGATGAAATAACCGATCCAGTTTACAGTATTGGGCTGCAGGGTAATTTGTGTACTCAAATCTATCCTGTCGCCGGTTACATGTAAATAATATGGTTCTTCATCTATAGTTCTCAGTTTATATCCATCAGGACTATTGAATTCAATTTCATAACCCTGCCATTGACCATACTCCCAATACATTTCAATAATATACTCCTGATTTGGTTTAGCAAGTACACGATCTATCGTTCCTTCCAGCGGCTCAAGCACCTCCGGAGCCGGCTGGAAGCCATATTGGTCTCTTTCCAATCTCGGGAAGGAGTCCCAATGCCAGTTTCTGTCTTCGAACAGTTTCACAAGGGAATTATCGAGTCGGTTATTTAGCCCGGCATAGCCCTGCCACTGCAAGTGTGGATAGGTCTTGAGGATATAGGGATTGTGTTTCTGGATCTCCCAGGTATCTTGGAAATCCCAATTATCGAAAGTGTCATGCTGAACCATCTCGACTGTAAGTTTACCTTCACCACCGGCAGAAGTGCTCTGCCCGGAAGATTCGATGTCCCAGTAGCTTTGAATAACTATAGTATATGTTTCTGAACCTATTAAACCTCCCACAAATACATTCCCCGAAACTTCTCCTTTTGAATAAGACTTTTGAACTAAATTGTCTTGATATTGAGATCCTAGAGATAAACCTATTAAACCACCAACATATTGATCCCCATTTACATTACTTGTAGAATAACTGTTACGAACAGCACTGGACTGCATCCAGCCAACCAAACCTCCAGATAAATCATTACCATTAACATTACCTTCGCTATAGCTTTCTTCTATAATACTATATGGATCAAAAGAAACTCCAACCAATCCGCCGGTTAACGGCAAATCATCATATACATATATATCACTATGACTAAAGCATCTATAAATTTCAGTGTCTTCGATAACTCCAATCAAACCGCCAATACCTCCTTGAGGTCCTGGATAAATCCCTTCTACACACCTTACTTCACCGATACTATAACTATCAAAGATTCTTGAACCCATTTGTGCCCTAGCTATTAAACCACCAACATAAGCCGAGCCACCTCGGACGATAACTTCGCTATGACTATTGTAAATATCCGAATTATCTAATATGCCTATTAAACCTCCAACATATCTTTCACTTCCGGTAACTGCTCCATTACTATAGCAGTTTATAATAGTACTATTCATAACATATGCTGCTAAACTGCTAACTAATGCTTGTCCATTAATATTCACATTGGTTAGTTTTACATTTTGAATTATCGTCGTATTGTATAAAAAGGCAAATAATGCTTGAACATTTGCATTTCTATTTACATACAGTCCATCAATAACATAGCCATTACCATCGTAGCTTCCGCTAAATTCCTCATTATCTGGATGATCTGTTTCTATCCAAACTCCAATAGGATCCCATCCTTCTCCGGTATTCCAAGGTGGCACATTGAGATCGATATCGGCAATTTGCAAGAAATGAGAATCTAGATAATTTCTAACATTATCCAAATGCTGTGCTGTTTCAATTAAGTAGGGATCATTTATTCTCCCACTACCGCCGGCAAACTGTGCAAAACTTACAGTCACAGAGAATAATATGAATGACGCAATTATTATATTTTTCATCACTGTTTCCTCCAATTTTAATTATATCCAAAAATTCGGTTAACACACAATCTCTTTTTCTTACGGGAGAATCACACACATTATTTTACTGTCCTCTTCGCAACATTTCGCGAAGAGCATCAGCCTGATAAACTTGTTCACACAACAAACAAATATTATCTCCAGCGCATAATTGCGACCGGTATTTGAAACAGGACATGTGATTTCGTGTTTTATTGAATAATAAGGAGTTTTGCGGGGGGGGGGTAGCGTATTAGGACGTATTTTGCCTATCCGGTTCAGGTAAACAAAAAAATCATCAACAAGTTTCTTCATATCCCCTCCTAGTCAAACCGGAGCCGGTGAAACAATTGCACTCATTAGTTCTTCATTCATCGTTCGACCGAGAACCGATCCAACATCAATGTAAAAATTATAATTGCGCTTTTCTTTGTCAAATCAATTTTTCTCTTGTAGCAGCAATTTAGAGATTTCCTCCTTGTGCAAAATAGAAAGTTTTCATGTTTATGTTTCGTTGATGGTCATCTTAAAATTTCTTTTAAAATCACACATATTCAAAGCGACAAACTAAACCTTTTCAAACCACGAAATCACTCCTTTTTCTCACCAACTCTTGGTTCGGAGACATCGATCCGGGTTCTGGGCAGACATTCCGGATAGTTGTTTTTGATAAACTCGATCAATTTTTCTCTGATATGAACACGTAGATTCCATGCAGTCGGAGAGTCTTTGGCGCTCATCAAAGCACGGATCTCGACAGTCCTCTCTTTTGCATCGGTTACCTGCACCACATTTACATTCCCATCCCAGTATGAGCTGGCTTCCAACAGTCTGGTCAGCTCTTTTCTCAATGCTTCTAAAGGTAGGGTGTAATCGGTATAGATAAACACGGTGCCAAGTATTTCTGCCGTAGTTCTGGTCCAATTCTGAAATGGTTTTTCGATAAAATAAGTAGATGGCACTATCAATCTTCTCTTATCCCAAATTCTAACCACCACATAAGTCAGATTGATCTCTTCGATCCAGCCCCATTCGTTTTCCACGATAACCACATCATCCAATCTGATCGGTTGGGTAATAGCTATTTGAATACCAGCCAGGAGCCCGCCGATCACCTTTTGCGCTGCCAGACCGATAATCAAACCGGCAACACCGGCAGAGGCAAACAGACTAAGACCGACATTCCTGAGACTGTCGAAAGATAGAAGCACTATCCCGATAGCGAAGAGCATGATTATTACAATGACGATCCGCTCCAACACATTATATTGGGTATGAATGCGACGAGATTGCAAGTTGTCCTGCTTCGAAACATCATATTTGCTTAAAACACTTAGCTTTAACAGATGAACCAAACTGATCAGAATCCAGGAAATACTGAAGATCGTGATTATCAAAATCACTTTCTCCACAATTCTATGGATAGATTCCGACATAAGCTGGTAATGATTTAAAACAATACCGATTAGTACTGATATAGCCAACAAAATAGTTGGTAAGATCATTCTACGCCAATTCTTCATTCGACCTCCACTCTCATTGGTTTGCTATTATCTGATCTATTCTATGCTTTACTCGGACACTTGCCTTGCCATCCAAACCGGTGAAAAAATAGTCTCTGTATTCTTTCAGTTTTTCCTGCATCTTAGGGGTGGGATTCAGGGCTTGCTCTACCGCCGGCAGCAGATCATCCGGACTCTTCATATGAGGAAAGGCACCTCGGAGCCAATCTTTGGGATCGATAGATAAAACCGGCATCCCATCTGAATGTTTGAGCTTCTCATAAGGTAGTTCATAGATGATGCCAAACTTACCCAAAGCCAAGAACTCATTTATCACACTCGATGTGTCGCTTATCAGTGTATCGGCTGCATACATATAGGGATAAATATCATAATCATCTTTCCCGATGAGGAAAACAGACGGATGCTTCTGCGCCAATTTCTCATAATACTTATGCTGAGCATGGGGAGCATATTTGCCCGCCCAGCTATATGGGTGTAATTTGATGATCAGATTATAAGTTGGTATCAAGTCGGCTATTTTGTCTTTGATATGCTCTATGCAACTCGGTTTGTAAGATGGTGCGTAGAGAACTGTTTGTTTAGCATTATCCAAACCGATCTTTTCGATAATCTCAGTTTTGTCATAAAAATCTTCCCAAAAAAAAGGGTCTAACTTCGGAATCCCGAGAATGTAGAAATCAGCTCTCTCCTGCCAACCCAAGCTTTTGATATAATCGTACCAATATTGCCCTTCCAGAAAGACATGGTAATGCACACCTTTTTGTTTCACTATATTGCGGATGCGTAGTGTTTTGATACCGACACCGTGGTCTATATGAACTTTGATGGAATCACCATATTTTTCGGGATGTTTGAGTGCATCTCCACAGATGACCAAATCGAATCCTTCGGTCTCGTCGGTGAGTTTGTAGCCTTTTTTTTGCATCCAAGTAGCGATTCTATCTTTCTCATTGAGCAGAAAAATTCCCATAAACCGCTTCTGATCCTTGCCTATCCTAAATTTGATATCATATTTCTTATCTTTGCACATCTGCAAATATAGTGGATAAAGTGAATTGAAATAGTATTCTTTTTTCAAATCGAACAATACTTTTATCTTTGCCATATTCAATCCTTTCGAATGCAAAAATATATTGGCAGCAGTTTTATGGCAAACATTTTTCTCATGTTTTTTGCAATGTGGTCAGTCGCTTTTCTATTTCCAGTGATGAAAACGGGTAATTCTCTTTGATCCAAGCAAAGGTTTGTCTCTGATAAAAAAACACATGTGTCGGATCGTTTTTATAATACCAATTGGCAAAATCAATATCGGGATTATAAATCTCAGTCATACAATACATTTTCCCGGCAGGTTTTAGCAAGTTGGCAAGTAATCCAAATTCACGATCCGGATGATGAAAGTGTTCTATAACTTCACAACAGGCGATGTAATCGTATTTGTCATCCAACAATTCCGGATAATCATGAAAGAAGGGGTCATAAATTTGGATATTGCAACCTCTATCACACAAGATTCTGGTAATCACCGGACCTGTACCAGCGCCGAAATCAAGTCCTTTGGCTTCCGGGGTGAAATCTCTGCATATACTGTTGGTTATAGGAGAGACAAATTTCTGATAGTTCTCATCTTCCACATCATTGTTATGCGTCTCATATCGAGCTTTCTCCTCCAATCTGCTCGGATGCTTAGTTTCGGATAGAAAAACTGCATCGCAAACATTACAATGGAAATAATCCTCAAAAAAATTGCGTGATTTATGATGACAAAGGGGACATTTCTCGATTATGCTCATATTTCTATACTTTATAACCTTCTATTTCGTCCGGTGTGAATTCCACGCCCAATCCGAGTGCTATCCGATTGACGAAATTGAAATATGCTGCTATCATGTTGATATTCAATATGTCTTCATCTGAAAAGCCGGTATCCTTTAATCTATTTATCTGCGAGCTAGTTAGCTCAGACGGTTTCGTAGTTAATTGCACTACATAGTCTATCATATTATCTACTCTCTCTGACAGATCCAACGACTTGGGGTCTGCTATCAAAGCATTGAGCTTAGCTTCATCTTTCCAATAATGATCCAGCGCTTGGGCATGATGATTGATACAATATTCACAGCCGTTTGCTGCCGATACCACCACTGCGATGATCTCGCGCTCCTGTCTTGATAAACCGCTTTTGCCGAACATCAGACGCATATAAAGATCCATGTGTGCTTTCATCGCTTTGGGATTCAGACTTTGGATCTTCATAATGTTAGCCAGTTTCCCCCGTTTATTCTTCACCTGTTCGTACAATTTCTGCAACTCGCCCTTTGCTTCAGATTCGTCTATCGTTTTTATCCATGCCATAGTTTCTTCATCCTCCTTTTTATGAGGAAAATATCTTGTTCAGGTTTGAAGTCAAATGAATTTTCTTGCTTCGAGTTATATCAGAGTAAATTTTTCTCTTGTCAAAATAGCGGTTTTATCACAAAAGCGCAAAGTGAAGAGGTCGTAATATGCATTATAAATATTTGGAGCAATGGGTAAATGAAAACAGCAGTTTAAAGCTGACTGTCAAAGAGATCACAAAATTTCGTGACCAGATCTTTATAGGTTCTATGCGTTCGCAAAAGGGCCTTCATATCAACCTTTCCTCAGAGAATAGCTTTATTTTCCATGTGGAGAAACCACTGCATGATTTTACCCGTCATAGAGAACTTAACACTTTCAATCAGCATCTACAGCATGCCAAATTAAAAGAGATCAACATGCATTCTCATGATCGGGTCATTACGTTGATTTTTGAATATTTAGATCTGTATAATCATCTAAAGAGCTACAAATTGGTCTTGGAATTGATCCCACATTATCAGAATATCGTGCTCTTGGGCAATAACGATGTTATCTTAGATTGCCTTAGGAAAGTTAGCTATGCGGAAAATAGGCACCGCCAAGTCTTACCCGGACTAGTTTACCAACCCCCACCTGCTTTTCAGGTAGATAGACAGGAGGTAAATTATCCGCTCAAATTCGATGATAACGGCAAGATTATGGAAGCCGCAGTTGATGGATACAAAGAGATGAATTCCTTTTTCGCAGCATATTATCAGGATTATATTCTAACTAATAAACTCGAATCCGAACGAAAGCAACAGAGTAGAAGCATAGATAAAGAAATTAAGAAAAAGATACGGAAACTGAAGAAACAAGAGTCGGAATATAAGGAAGCGGAATCGGGCGAGAAATGGAAACAATATGGTGAGCTTTTGAAATCTCATCTCCATCTTGTCAAAAAAGGTGATGAATATGTCACTGTGACGAACTATTACGACAGCGATTATCCGCAAATCTCTATTCCTATCAAGAAGGATAAATCTCCGCAAGCGAATGTGGAATTATATTTCAAGAAATATCGCAAAGCAAGAGATGGTAAAGACATCATTGCCAAACAGATAGAAAAGACGAAACAAGAAATAAAAGAACTGGGAAGAAAGCGAGAGAGAGTACAGTATGAGGTTTATCTGACCGACGATAAATCTGAACCTGCACAAAAAAGCAAAAAGTATAAATTTCGCAAACTTGATGTGGACAACGACTGGCAGATAATAGTGGGAAGATCGGCCAAAGAGAATGATTTTCTCATCACCAAAGTAGCTCAATCTTGGGATTGGTGGTTTCATACCCGCATCTTTCATGGCACACATGTTATCTTGAGGAATTTTGCCAAAAAAGAAATGCCGGACGAACTTTTGCGACTTTGCTGCAGACTGGCTGCCTATTATAGCAAAGCCAAGCAATCCGTAAATGTGCCGGTAGATTACACGCAGGTAAGATATTTACGCAAACCACGTGGCTCGGCTGCAGGGTTCGTAACCTACACAAATCAAAAGACTTTGTTCGTCGATCCACTCAGTTTCAGAGAAGCAAGAGCATACTTAGCTACGAGGGCGAAAAATGCACCGAATAAAAGATGATTTAAGATCGCTTTTGAAAAACTGCAAAATATGCCCGCGAGATTGTGGAGTACATAGAATTTATAAAAGCGGCTATTGTAAAGGTGGGATGAAAATTCGCATCAATAGTTGCATGAAACACTTGGGCGAAGAGCCGATGATCAGCGGGCATAGAGGAAGTGGAACGATCTTTATGAGTAACTGCAATATGCACTGTCTCTATTGCCAAAACTACACCATCAGTCAACTTGGCTATGGACGAGAGTACACAGTGGAGCAAGTAGCTTCTATGATGCTCGATCTGCAAGCTGCCGGTGTGCATAACATCAATTTCGTCACCCCGACTCATTTTACATTACAGATCAGAGAAGCAATTATCAAAGCAAAGCAAGCCGGACTTTCTATTCCAATCGTCTGGAATTCCAATGCATATGAACATGCAAATCTTATCCGCGAATTAGAAGGTTTGATAGATATCTTTCTGCCCGATTTCAGATATGCAGACTGTGATGCTGCCCTCAAATATTCCGATGCACCCGATTATCCGACTTTTGCCCAAAAAGCGCTTAGCGAAATGCATCGCCAGGTTGGGAAAATCGAACTCGATGCTGATGGAATCGCCCAATCGGGCTTACTGATACGTATTTTACTCCTGCCAAGAGATTTGAACAACATAAGAGGCATTCTCACTTGGATAGCTGACAATCTCGGCACAGAGACTTACATTAGTCTAATGACGCAGTACTATCCTACATACAAAGCGAATGAATACTCCAAAATCTCGAGACCGATACATGCTTCCGAATATAGAGAAGCGGTATCATTAGCAGAAGATATAGGCTTTGAAAACGGTTATTTTCAGGGTTTGGGAATTACTCCCGAATGGACGCCTGATTTCAAGAAATAAGGAAGTGAGACTATGAATAAGAAAGCAATCGTATTACTCAGTGGCGGTATGGATAGTCTGGTTACCGCTGCTATTGCTCGGCAGGAATGTGAGAAACTCTATTTTCTGCATATAGATTACGGACAAAAGACAAGCAGACGCGAAAAAAAAGCATTTGAAGACATCGCGAAATATTATAAACCGTCAGAAAAAAAAATCGTCACGCTGGATTATTTGAAAGATATTGGTGGTTCCAGTTTGACAGACAGCTGTATGCAAGTGGAAGATCATAGTGATAGCAAAGCTATCCCAACCTCTTATGTACCATTCCGCAATGCTCATCTATTGGCAATTGCCACCTCTTGGGCTGAGGTTATCAAAGCTGGTCATATCTACATCGGTGCAGTTGAGGAAGATAGCTCCGGCTATCCGGACTGTCGAAAAGAGTTTTTCGAGCATTTTGAGAAAACTATTCGCTTGGGAACCAAAAACGAGTTTCCCATCTCCATCTGTACACCCGTGCTAGATTTGAGCAAAGCCGAGATAGTGCAAATAGGAAATAAGCTTAAGGCACCATTTCATTTAACTTGGAGCTGCTATCGAAACGAAGAGATCGCCTGCGGACGTTGTGATAGTTGTATCCTACGGCTCCGAGCTTTCAAAACAGCAGGTATAATAGACCCACTCCCATACGAGGAGGTCAGCGAATGAGCCCTAATAACAAAACCATCAAGATAATCGGTGCCGGTTTGGCAGGCAGCGAGGCCGCTTTGCAGTGTGCCGAAATGGGTTATGAAGTCGAACTATTCGAGATGCGCCCATCTGTTCAGACTCCTGTGCATGAATCGGGTGATTGTGCTGAATTGGTTTGCAGCAATTCTCTTAAATCTATGCAGGAAACTACTGCCGGTGGACTTTTGAAAAAAGAACTGCAGCTATTGGGAAGCAAACTGTTGCCGCTGGCTTATCAATGTCAGGTAGATGCGGGTACTGCATTAGCGGTGGATAGGGTGAAATTCCGCCGATTAGTCACCGCAAAAATCAGCAGCCAGGCAAACATAAAACTGCACAGAAAAGAGATAACCGAACTGGATGAGAGCCCAACCATCGTGGCTACGGGTCCGCTTACATCACAAGCTCTCACCGGTCACCTACTGAGTATTATCGGCTCACAGCATCTCTATTTCTTCGATGCTATCGCTCCGATCATCTCTGCAGATTCTATCAACACGGATATCGTCTTTTCCAAATCACGGTATGACAAGACTGAAGCTCATTATCTCAACTGCCCTTTTGAGAAAGATGAATATTACCGGTTTGTTCACGCTCTGCAAGCAGGTGAGAAGTATCAGAGCCATGAATTTGAAGATCGTTTTTTCCAAAGTGTTGATTTCAAGTTTTACGAAAACTGCATCCCCATAGAAGAATTAGCCAAAAGAGGTGAAGATACTCTACGTTTCGGTGTCATGCGACCGGTCGGTTTGGAAGACCCTAAAACCGGCAGGCGTCCTTATGCTGTGATCCAATTACGTGCCGAAAATACCGATACAGCCGCTTATAATCTAGTCGGCTGTCAGACTATGCTTAGATATCCCGAACAAAAGAGAGTCTTCCGTCTGATCCCGGGCTTGGAAAAAGCTGAATTTTTACGTCTCGGTTCTATACATAGAAATACCTATCTGAATGCACCTGAAATTTTGGACGAAACTCTTGCTTTGAATTCAAAGCCAAATATTCGTCTAGCTGGTCAGTTTTCCGGATTGGAAGGCTATGTCGAATCTATTCTGGGTGGACTGTTAGCTGCCAAACTGACGACCGGTTCGCTGCCAATGCTGCCGGAGACAACTATCAGCGGTCAGTTGTGGCGACACCTGATCACTCAGAAGAAAAACTTCCAACCTATGAATGCCAATTTTGGTCTGTTACCTCCACTTGAGGTTAGAATTAGAGATAAAAAAGAAAAGAAAAAAAGACTGTCAGAAAGATCAATCAAAGACTTGGAAAGTCTAGCTAAATTCAAGTGCAGTTAATACATTCCAAATTTATATCAATCGATAACCTAAAAAATAGAGTCTCCCATAATATAATCAGTTCTACTTTGTAACTTTTACGGTGCGGCAGCTAACTGTAACAATGCTGGTAAAGTAAGTGATAATTCCGTCTATAAGAGTCTGTTCTGTCTTGATCTCATAGTCGGAAGCTCCAGCTGCCATTTGATTTGTATCCACATCGTTAATCGGCACTAATCCGAAAACTGCATACCATTGACGGGCTTCCATTTCTTGTCCTGTTTGGGAACCACGACCGACAGTATGAACATGAGTAGCACAAGCTGCTAAGGTTAGCAGAATCACTATCATAATCATCAAGCTGATGCTTTTTTTGAACATTGACTACCTCCAATTTTTTATTTACTTTATGGAAGACTCTGTTGGCATTTAATACAAGGCAATATTTCGTGTCAACAAAAAAGCAAAAAAATAAGTTGAATAACTTTTTAATATATTCGGCAGACAAATAATAGTTGACATATAAATTTGCAGAAAAAAATTCATTTTCTATAGTGATAAGGGTAAAATATGAAAAATGTAGTTAGATTGTATAAGATAATCATCCGCTATTGGCCATTTCTGATAGCGGGGCTTGTATTCATGTTCGGATTCGCACTTTTTAGCGGAGTCAGCATCATGTTGGCAGTACCGTTATTGGATTATGTATTCAAGCCTGAGCCCACCGAGATCTATTATGAATCTCTCGCCTCGTTTCAATCAGCTATCCGCCAAGCAGTAGAAAATTTTGTAGCTGAATACGGTTCGGTTTTCGTACCCCGCAATCTGAATTTTTACAACCCATTGGTAGATAACCTGAAAGAGATCCTCAAACACACCGATCCCCTGTTTCTGCTGTGGTTCATCAGTATCAGTGTGTTAGTATTGATAATCTTAAAAAATCTTTTCTTTTATCTAAACAAAGTGATGTTTGCCAATCTGCGTGGGAAGACGGTATATGATATTAGAAATCAGATGTTCAAAACATATCTGAACCAGTCTTTAGCTTTTTTCAATATTAACAAAGTTGGAGATTCTTTGGTAAGAATGGTCAATGATGTGGAGCTGGTTAGCAATTTTTATATCAAATCCATCTTGGAAGCAATCCAAAATATCGTCTTGCTCCTCGTTTATGCACGCATTGCCTTGCTTTTGAATAGTCGTTTATTTTTGTATAGTCTTATCCTACTACCCATATTCACTTTAGTGCTTTCACATATGGGCAGGAAGATAAAGAAGTATTCTCGCCGAATTCAATCCAGAGCTTCCGATCTGTTCTCCACTGTAGAAGAGATATTAAACAGCATGAAGATTGTGAAAGCCTTCTCTCGAGAAGATCATGAGTTGGACAAATTCAAGAAGATCAATCGCAGTCACTTCAAATCTTGGCGCAAATCGCGAATTTACCATGCCTTCAGTACTCCGATTTCAGAATTCAATGGCACAATCACCGGCATTGTCGTATTTTTAATCGGCGGTTCCCAGGTTTTATCGGAAACCTCAGATTTTACTCTCGGTAGTTTTATGGCATTTCTGTTGGCAATCTTTTCTATGCTTCACCCATTGAAAATAGTATCCCGCGCTTATGCCGATATTCGCAAAGCAAATGTCTCCCTTCAAAGAATATCCGAGATCTTGGATAGAAAATATGAACTTATCGAGTTGCCGCATCATAAACCGAAGAAAACGTTTGATGACAAAATCGAACTGCTTGATGTATCTTTTTCTTATGGAAAATATGCCGAAGTTTTGAAAAACATCTCGTTCGAGATCAACAAAGGTGAGAAAGTGGCGATCGTCGGCGGAAGCGGAGCCGGCAAGACTACTCTTATTAACTTGCTTACTCGTATGTACGATCCTACCGGTGGCAATATTTTGATAGATGGCATCCCGATTCAGGAGATTAAACTTAGAGACCTCAGAAATTTGTTCGGACTGGTCACCCAAGAATCAATTCTGTTTACAGATACGATAGCGAGTAATATAAATTATGGTACGCTAAAACCGGTTTCGCACGAAGAAATAAAAAACGCGGCAGAGATAGCATACGCATCCGAATTTATCGAGCAATTCCCCAATAAATATGATGAAATGTTAGATATCAAAGCTTCCAATCTTTCCGGTGGGCAGAAACAGCGACTCTGCATCGCTCGCGCCGTCGTAGGTGATCCACCTATTTTGATATTCGACGAGGCTACCAGTATGCTGGATACGGAAGCTGAACAGAAAGTTCAACGTGCAATCGAGCAAGCTACCAAGAACAAAACAGTCATCGTGATTGCGCATCGCTTATCTACCGTTCTATCGTCCGATAAGATCGCCGTGCTGGATAAAGGGAAGATTACCGATATAGGAAGTCATCAGGAATTACTGACTCGTTGCGATAAATACAAAAAGCTTTGTGCTGCTCAATTTGAACTAAAACAAAATGGTTGATAATTTTAGAAGGTCTGTTTATGAAGATTAGTGGCTTTTCAATGGTTAAAAACGGAATTAAACTATACTATCCGGTAGTAGAAATGATCTGCTCGATACTACCTATCGTAGATGAATTTATTATTGCTATCGGTAAAAGTGATGATGATACCAGAGAGAGAGTAGCTTCCCTAGGAGATCCGAAGATAAAAATTATCGATACTAACTGGGATTTGGAAAAGTATCCTCGCGGTATGGAAAATGCCCATCAGACAGATATCGCAAAAAATGCTTGCAGTGGCGACTGGTTGTTTTATCTTCAAGCTGATGAAGTAGTTCATGAAAAGTATTTGCCGGAAATACTATCTGCCTGCAAAAAATATAAGGATGACAAAGAAGTGGAAGGTCTTTTATTCAATTATCTTCACTTTTGGGGTGATTACAATCACATTCAAACCGGACATGGATGGTATCCTCATGAGATCAGAATCATAAGAAATGAGTCCGATATACACTCTTGGGAATCGGCACAATCATTTAGAAAAATCCCGGATTTTGATGGCGTAAACTATCGTCAAAAAGAAGGCACATACAAAATAAAAGTAGCCTTAATAGATGCTTATATTTACCATTACGGTTGGGTTAGACCACCTCATTTGATGGTTAATAAAAAAAAAGCCCTAGATACTATCCATAAAGGAGCAATGAGAACGGAATTAATGTATCAACAGCAAGCAGCTGAATTTGATTATGGTCCATTAAATAGGTTGGAACTTTTTAGAGGAACACACCCACATGTGATGCGAAAAATGATCTCAAAAATGGATTGGAGCAATAAACTTCAGTATTTCGGCAAACCTGATCCGAACAGAAAACCGCATAAACATGAAAAATTGAAATACCGATTTCTTTCCTTTATAGAAAAAAGATTTAATAATGGTAATCAAGTCGGGGGATTTAAAAATTACAAATTGGTAAGAAAGTCATGAGAGTTGCCTATATTCACACGGGAGATTGGCCTTCTAATTCTCCCAGCATCACTTTTTCTACTTACAACTGCTTAGCACTATCTAAACAGACTTCTGAATGCCATTTTTTTATTAAACGAAATTTTCAAGGAAAAGTAGAAACTATTTTCAGAGAATTTTTCGATGTGGAAAAACCAAATAATCTGATAATTCATGATACCAAAAAACCCATAATAAATTCTAATGAGATATATTATCAACAAATATATCTGAGCTTGAAGCAATTGATCAATAAAGGTAAAGTTGATGCTGTAATTAGCAGAAATGTATCGAGCTTGCCTTTACTTATTAAGCTAAAACACCAATATGATGTGAGAGTATATTATGAAACCCACGATTTTTTTTCAGACTTATCTCTTCGGGATGATCTCAACCCAAAAAGAAAAAAAAGACAATCATTATTAGAAAAAAAATTCATCCCTCACCTAAATGGGTTGATCTGTTTGCAAGAAACCCAAAAGAAGTTATATAAAAAAATATTCCCGGAATGCGATATTCAAGTATTTAGAACCGGATTTTTAAAACATGAGATGAGTGACAAAAAAAGAAAATACATAACTTACATCGGATCGTTGGATAAGAACAAAGGAGTGAACATTTTATTGGATGCATTAAATTATTGTCAGAGCCAACTCGAAGTTCTAATTATTGGTGGTAAATCTGAAGCCGAGATCAATCGAGTAATAAATAATCATCCCGAAATCAAAGTAACCGGATGGATAAATAAAAAGATGGTAAAACAATATCTGAAAGAAACTGCCATTGGGATTGTTCCTCTCAGAGATACTTTTTTTAATCGACACATTACCTCCCCACTAAAAATATTCGATTATTTTGGTCACGGCATACCAATTATAAGCTCTGATTTGGACACTACTCGAGAATTAATAACCGAGAATCAAACCGGTCTTTTTTTTGAAGTTGAGAATCCAAAACACCTTGCCACTCAAATTGATTTCTTAATAAACAATGTTGACAAATTGAGACAAATGGAAAAAAAAATTTATAAAAATACGGGCCATTTTACATGGGAAAAACGTGCAAAATCCTTGCTTAACTGGCTTGAGGGGGTAAAAAATGAATAAGCTCTCTGTGGCTATCATTACAAAAAACGAGGAAGCAAATATAGATAGATGTCTGAGCTCGGTAAACTGGGCAGATGAGATTGTTGTAGTAGACTCTGGTTCACAAGATTATACTTTAAATATATGCAAAAAACACGGAGTGAAAATATTCACTTCCAAATGGTTTGGATTTGGAAAAACAAAACAACTGGCAGTAGATTATTGTAATCATGATTGGATCCTATCTCTCGACGCTGATGAAATAGTAACAAAGAGGTTGCGACAGCGGATAGAAAGTAAATTAGAAAATCCGCAATTCTATGGTTATCGGATCAAACGGTCATCATACTATCTTGGCCAAAAAATTAAGCACTGTGGTTGGGATAAAGACTACCCAATAAGATTGTTCAATAAACAACATGGCAGATTTAATAGCAAAATAGTACATGAATCAGTAGAAATATCAGATGCTAAATTAGGGGTTATTAATGAATTGCTTCTACATTACACATATCCGACTATTAAAAGTCACATTGAAAAAATGACGAATTATGCATTTTTAGGAGCCCAACAAAATTTTACTAAAAAAAAACGAGCTACTATAATAGGAGCTCTCTTCAGAGGTTTGTTTAAATTCATGAAAATGTATTTTCTGCAAAAGGGAATCTTAGACGGGAGATACGGCTTTATACTCTCCCTAAATTCTGCTATCGGGGTATATCTGAAGTATTTATATCTTTGGGAAAAAACACATGACCGAGATTAATATCCTTCACTTAGATACGGAAAGAGAATGGCGAGGTGGACAACAGCAGGCTATATATCTCTTTGAATACTTACTGAAACATGGTTACAAAACAATGTTTGTCTGTCGAAGAAATAGTAAATTGGGAAGTTATCTGCAAAAACAAAACCTCCCCACGTTGTTTGCCCCTCTTGTTGGAGAGTGGGATCTGTTCTCTGCTTTCAAAATTGCAACTTGTGCTAAGCAGAATAATTACAACTTGCTTCACCTTCATTCTGCGCATGCAATAACGATCGGATTATTAGTCAAAATAATTTTCCCAAAGATCAAATTGATCGCCGTACGCAGAGTCGATTTTTCTATTCATAAAAATATACTGAGTAAATATAAATACAAAAATCGGTTATTAAATGGTATTGTAGCAATTTCCGAAAACATAAAAAATATTCTTGCCAAAGATGGTCTTGAAACAACAAAGATTACAGTCATACGAAGCGGCATTGATCTTGATAAGTTCAATCAAAGTCCCAAAGATGGTAAGCTGCGACAAATGTTGAATATAAGACCAAATGCAATTTTAGTTGGGACTATCGCAGCATTGGTAGGTCACAAAGATTATCCTACTTTGTTAAAAGCTGCAGAAATTGTTAATGCTGCTGACGAGAATGTCTACTTCATAGCTGTTGGAGATGGTAATAAAAAAGTAAAAATTCAGAATTTGGCAGAAACTTTGAACTTGAAAGGACGTTTCATTTTCCTCGGATATCGGACAGATATTGGTAATGTATTAAAAGCATTGGATATATTTGTGTTGGCATCCAAATTAGAAGGGCTTGGGACTGCAGTTTTGGAAGCGATGTCTGTTGGTTTGCCGATAATCGGCACAAATGCTGGTGGTATCCCGGAAATGGTAAATGATGGCAAAAATGGTTTGTTAGTGCAAAAAGAGAATCCCGAAGCACTTGCAAAAGCCATTTTGGATTTATGTGAAAACAGAGGAAAAAGAAAAGCATTCTCACAAGCCTCATTGCAAATGGTTAAAGCGTATTCAAAAGATATTACTGCTCGTAAAAATATAGAATTATATGAAAAAATCCTATAATAATATTTTAGTAATTCAAACTGCATTTTTGGGGGATGCGATATTAGCAACTCCATTATTAAAAGGGTTAAAAGAGTTATTCCCAGAGGCTGATATCGACGTATTATGTCTTCCTCAAACAGAACCGATTTTTAGATATAATCCTAATATTAACAAAATACTCACATTTGATAAAAGGAAAAGGTTTAAAAAATGGATAAATTTTTTTAAAGTTGTATTTAAAATACGAGATAGAGATTATGAGCTTGGAATCTCTATACAAAGCTCTATGACTTCATCTTTTCTGATGATATTGGGTAACATAAAGGTCAAACATGGTTTTTCGAGACAGAAATTTTTAAATATGTCTGTAGATCATTCAAAACTTAAGGGAGATCACAAGATAGATAAAATTCTTCATTTGTTAATTCCTTTTTCCTCAAAAGAATATGACAGACAGACAGAAATTTTTTATTCAAATAAAGATAGCGAGCTTATCGAAAGAATTATGGGAGAGGTTCAAACAAAAAAACAATATAGTATTGCCGTAGCCCCAGGTTCTGTCTGGCCTACCAAAAAATGGCCAGCCGAAAACTACATGAAATTAGCATACTTACTTACCTCCCGTGGTTGTCAAGTTTTTCTGATAGGGAGCGCTGAAGACCATACTCTTTGTAATGAAATAAAAGCTAACAGTAGTGCTATCAATATGGCCGGCAAACTTTCTATTCTGCAATCAGCAGCTTTAATAGAAAAATGCAACTTGATAGTTACAAATGATAGTGCTCCTTTACATATGGCAAATGCAGTCAAAACAGATGTTATCGCAATATTTGGTCCTACAGCTCCGATACTGGGCTTTTATCCATACCGAGAAAATGATGTCGTGATAGAGTCGGATTTGAAATGCAGACCATGTAGCACACATGGAAGTAATTGTTGCCCCTTGGGACATTTTAGGTGTATGCATGACATATCTGTAGATTATGTTTGGAAAGTTGTTAAAGATAGAATTTAATGACAAGATTTTATGTTTATCAGAAAAAACCCTTGAATATATATCGAAAACTGAGAATTTTGTATCATGAAAAATATAGAAAAGGATATCTAAAATAATGGCTGGGAAATTGAAATTAACTGGCAAATTAGCAGTCAAGGCACAAAAGATGCTCAAAGATGTTTGCAAAATATTAGACGAAAACAATATCCCATATGTCTTAGAGGGAGGCACATTATTAGGAATCATCAGAGAAAATCGACTACTCCCTTGGGATAATGATGTAGATTTGACAATTACAGAAGACCATTTGGAAAAATTGATAAAGATTAGATACAAATTTTGGCTCGCAGGTTATCGAACAAGGATACGACGTTCGATCAAAGATATGCCTCATTTCCCCAAAGGTTCGGTCAGATTGATGAAAATCCAAACCAGATGGTTTATTTTCAAAGGAGTTAGTTTGCTCGATATCTTTGTCAAGAAGAAAATAGGAGACCAGTATTATTGGACAGTAGGCATCAATAATCCGGTTCTGAAATCTGCTCCTTATTTTTATTATGAAAATTTAGACAGATATGCTTTTGACGGTTATCATTATTTGGTACCACTAGGTTACAAAAGCTATTTACAACACCGATATGGTGATTGGGAAACGCCAGTCAAAGAGTATGACTTTAAAAAAAATGATAATGCAATAGTTACAGATGAAAAGGAGGTTAATTCATGAGAGCTATTATCATAGCTGCTGGTAAAGGAACGAGATTGTATCCTCTTACTAAAAACACGCCCAAAAGCCTTTTGGAAATAGGTAAAGGTTTAACACTATTAGAATCCCAACTACACAGCCTGAAAGAGAATAATATTAAAGATGTTACTATTATTGTCGGATATCGGGCGGAACAGATAGAGGCAAAATTAAAAAAATATGATGGGGATTTTAATATCAATACGATTTTTAATCCTTTCTACGATTGTTCGAATAATCTCGTTTCTGTTTGGATGGCTCGACATCTTATGGACGATGAGTTTATCACAATTAATGGAGATGATCTGTTTAAACCTTCTGTAATTGAAAACCTATTGAAATCAAAAAATAATATCACGATGGTAATTGATGAAAAAGAAAAATATGATGAAGATGATATGAAAGTAGTTCATCATGATGGTTTAATCCAAAAAGTTAGCAAAAAGATTCCTATTGTGGAAACTAATGGTGAATCTATCGGAATCATCAAATTTTCCGGTAAAGGACCAAAAATATATGTAAATGTATTGGAAGAAATGGTGAGGAAAAAAGAAAACTTAAATATATTTTATCTTCAAGCTATACAAGAGATCATCAATAAGGGCTATCCCGTTCACTTTTCCAAATGTGCCCCAGATGATTGGGCGGAGTTGGATTTTCATCCTGATCTTGTCCTAATTAAACAGTATCTAAAAAAATCAAACCTGATAGACACCATTTTCGCTGATTGATGATGAGTAATTTATTCACAATACAAAATAATTTTGAGGGATGTTATGATACATGACCTACTAAAAACCAAACGCGTAATTTTGGCTTCTGCATCTCCCCGCAGAAAAGAGCTGTTTCGCATGTTAGGGATCAAAGCTATCCCAAAACCATCAAATATTGATGAAAACACACACTATACTTCACCGGCGAAAATCGTTACTGTTCACGCCATCAACAAAGCAAGGCACATAGCAACGGATTATGATCCTCGATGCATTGTAGTAGCTGCCGATACGATCGTTTACCACGATAAAACCGTGTTGGGCAAGCCGGAAGATGAGAATCAGGCAAGAAGATATCTGCGCCGTCTATCGGGAGAGACACACTGCGTTTATACAGGTATAGCTATCTCATATTGTACCAAGGTAATATCCGCTTATGAGAGAACCAATGTCACTTTCAATCATATTTCCGAACAGGATATTTCCAGTTACATCGCTACGGATGAACCTTTCGACAAAGCCGGCGCTTATGGAATACAAGGTTTTGGCGGGCAATTTGTGAAAAAGATCAACGGCTGCTACTTCAATGTGATGGGTTTCCCTATTGCACTTTTCTATCAGCTTTTGCAAGAGGTCTTGGGTAATGAAACTGTTTCATAATGCCACCTTCTTTACTATGAAAGCTGAGGATGATACCCTCAAAGCGATTTTGGTGGACGATGATGGCATTATCATAGATGTTTATAGAGAGATGCCGATCTTACCTGCAGAGATCGAACATATTGACCTCCAAGAGAGTTTTGTCTATCCGGGTTTTATCGATACTCATACTCATTCTTTTGAAGGTGGTCTATATAGCCTTGCTGCCAATCTGAATGAAGTTCGCAGTTTCAGAGAATTATTTGAAATCTTGTCTCAGATCAAACCGATAGATGGGAAGATTTTCGCTTTCTCATTGGACGAAATGCAACTAGCCGAAAGACGTTTCCCCACCAATGAAGAACTGGACGAAATCTATCCTCATAACCCTGTCATGATCAGACGAATAGACGGACACTCTGCTGTTTTGAATACCTATGCACTCAAATCTATTCCCTGGAGTGAGAAAATATCGACAGTCTCAAACGGATTGCTACGGGGTCGATTGAATGATGAGGCTGCAAACTGGTTTCACCAAATATCCGAGGATTGGATCCTAAGAGCATACCAAGAAGCATCTCAAATAGCAATTCAAAACGGGCACACTACTATCCATACCATGATCGGCGATGGCAGGAACGATCCGGAGCATTATACCCTGATAGCGAAAAACTTACATTTATTCCCGATCGGTTTTATCTTGTATCCACAGATATTTGATGTGCACAAAGCTGTAGAACTCGGAGCAAGACGAATAGGAGGATGTCTGTTGGCTGATGGTTCTTTCGGCTCACATACCGCAGCGCTTTTGCAGCCTTATGCTGATGAACCGGAAAACTATGGACTACTATACCATTCAGATAAGTTCTGGTTGGATTTTGTCACAGAGGCACATAATGAAGATTTACAGGTAGCAGTTCATTGTATCGGAGACAGAGCTATTTCTCAGTTAGTAAATACTTACTTTACTGTTCAAAAGAATATCAACAAAGACCTTCGTCATATTATCATCCACAATGAACTAACAAATGAGGATATCATCTTAAAAATGGCAGCCGCTAGTATTACAGCCGCTATGCAGCCCATGTTTGATCAACTCTGGGCTGGTGAAGATGGTATGTACCAAAGAGTTTTGGGGGGGAAACGAGTTCAGATGACCAATAGGTTCAAAACTCTAGGGAAACATAATATAAAAATCGGTGGAGGATCGGACTGGTATGTGACAGAGCTAAATGCGCTCAAAGGTATAGATGCTGCTATCAATCACCATAACCCGAACGAAAGATTATCCAACTTTGAAGCTATTTCACTTTACACTAAAGATGCTGCTTATCTATCTCATGATGAGAATGTGATCGGCACTTTGGAAAAAGGTAAGTTTGCAGATATGGTAAGCACAAACATAGATCTTCTTTGTCCGTTTGATTATAAAAACATCGAAATAACCAAAGTAATAAAAAGAGGAAATATCTTAGCATAATCTAATGAATAGATTTAAGTTGCGAACTATTATCCAGATTATCACATTACTCGGTTGGCTGATTCTACTGATCTTGTTGATCAGAGGGATATTGTATCCTGCTCATCAATACTGCCCTTATGCAGTCGTTTGTTTTGGTTCACTATATCCTCTGGGATACCATTTGTATCTTATTGCTGTAATTGCAGGGTTGGCTATAACATTATCAGCAATTTTTATCGGGAGGAGATTTTGTGGGTATATCTGTTTTTTGGGCACAATCCAAGCAGCATTGTTTAACCTTCGTATCAGATTATATCCAAAAAAAAATTTACGAAAAAAGAATGATGATCTTCTAAAAAAGATAAAATATGTCGTATTATTAACGACTTTAATACTCACTATTACTTATCTTTCTCATTTATACATGAAGTTCTGCCCAGTATTAGCATTAGCAGAGATAAAGTATATTGGGCTATCGGGGCTTATCTCTTTGCTGACAATTTTACTCTTCGGTTTTATAATCGAACGGTTTTGGTGCAGATATCTATGTCCTTATGCCGCTTTGATGAATGTTGTGCAAGTATTAGGCTCGTTTATCGGCATCAAAAGATCCGTTTTGAAGCGAAAAAAATGTAGTAATTGCGGTATTTGTTCAAATGTCTGTCCGATGAAAATTGATTTGGAGAAGGTGGACAAGATAACTGATCCGAATTGTATTCATTGCCTCAGATGTGTTAAACATTGTCCTGATACTGGTAAAATAGATTACTAAAAAAAGAGCGCATCGGACTTTCCGATGCGCTCTATATTTTTATACGTTTTTTATTCTAATTCCCTTCAATATCCGGAACAATTTGTTGCATCATATTTCTAACTGCATCTTTTTCCATATATGACAATGGAAATCCGAACATGAAATTAAGGTTTTGATGCGGTCCTTGGTATCTGAGAGCAACCGGTTTGTCATTGAACTGATCGAACTCATCCTGATTTGTAGGACCTTGATGAGCACCGACCTCTTTACATTCGAAACGATAAATCGCTTCAGCCTCGATCTCATCTTCCACAAAGTAAGCTACTCCGGGAAGTCCTTCAAGATTATTCATCATAGGATTGAATGGATCGGTTAAGTTTAGTGGTACATACACGCCGGGTCCATTTACAGGATCACTATTAGCTCCGATGAAATATGGTTTTTCAAACCAATCGCCGGAAGATGATTTCACCGTGCCGGCATGGGTCATCGGAATACCGAAATAGCGTTGATACATCGGTCGTTGTCTTTCTCGGAAATAATGATGACTGTTTCGAGCTGCCACTCCATTTAAACTGAGGATTACATTACCACCGCCTCGTAAGTAGAGATTGAACACATCATTCTCCTGTGGTAATCTGGTTTCTGCAAGTGGTCTATCAGAATAATAAACTACAATTTTGTAATCTTCAAAATCGGATGGCGAGAATACGTTGTCTCCATAATGCAATTCCGAGTCAAAAACGGTTCCTCTTAAATCTGATCTGTTAAGATAATCTACAGGACCATCATACCAATCGAAGATATCTTGATAAAATTGGTCAATGATTTCTCTTGGTGATTGAGTCGGATGATTTTGAGTATCATTTATCAAAAGTATGCCGTTTTTCTGATTAGTCGGCATTCTATCTTTAAGATTGAAGTCGAAAGTAACCGGAGTCTGATCTACAACATCCTGCAGATCCACAGCGCGAACCTCGATCTTATGTTCTCCCGGGGGTATGCGTGATAAGATCAATCTTTGCGAAATTGCTTCACCTACAGGAACTCTTAGCCATTCTGTGCCGTCATCATCAACTATATTATGCTGAGCAGCTGGGAGTGGTCCGTACACATAAGGTTGATCATTCATTCTGAGATCGTAGGCAATGATCTCGGTGAAATATGGTTGTCCGGTTTGTTCATCAAGTACCTGTTGTGCTCTGACATCGTTGGGGTCATTAGTAATAATGAACCCTTCTCCGGCACGTTTACCATATTCGCCATGATGCCCCCAACGTAGCCATATCCTCAGATCGGTACTATGCATTGCGTTGTATTTACCATCTTTGTCTATAAAAAATGGTGTGGCAAATCGGATACCTTCTGCAGTGGTGACATTGGGTATCAATCTGCCGATCGCCTCACGATAATAAGGCACATAATGATTGGCTCCCAATACGAAAGTAGCATTCTTCCCTACATAGTTCATATGATCGTATTTTTGGTTTGTATAGAATATCGTACTTGGATAGAATCCTTCTTTCACAAGGAAGCTGATCTCAACAGAATCGGAAACTACGCCCGACTGGTGTACACCCCATACGGTCAAATGAGTGGAATCTTGCTCTACTTCACCTACAAAATCATTCGGGATAAGTGGCGGATCTGTTTGAGAAGTCAATACTCTTCGATAAATATCGTTTTGATCCTTAGTATCCCATATAACCTCCTCATATCCACCTTGTTCGGGTGGAATAACCTCGCCGGTAACTACATCACGTTTTTCTATCTTAAATTTGAAATGATCTGCTACACCATCATCGATAAAGGGATCGTTATATCTGATATTGAATACCAGTCTGACTCCCATTCCGATAGTTCTACCCATTATATCACCACGTGAAGATAGAACATTGACCATAGGCTTATGAGATTTAGCAAGAAAATACTTTCGTGCCGGCTCACTCACCGCTTCTCTGTCATCAATACATTTCACTTCGAAAATACTGGTGACATGAGCGCTATCTCCATCTACATGGGCAGGGAAATTAATCACAGTAGAAACATCATTAGTCCAGATTGTCTTCTCGTCACTTTCATCCAAGGGAATCGAAGTATCGGCTCCCTCTTTATAATGATAAACCCAACCATCCTCATCTACCACTTCTTTTCCTGAAGTTGCGATTGGATTCTCATTCTCGTCCATAACACGATAGGCATAACCTTCTACAACTCCGTCAGGATCAGTTCCCTGCCAGAATATTCTTTGCTGAAACAAAGCTGGTTCGTCCAAAGCTTCGGGATCTTCTACTCCTTCATATGATGTTATTCTAACGGTCGGTGGGATATTGGGATATAATTGCCCCCGACGATCATCACATGCAGCAAGCAATAGTATTACTAATAATAATACTAAGAAGGCCGATTGACTCATCCTTTTCTTCATCGTCTCCTCCTCACATACATTAAATCTTTATTTTTCATAATAATCATGATTAACGATAATTATAATTTACTCAATTCACGTCAACACTTTTTTATTTTTTTTCTCTGTTTTGTTAGCAATGAGTACATTGTTGAGCAGCATAGCTGTAGTGATCGAACCTATTCCACCCGGTACAGGCGTGATTTTGCTAACTGTATCATAACAATCTTCGAAATCCACATCACCGACATAACGTACTTTTTCATTTTCTTTGTACTCATTGATACCCACATCGATGATAATTGCACCCGATTTTACCTGCTCTTTTTTGATGAAGAAAGCTTTGCCGATAGCTGCCACCAGAATATCTGCCTGTTTCGTAATTCCAGCCAGATCGTTTGTGCGGCTATGGCATACAGTAACTGTAGCATTCCCGGTCTCATTTTTGTGCAGAAATAAATTCACCAAGGGTTTTCCGACTATATCGCTTCTGCCGACTATTACCACATGCTTACCTTCCGTTCGGATCTCATAAAACTTAATCAGCTCCAATACAGCCGCCGGAGTGGCAGGAACGAATCCATCTCTACCTAATACTAATCTACCTACATTGAGTGGATGTAAACCATCGACATCTTTTTCGGGATCGATCTGCAATGTGACCTCAAAATCATCGATGTGTGCGGGTAGTGGTTTTTGGATCATTATCGCATCCACAGAAGTATCTTTGTTCAATTTATGGATCGTTTTGATAATTTGGTCGGCACCAGTTTGAAGCTCAAAGCTTTCTATTCTCACTTCGATACTGCATTTGCCACCTTTCTTTTTCAGACTGTTGATATAGTATTCCGAAGCGGGATCTTCTCCTACTTGAACGATAGATAAAACCGGTTTTCTATCCATATTCTCCACTTCATCTCTTATCCCTTGATAAATATTCTTTACCAAAGGTTTGGCAACGAGCTCTTTACTCATCATACTTCCTCTTTATTCTCTTTATACTGCGCACTTTCCCGCTGTTTTCATCTAGATCCAATACGACTGCATTGATCTGCAATCCTTTGGAAGCAACGGTATAGCGAACCGGCATGCCTGTCTTTATCTTCCGGAAAATATCTTCTTTTTCTACTCCGATGATAGAATCGTGAGGTCCGGTCATCCCAACATCCGTAATGTATGCGCTACCTTGGGGCAACACCTCTTCATCGGCAGTTTGAATATGAGTGTGAGTGCCAATTATGGCGCTTACTTTCCCATCGAAATAGAAACCGAAGGAACGTTTTTCTGCTGTAGCTTCGGCATGAAAATCGATAATAATATTCTTAGTCAGTTCATAAAATGAAGCTAATCGTTTTTCCAAACATTGATGTGGAGAATTGACCGCTCCCATGAATGCCTGCCCCACCAATGTCGCTATGATCACCTTACAGTTTTCATCATAATCGAAAACAAAATATTCGTTACCTATAGCTTGTTCTGGATAATTGAGTGGTTTCACGATTCTGTTCTCATTTTTGATAAATTCATAAGATTCTTTTCTATCCCAAAGATGATTACCGCTGGTAAAAACATCTACTCCGGCGTTGAACATAGCGTTTGCCGTTTTCTCGGTCATACCTCTACCTTGTGCCAAATTTTCACCATTGGCTATACAGAGATCTACCGAAAACTCATCTTTGAGTTCGGATAGTTTTGCTATCACTATTTTCCTGCCCGCTTTACCGAACACATCTCCCAAAAACAGAATGATCATTTACTTAGCCACCGCCGTATGCCTTTTTTCTCTGATGACCAGCACTTTGATCTGACCGGGATACTGCATCTCCTGTTCTATCTTAGCTGCTATATCGGATGCGATATATGCTGTCTTACCATCATCTACGGATTCAGGGTCAACGATGATACGTAGTTCTCTACCTGCTTGGATAGCATAAGATTTGCTCACTCCATCAATCGCGTTAGCTATCTCTTCCATCTTAGAGAGTCGTTTCATATAAGTTTCCAGCATTTCTCTTCTGGCACCGGGGCGCGCTCCTGAGATAGCATCGGCAGCTTGGGTAAGTGCAGCATACACACTTTCGTATTCTGCTTCTTCGTGATGAGCTTCGATTGCGTTTACGATGATTTTCGATTCGCCGTTCTTTCTGGCGACTTCAGCTCCCAATTTAGCGTGTGAACCATCATATTCATGATCTATCGCTTTCCCCAGATCGTGCAAGAATCCGGCTCTGCGTGCCAATTCCTGATCCAATCTCAACTCGGCTGCCAATATCCCGCAGATCCAAGCTGCTTCCATCGAATGTTTGAGTATATTCTGTCCATAGCTGGTACGATACTTCAATCTTCCTATCAATTTTACAATATTTGGAGAAATATTGTGGATGTTGGTTTCCATACAAGCTTTTTCGCCGATTTCTACCAGAGTGGCATCCATCTCTTTTTTTGTTTTCTCTATCACATGTTCGATCCTGCCGGGATGAATTCGTCCATCTGAGATCAATTTCTCCAAAGCTATTCTGGCGATCTCTCTTCTTACCGGATCGAAACCGGAGAGTACAACAGCTTCCGGAGTATCATCAATGATCAGATCAACTCCCGAGATCATTTCGAAAGTTCGGATATTCCTACCCTCTCTACCAATAATTCGCCCCTTCATCTCATCGTCCGGCAGCGAAACTACCGAGACGGTAGACTCGGACACATGATCCACCGCTATTCGTTGAATTGCTGTAGAAATAATGTTGGAAGCTAATTTGGTAGCATTCGCTTTGGTTTGAGCAGCTATCGCTCTCACTTCCATAGCAGCTTCGTTTCGAGCTTTGTTTTTCAGATTGTTTTTCAGAATCTCCGTTGCTTCCTCGCGCGATAGTTTTGCAATCTCACTCAATTTCTTGTTTTGATGTTCTAACAATTTATCCAGCTCGGATCTTTTCTTTTGGAGCTCTTGATCCTGAGTTTTCAGTCGCTTTTCGAAATCCTGCAGAACATTCTCTTTCCGGTCCAAATTTTCCAATCGTTTGTCTAAACTATGAACTCGTTCGTTATACTCTTTTTCCAGAGAATGCAATTCTCTCTTTCGAACCGTGATATCTTCTTCATACTTCTTCTGGGTTTTATACCATTCTTCTTTTGCTTCCAGAACTATCGATTTTTTCAGGGTGTCAGCTTCTTTTTTCGAATCGTCGATTATTTTCTTCGCCAGTTCATTAGCATGAAGAATTTTTTTGTTACCTGCCGCTTTTCGGATCAATGTAAACAGATAGGCGATTATTATTCCGGCGACAAATCCAATGGCAATACTATATAGACTGTTCATGACTACCTCTCTTTATATTAAGCCCGTGGTATCGTGTATTATTGTTTTCCTGAACCGATAATCCAGGTGGACACCTACCTTATTTGCTTTACACTTCCAGATCGTGTCTGGCTTGTGCGCCGCAAATGGCTCGGTTTCCTTTGTTACATTGGTTCTGAAACAAAGATAATATCACGAATACCACAGGCATCATTTTTCTTCCTCTAGCTCCCTATCCAATATCTCTTTGAGCTTTTCTATCTCTTTGGATAGGTTTTCACACTTATCTTTCTCTATAAAAAACTTCTCCGTTATATTCAAAGAATACAACAGAAATAACTTCAACTGATCCACGGTATTGAACTTTTCATTCAATTCCGTAAGTTGATTTTGTAAATACTGCACATACCGGTCAAGTTTTTCTTTTGAATCACTACGGATGTAATACTTCTTACCTAATATCTCGATCTCAACCGGTTTCTTTTCCATTACAATTCATGTGTGTCCGATAATACAGAATCAACTTCTTCCGAAACCACTTTTAATTTGGACTCATACGCTGCGAGTTTTTTACTGATCTCTTCATTTTTGTTTCGGCATTCGGATAGCTGATTTTCGAGCATACTAATCTTTTCCAGATTTTCATTTTTGTTTTTATCGGAATCTTCTTGTGTGCTTTCAAGCTTCTGATGGAGCTCTTCATTCTCTTTACTTACTTGCTCCAACTTAGATTTTATCGTTCGATAACTCTCTATCAATTTATGAATTTTTTCATGTAACCCGTTAACCGCTGAACTATTTTCTTCCATCATCACCTCAAAACAATTTCGAATTTATTCTTCAATTTTTCGATTACTGTATTTACGATTCTGTTAATCTCATTATCTGTCAAGGTCTTTGTGTCTGCTCCAAGATCCAGCTTAAATGTAAGACTTCTGAAACCTTCTGAGACGCCTTTGCCAGTGTACTCATCGATCAAGCTTATCTTTTTGATATTTTTTTTCTCGGCTTTTTGGATAACTTCGACCATGTTTTGATAGGCAACATCTTTGGACACCACAAAGGATATGTCTCGTTCTACGGTCGGATATTTTGAGATTGGTGTAAAGTGAGGGACCTTCTCTCTGGGCGCAGATAGCAATTCATCCAGATAAATATTGAAAACAAAGAGAGGTTGTTCGATTTCAAACTCCTCTGCTATTTTGGCATCCAACTTTCCACAATTACCGATTTTCTGCTTTTTCACAAAGATATCCACAGCATGACCGGGCAGATAGAAGGGCAACTTAGATTCTTCCACAGAATATTCATAAACATTACAGCTTTCCAGTATAGATTCACAAACCCCTTTTACATCGAAGAAATCTACTGCACGTTCTTGGGATGACCAATGCAAAGCATCAGCGTTCCCGCTCATCAAGCCAGAAAGCTCAAAACTCTCTTTTGGCAGCTTTCTGCCCTGGTCTATGAATATCTTGTCCAACTCGAATAATCTGATATCGTGTTGGCTATGCTTGATATTATGGGATGCATTCTCCAAAAGATTGGGAAGCAACATCGTTCTGAGGATCGAAAAGCTAGTTCCCAGCGGATTTTTAACAGCCACCTCTCTGGCTTGAAAATCAGATTGAGAAAAACCGAATTTGTCGATGTGCTCCGGATGTGAAAAAGACCAATTGACCACCTGATTGAATCCTCGCTCGACCAATAGATCCTCGATTTTTCGGCGTGTTTTGAACCAATCCCAATTCATGATTAGCTCTTGCTCTTCATGAGAAGGCACTTTATCGAAACCGTGTAATCTGATCACTTCCTCTATCAAATCTACTTCTCTGCTTAGATCTTTGCGATAGAGAGGAATACTAAATCCGATCTGCGCTTCATCGCTATCTACTACTTTCAAACCGAGTGGCTGCAGATATTTTTTTACCTCAGTTTGAGATATGTCGATAGAAAGTAATTTATGCAAACGGGCGTATCTTAGGGCTACGATTTTTTCTTCTTTGGGCTCCGGATAGGAATCCAGCGTACCATCCAAAACCTCGCCACCGGCAATTTCTGCTATCATTTGAGCAGCTCGATCGCTGATAATAGCGGCAGTCTGATCGGCAAGATCACGCTCGAATCTATACGATGAATCGGTCGAGATCTTCAGCCGTTCTGCAGTTTCCCTGATAGAAGCGTACAAAAAATTTGCCGCTTCCAAAACGATGGTCTTGGTATTAGAAGTAATATGCGAATTGTTCCCCCCGATAATCCCGGCAAGAGCGATAGGATCTTGCTCATCTGCAATTACCAGCTCCGAATCTTTGAGGGTATAGGTCTCTTCATCCAAAGCATAAAATTTCTCATCGTTTTTAGCTGTTCTGATCACGATTTTTTTGCCCTTGATCTTTTCATAATCGAAAGCATGGAGTGGATGACCGTATTCCATCATCACAAAGTTGGTTATATCAACAATATTATTGATCGGTCGCAGTCCTATAGAGATCAGCTTTTCTTGCAACCAAGCCGGTGAATCGGTTACTTGCACATTTTTGATAACTTTCGCTGTATAGCGTGAGCAGAGTTTCGGTTCTTTATTTTCTAAGCGAAGATATTCTTTGATACTTAGTTTATCGGATTTTAGCGAGATTGTCGGCAGTCTCAATTTCGAACCGATCTTTGCCGAAAGATCTCTGGCGATGCCGAGGATTCCCAAAAGATCGGGGCGGTTTGGCGTAATCTCCAATTCATAACATACATCATCTTTGTTAATGTATTCGGACAGGTAGTCTCCTAGCGGCGCATCATCAGGCAGGATCATAATCCCTTCATGTTCGTCTGATATATCCAGTTCCTTCTCCGAACAGATCATACCATAAGATTCCACTCCACGCAGTTTTACTTTTTTTATCTCCTGCCCACCCAGTTTGGCTCCAATAGGTGCAAAAGGTACCTTTATTCCCGGCTTTACATTTGGAGCACCACAGATCACTTGGAGAGTATCGTCGCCGGTGCAGACTCTGCAGATCGATAGCTTGTCTGCATTGGGATGTTTCTCGACACTCTCTACTTTGCCGATTACTATCTTTTGTAACAAGGCACCGGTATATTCAATTTTTTCCACCTCGATTCCGATAAAGGTAAGAACATCTGCCAGTTTTTCCGGTGATATGGAAATATCGATATAATCTTTTAACCAATTATAAGACAATTTCATATTTTTATCCTATCTTTTCTATCGAAACTGTTTTAGGAATCGGACATCATTTTCGAAGAGCATTCGCATGTCCGGGATACGATATTTTAACATAGCTATCCTATCTATACCGAGTCCGAAGGCATAGCCGGTGAATTTTTCGCTATCAATATCGAGCATATCGAATACATTGGGATCTACCATGCCTGCACCACCCATTTCCAGCCAACCCGAGTGCTTGCAAACATTACAACCGGTTCCGCCACAATTGACACAACTGATATCCATCTCAGCACTCGGCTCGGTGAACGGAAAGAAATGTGGTCTGAAACGAGAATCTATCTCTCGGCCGAACATCCGATGCACAAAAATGTGTAGGATATCCTTCAGATCGGCAAAGGTAATATCTTCATCTACTACCAATCCTTCCACTTGATGAAAGGCAGGTGAGTGTGAGGCGTCGTTATCGTTTCGATAGCATCTGCCCGGAGCGATGATCTTTATCGGTGGTTTGTATTTTTGCATCACTCGCACTTGTACTGTAGAAGTTTGTGTTCTCAAAAGCACATCATCTTTTATGTAGAAAGTATCGGAAAGTTCGCGAGCCGGATGATCCGGTGGAGTATTCAAAGCATCAAAATTATGAAATTCATCTTCCACATCGAACCCTTCGGCTATTTGGAAGCCCATACTCAGAAAGATATCTTCCAACTCACGCCAGGCTTTGATGATCGGATGCAGAGTACCAAGCTGCGGTTTTCTGCCCGGCATAGTGAGGTCTATTTTTTGGGAATAGAGTGCTTTTTCATATTCTCTCTTTTTGAGCTCTTCCGCTTTTTGGCTGATTAGAGCTTGGATCTCACCTTTGATTTGGTTGACGACTTTACCATAGGCAGGTCGCTCCTCGGGTGAGAGAGAGCCCATTTGCTTTAATGCAGCTACCACTTTACTCTTTTTGCCCAAAAAACGAGATTTGAGCATATTGAGCTCGTGCTGAGAATCAGCTTTCCCGATCTCTTCTTTTGCTTGTCGGCGAATGTCTTTCAGTTCATCGAACATCAGAATTCCCTTTCTCTGCTATTGTTGTGCCTTCACCAGCTCACATAATTCCGAAAATGCTTCCATATCGTTATAAGCAAGGTGTGCCAGTGCTTTACGATCGATCTGAACATTGGCTTTTTTCAATCCGCCGATCAGAGTGCTATAAGAAAGATCGTGCATACGAGCTGCTGCGTTTATACGAACTATCCACAATCTGCGGAAATCTCGCTTTTTCGCCCTCCTATCTCTATATGCATATTGCCAACCTTTTTCCACAGCTTGTCTGGCAGTGCGGTAAAGTTTGCTTCTACCGGCCACATAGCCCTTGGCTGCCTTGAGGTATTTTTTCTTTCTCTTTTTGGATGCGACATTATTTTTTGTTCGTGGCATAATACTCTCCTTCTTTTAAATTCCTAACATCCGTTTTATCCGTTTTACATCCACTTTGTGGACCAGATCGGGTTTGCGTAGATTTCGCTTACGTTTTGCAGTTTTTTTTGTAAAAATATGCCCGGCGTATGCATGTGCTCGTTTCAGTTTACCTTTTCCGGTAACCTTGAACCGTTTTGCTGCGCTTCGTCTTGTTTTTAGTTTGGGCATTTTTCCTCCTTTTTATATTATTCTTCCTCTTTTTGCGCCAAGATCTTATCTATATCTTTCTTCGGTGTGGCTATCATAAATATTGTTCGACCCTCAGTAGTCGGCTTGCTCTCCAGCTCGATGATATCTTGCAGTTCTTTATACAATTTATCCAACAGCTTATAGCCCAGATCCATGTGTGCAAGCTGACGCCCTCTGAATCTGACGGTAAACTTCACCTTATTATGCTGTTTCAAAAACTTGATCGCGTTTCTCTTTTTGAAGTTGTAATCATGTTCTTCGGTATTGGGACCAAATTTTACCTCTTTAGTCTCCACTACATGCTGTTTCTTCCTAGCCTCACGCATCTTTCTCTCTTTTTGATAATAATACTGACCGAAATCCATGATCTTGCATACTGGTGGTTTTGCTGTCGGTGATACTTCCACCAGATCCAAACCTGCATCATTAGCCCTTCTTTGTGCTTCGCCTATTGATACTATGCCGACCTGCTTGCCATCTTCCGAAATCAACCGAACCTTATCGACCGTGATCTCCTCGTTGATCCGTTCCTTCGGAACTTCAGGTTTCGTCTTTGCTTTACCTCTGCTTCTCCAGCCCAAAAAACCTCCTTTTTCCTCTTAAAATAAAAAACTGCGAATGGAATCTCACCCGCAGTTGTTTTACACTCTTTTTTAACCTTACAAGTATTCATAATGATATGAAACCGTAAGGTAGAAGCGGGTAGCTCCATTTCTTACACAACTTTCGAGATGTAAAAAAATTAAACCCTTACTCTGAGTCAAGAAATTTTATTAAATCCCCGCTATATTATCTAATTAACTTCGCTACATTATATGTGATTTTTATAACAAAATATAGAAAAAACGAAAAAAAACTTGTCAACAAACTGTACTTTCAATCTTTTTGTCGATATGTTTATAAGTTACAGTTTGTTAAATTAAAGGAGGAAAAAATGAAACAAACAAAAACACTGATCGTGGCTGTATTAGTAGCAGCTTTCTTGTTCTCAGGCGTAACCGTATGGAGTGTTATCTCAAATAACACAGATCAACAATTTGCCCAAGCTGA